>BCSF01000690.1_pt1 | contig 12417 bp, 11 predicted proteins | sample 1016431 | NCBI WGS metagenome assembly BCSF01 (sample SAMD00045685;SAMD00045686;SAMD00045687;SAMD00045688;SAMD00045689;SAMD00045690;SAMD00045691;SAMD00045692;SAMD00045684;SAMD00045690;SAMD00045691;SAMD00045692;SAMD00045684;SAMD00045685;SAMD00045686;SAMD00045687;SAMD00045688;SAMD00045689, study...
ATTCAACACCACCAAATTTTGAATTAAATCCAAGTGCATGAATATCTGTAAAGTTATTCACATCAGTTGGAGTTACACCCCTATCCGAATGATTTGGATTAAATGTAAATTCAGTTGGTGTAGTTTCACCCTTTTCTTTATCACCTTGTGTTATTTTATCTTTTGTGGTTTCTCCTAAAAACTGACCTGTACTATCTTTTGATGATGGTGTAGTTTCACCCAAAAACTGACCTGTATTGTTTGTAGAAGATGGTGTAGTTTCTCCTAAAAACTGAGATTGGTTGTTTGCAGGATTTGGAGTTGTTTCACCCAAAAATTGTCCTGTATTATCAGTTGGTGATGGTGTAGTTTCTCCTTTGAACTTATCACCTTGTGATACTGATTCTGTGGTGGTTTCTCCTTTGAACTTATCACCCTGCTGTACTATGTTAGGATTCGTTTCTCCTAAAAATTGACCTGTACTATCCTTATCCGTTGGTGTAGTTTCTCCCAAATATCGTTCTTCTAAACTCATTGGTTTAGGATTAGTCTCACCTAAGAATTGACCTGTGTTATCTTTTGATTTTGGCGTTGTCTCACCTAAGAATTGTTCTGAGTTGTTCATTTTATCTGGCGTTGTCTCACCTAAAAACTTCTCATCAGTATTGGTCTTAGTTGGCTCAATTTCCCCTTTGAACTTATCACCTTGTGTTATTGGATTTGTTTCAGTTTCACCTAAGAATCTCTCTTCTAAACTCATTGGTTTAGGGTTGGTTTCTCCTAAGAACTTTTCTGAACTATCCATTTGTTGTGGTGTAGTCTCACCTAAGAACTTTTCCGAACTATCCATTGGGTTAGGATTAGTTTCACCTAAAAACTGCTCTGAGTTGTTCATAGGTTTTGGAGTCGTTTCACCTTTAAATGGTTCTGATTTATTTACAGAATCTATTTTTGGGGAACCTGGTGGTGTCTGTCCATCATAATCAGATGTAATCGGAGTCTTATTTGTTGGATTAACATTAACACCAATCTTTTCATTAATTTTTTTAGATTTAGTTGGGTCAGGTAATCCATCTGCAAGAGAATCTAATGGAGTTTTGTTAGTATTATCTTTGATAACGACACTAGCTTTGTTTTCCAAAAGTTCTTTTTTTGGCATCCTAAATTTGGATAAATCCGATTTCATGTCCTTTAACGCCATAATATCTTACCATAATTATTTTTGATTAAACATATTTTTGTTAGTATTTTGCTGCCTAGCAATTCTTTGTATTCTTGAAACAGCCTTTCCATCAATATTCAATACAATTGGTTGAGATTGTAAATCTTGTCGTAATCCTTTTATTTCTGATAGTAGTTCTTTGTTAGAATTATCATTTGTAGATACGGTAGTTTCGGTACTACTATCATCACCACCACCAATTCCAAAAAACTCACCAAGTGATTTAAGTGTAGGTGCCATAGCTGCTAAACTACCGAGAGCGGCAAATGTTGGTGTTGCCATAAGCCCTGCGATGGATATTGCTCCCAACCCACCAGCTATACTATATAAACCACCAGCCACTACATATAGTTGTGATGATACACCACCCATTACTTCTAAAGAAGCAGATACAGTATCTAATGTTGATGATAATCCATTAAAACTTTCAGTTACACTAGACATACCCTCACCAGCCATTTGTAACATAGGGCCTGTCATTGCCAATTCCTTTATATCATCAATAATACCACCACCAAAGAATGAACCTATCCCAGCAACACCGAGTGATAACCCAAATGCAAGCATACCAACTGATGCTAATAATAGAGCAGGCCCTAATGCTAAAAACGATAATATCATTTCTGGTGTAAGTGCAGTTCCGATTGCTACAAACCCATCTGCCATTGCTCCAATGATTGGTGGAATCGCAGCCATAACACCAGTTACTATATTTCCAAATGCTTCCATCGGTGGTGCTAATAATGATAGTGCATATGCGAATGGAATCATCGCAGCACCTAACAATGCCATTAACCCAATTCCAATCAGAACAAATACAGCAGTAGCAGGATTACCAAATGCTGCTAATCCAGCGGCTAATCCAGTAAAGTTAGCACTTAACATAGCCCCAAGTCCAGGAATAGACATAAACGCTAAAAATGGTATAGCTAACATACCCAATGCTAATGCAGGTGCTGCTATTAGTAATGTAAGTGCTCCTAATATACCCTGTGTCATTTGTGCTAAACCTCTACCCAAACTACCAAAGTTTTCTTCTAATGCTTTTAACTTAACTTTACCAAAAAATAATAAGAATGGGATACCCAATATTGATGGTATCGCTGCTATGGCAAATGTACCAAGTGCGAGTGAACCCATAAAGGTAGCTGACATTTGGCTTAACCCTTCAGCCAACCCAGTAAAGTTCTCTTTTAGTGCTTTTAGTTTAACTTTACCCATAAATAATAAGAATGGAATAGATGGCAGTGCTACTATGAACGCAGGTCCTGCTAATGCAACTGCACCAATACCTGCGAATACTTTACCATCACCCATAGCTTTTAAACCCTCAGCCATATCTTTGAGTTTATCTTTCATTCCACCTTTACCTGATGCTTTTCCACCATCTTCAACGGTACTACTGATTTTCTCCTTATCAGGCATTATATCTTTTTTTATCTCTGGTGCTTTTCCTTTGAATGCCGCAACTGCTTTATCTTTTAAACTTCCTAATGATTTTATTGGAGATGTGAGTCCTTTTGCAAGTCCTTTAGCACCATCAATACCTGATTTAAAGAAAGTACCAATACCTGAACCCTTACCCATCATCATATTCATCACTGCGGCTTTAGCGGCAACTTTTATCATTTCGATAGCAAGCCCTTTGGCGCCAGATAATACCATAACACCCAAATCTTTAGCCTTTTGAACGTGGTCTGCGTACGCACCATATGTTTCTGTTAATTTAGCACTTTCTTCGGCTTTCTGAGCCATTGTGGTCATATCTTCCACATTCATATTATATGCAGTGGCAAGAGCCTCACGTTCTACGTCAGACATATTAGCTAACTCTTCAGTTGAACCTATTTCTTTAAGTAAAAGGTCATTCATTTGTTTTTGAACTGCAGCTTTGGCATCAGCACCCTTTGCAGTTTTCATTTGAACCGCTAACTGCCTCATTTCATTAGAACCGATATCCCTACCTAACATCATTCTAGCTTTAGCTTCATTTCGCATAGATGTTTCAATATCTAACATACCATTCGCAAGTTCATTCATCTTCTCCATAGAAGAACCTGACTTTTGGAGTTCTGCGTTTACTTTTATTACCTCTTTTAACTGCTCTTTTGTAGAACCAACTAACATATGTTGTTGATTAGCAAGTCCCTTCATAGCCATTGTTGCCGAAACACCAACTTCTGATGCTACATCTTGTATAGTACTTTTTACATCACCTGCCTCAACTCCTGCATTTTCAAATGCATGTACCAATCTAGTAGCTTCCTCTGCCCCACCAGCTATTCCTGATAATTCAGTTACACTTTTTATTAAATCGGTATTTGCCGCAGCTGCTGAACCATATTCTTGAGTAATTGCTTTTGCGGATTGTGCTACTGCTTCCTGTCCATATAATAGACCGGTCACACTAAATGATGCTTTTTCTATATTTGCTTGTAGGTGCATTGATTCACCTACCGATAGCCCCATTTGAGTTACACCCTCTTTAACACCGTCTACCATTCGGGTTACATTCTTACTTACATTTTCAAATGCTTTATTTAAGAATAGTACTTTCATACCACCACTTACAACTGCCTCTTCAATATCACTATTGATACCTAATAAACCTTTGAGTATTCCTTTTCCAGCCTCATTTAAATCATTACGTTCTTTTTGTGCTATTGCAATTTGTTTTTGTTGGTCTAAATGAGATTTTAAACTATCTAATTGCTCGATGTAATGTTGATTTACTTCATCACCTCTTTCGATTTGCTCTTTTAGTAATCCATCAATGGTAGTTTGGATACTTTCAATCTGACCTGTAAGTGAATCTTCGGTTTGTAATTTTTTTAATAGTTGTTCTTTTAAACCTATGGCTTCATTAGATAATGCTTTTTGTGTTTGCGCATTTTTAATTAGTTCTAGCTGTACAGTAGCTAAATCTTTAGTTGCCTGAATCTCTTCTTGCAACTCCTTTTTACGATTGTTTATATCTTTTTTAGCCATTTATATAAACCATTATATTTTCATACCACCTGATTTAAGTGCCGTTTGGAGTGTTGAGTTTAACTTTCTAAGACGTTCTCTATCCGCGTTAGTAGGTGCTGAATCTTCCATATCTTTTAAATCAGATTTCAAATCTTTAATTTTTCTATCTAATTTTTTACGTTTACTTCTGAATATATCAAATATATCTTCAGAAAGACCAACTTCCTTAAAAAGTTCTCTGAGTTGTGATTCTTTAATCTTCATATCAGTTCCTTAATTGTTATATGTATAAATATAAGAAAACCCAACAATTACGTTGGGTTTCTTATTATCTTCGTGATTTTGCTTTTTTCATTTCCTTATCATGTGCCTTTTTTTCTTCTTGTTTAAATTCTATAATTTTACTTATATAGAACCGTCTAACCCATAAAGGCATATTATAAACATCTGAAAATGTAAACCCACCATTACCATGATAAATTAAATCGAAGATTTGAGAGTGTAATATCTGCCGATATTTAGGACTTAGGCCAAAAAAACCCCACATCCATAGGCAGTAGCATCTCTCTCCTTTCCCCTGTCTCTTCAGAAATAAATTCATATGTTAAATCAATATCGGGAATAACACTATTAATGTATGCTCTGAGAGACTTGGAATCTACTGCAAACAATTCGTTATCTACGAAATTTCGTATTACTTTTTCATCGTATTCACCATCTACTGATGTGATTGTGTTTTTTAGTCGAGTTGTTAATTCTTTAGATGTAACATCTCTCATTTTACGACCTGCTTTTTTTGAATCTTCTAACTGATGTTTGATTTTTCTTTCTTTACTTTCAGTTAATGCTTGAAAAGTAATTTTTCGTTCAGAACGAGGTAGTATATACTCAAACTCATTTTTGTTTAACTCGGTTTGTGCACTTCCATCGTACTCTTTGTTTTCAAATTGAGTTAAATCAATTGTATCAGATTGTTTTTCATTTGTAAATGGGTCAGTAATCTCAACTTCATAATCTTTACCATATCCCAAAACTCTTGCGGCTATCATAATAGCATTTTTATCACCAGCAGTGATATCTACATATTTTACTGGCAATCCTTCACCATTTGAGATAATAAGTGATTGAAATAATCGGTCTAATACCGAACCATCTTTAATATATGATTGTGTAGTAAGGATATCTTCCTCTTTAGCCGTCATATACTTCATTTCCACTTTACCAGATGAAAGTGAGTTCTCTTTTGGGTAAATTAACCCTTTAGATGGTAATTCTACTATTTCAGTAGGGAATTTGTAATCAGAAACTTGCTTTTGTTCATGTTGTTGTTTAGCAAGCTCTACCATCTCCTTATTTGAGATGTTTGATGAGTAATCATCTTGCAGTTCTTCATTCATAACGTTCTTCTTTTGTTTTAAAACTTAAATCTTAGTTAACTTAGTAATAAATATGAAAATAAATCTTTTTAAACTAAAAAACCCCAGCAAATTTGCTGAGGTTCTTATTTTCAATTTGTATTACTATAATCCGAAATTAATATTGTAGTATTGCGTAATCGTATGTAAGTGTTAAATCTACAGTTGCTAAATCTTCACCTGTGTAATCCATATCTGAGAATTTTGCGGTTTGGATATAAGCTCCTTTAAGTGTCCACTCTTCTACTTTATCACCAACAGGACCCAAACTATTGAATGTGATATCTTTTTTGTAGAAATCAGAGTAACCATCACGACCAGTTACTGATTCGTGGTGTAATCTTACCCATTCCATAGTTGCTTGTGCAGCAGATGGAACTACTGGGTCGTACAATGAGATTGTTAAATCACTCCACTCACTTCTACCCTTTACATATCGTCTTACGTTGATATGGTCGATAGTTACTTTTCCGTTTGTTATCTCAGGTCTGTTGGCTGCTTTGATTAAATATGCAGGGATACCCTCTACATACATAATAAAGCGGTTCGACATCTTCGGTTCGAATGATGTGAACATTACTTCAGTTGGGTCTAATAATTGTGCCATTTGTATTACTCCGTTGTTTTTTCTTTATTATAAATATTGTTCTTTTAAAAAAAGATTGTGTTCCCCACCGAAATGGGGAACTTAATCTAATTTATCTATTCTGGAAACGCTGCCCCAGTTGGTAATACGTTGAAATCTAGAACAATAAACTCAGCAGTCTTAGCTGGTTGTAAGAAGATTTCTCCTACCATTATGTTTCTATCGATTACATCTGGAGTGTTATTAGTATCATCCATAATCACTCTAAATGCGTATAAACCTTGTCTTTGTTGAATTGATTCTAAGTAAGGATTAACGATTGATAAGAATCTGTTTCTCGTTGCTGCTGTGTTGTTTTCGAACACTAAGTAACGAGTAGAAGATGCGATGAACTTCTTCACTGCAATCAACAACCTTCTTACATTGATTCTATCCAATGCTGATGGTTTAGCTTGTAGTGTTTTCTGTCCAAATACAGTTACACCCTGTCCAGGGAATGTAGCGATTGGATTCAATCTACCTTCGTAGAGTGCATCTCTTTCTGCTCTTGTCAAACGAGTCTTAGCTTCAATTACTGAAGTTAATCCACCTCTGTTCAATCCTGCAGGAGCGAACCACTCAGCGGCAACTTGGTCGTTAAATGCGATAACGCCAGGAAGTACAGCCGATGGCGGCACCCATACTGGTTTGTTTTTATCAGTATTTAGAATCTTAACCCAAGGGTAATAAGATGCTACATAATTTGAATCAAATGCTTGAACTGCATTAACAGCCGTTGAAATTGAATCACCCCATGCTGATGCATCCATTACAAAGAATGTATCTTGTCTATCTTCACACATATCTTTAGCGAAAGTAGTTACTGAAGAGTGTAATCTGTGGATAATACCTGGTAATACTAACATATTGATATCAAATTCATCAGGATTAGATACAGAGTTTATTGCTTTTCTGTATGCTAATGTACCTGTTGCTGTATTAGAGGATAAATCATATCCTTGTGAGTTTCCTGCTATAATATCACCAGCAGTTTTTACAATTCTATTTGGTTTAAATCCATCAAATCCACTTTGGAAAGGAACTAAGAATTTACGAGATGCTAATGATGTATTAGAATCATTCAAATCAATATTTCCAGTGTATGGTGATGTAGATGATGGGTAATTAGCGCCACTATTCTGATTGTAATCACCTAAGTAGAATGCAGTACCTGCAGTTGCAGTAGCTGAATCAGGAGTTGGTGCTAAGAAGTTCAAATTATCAGTTGTAGAGAAATCAAAATCAAATCCATAGAATTTTTTAGGATTATATGAGTTATTGATTGATTGTGATACAACGTAAGATGGATTAGGTAAAGTAAATGCAGTTCCGTAAGGATTTTGTAATGCTGCAAACCCAAATGGTACTAATGATGGGTCAATTGCCTCATCTTTAACTGCCTGAGTTACTTCAACTCTAATATTTGCTGAATTGTTTGGATAATCACCATTAGTTGATAATTTACCATTAGAATCAACAGTAATATACTTATCACCAATCACTCTAGCTACGAAGTTAGGTGAGTTAGGGTCTAAGTTTACATTTTGGAATGATTCTACTAAATTAGGTCTGATATCTGAATCAACTATACCTACAAATGGTGAACCATTTACTTTATCTTGGTCTACTCTTCTTACTATAACAGTGAATGAACCATATTCAGAACCCGCAACAGTTCCTGCTGCTTTAACGTCTTGAATACCGATTTTAAATTCGTAGTTAGTTGCCGTACCATGTGATAAGGTATGGAATTTAAGTAAGTTTGTAGTAGCTCCACCAACTTTTTGTGATGTAATCCAAGGGGTATTAGCTTCAGTATATGCTTTTGAATAATCAATGTCCTTAGCAATATCTAAAGTTACAACAGGAATCTCACCAGTTGCAAATGATGCTGATTGGAATGTTTTAAAGTTTGATTGTACAAATGCATCTTGTGAACCTCTTGCTGAAAATCCGAACGTTTTAGTAAAATAATTAGCGTTGCTTGGATTTAAAGATGCTGAATATATTGCTTCTGCAGCTTCAGAACCTGATATTGTTAATGTAAATAAAGATGCCGATACATCAGATGAACCGAATTGGTCTGTTATTAACGTTTCGTCAAATACATCAGTATCAGAAACGATACCAGTAGTTGGGTGCAATACTGCTGCCAACTTCTGTCCTTCTGATGATGATACGATTAGTCCAACTGGATTTTCCAGAGTATACCCATCTTGTCCTAATACCCTAACGATTGTTGCAGTCCCTGCATCTTCCAAATACGATTGAGCAGTATATGGTAGGTATGAATCTTCACTCAACCCTCCAAATATTTGCTGAAACTCTTGAAAAGATTCGACTTGAGTTGGAACGAATGCAGGTCCTTTAACTGTTGACCCTATTAACGCTGCTCCAATTTCACCAATCCCTTGAGGTAGAAATGACAAGTCCTTTTCTCTTGTAAATACTCCAGGACTTACTATTCTTTCTGCCATTTTTTTCTCCTATTAATTTCTTTGGTTTTGTATATCTATAAATACTCCAAAAAATCAGAAACGATTATATTTATACGTTAGGTGTAAATATACCTGTATTAATATCAAACTCACCCTCACCATACTTTTCTTTAAGTTCACCTGCTAACTTAATTTCAGATTCTCTCATTTCTAAATACTTCTGTTTTAACTGAGCTTTGAAATTTTCAATATTTGTTTTTTGAGTGTCAATCAAAGTTAGTTCGATTTCTACTTCACCTAACCTTGCGGTAACTTCAGAAAACTCTCTTTTGAAATTTTCAATTTTTTCGATTTCTTCTTTTTCGAATTTAATTACTTCGTTTGTTTTTACTTCTGCCATAACATTTTTTTATTAAATTACACTTTATGTTTATATAAATATGAAAATCAAATTAGAAACATTAAGTATCTAATCCAGTATTCCAAACTATTTTTGTTGTACCAAACGCCTTTTGAGTATTCATTGTACGCTTACCTCTATCTTCAGGTATAATATATGCTTTGGCTGTGAGAGTTACGTTACTTCGTACCAATCTTTCATCACCAACTGAGTTAGTGGTTTCGAATGAATAAGATTCTCCTTTAATTTGGAACTTATACCTTTCACCAAATGCACCACCTTGAAAATATATGATTTGTTCTACAACCTTATTCAAATCTTCCATAAAATCACACCATACAATTACATCATACTGAATATTTACATAATCAGGTGTATCTACTATGTGATATTCATAATAATCTCTACTATCTACCAATTGTGAAAATTGGTCGTATCTATTTTGTGGTGTATGTTTTCTAACAAATGCTCTAGAAGTATCCTCATCGGTCATTACCTTTAATTTTGAGTATTCGGTGTTAATATCCAATGAATTTCTCTTAAATGAAATTAATGGAGTTAAAACTTTACCATTTGCATCTCTTAAATAGCCATCTTTTTGTGCAGATGCCCAATTCTCTGGAGATGCATACATTACAGGTACTGTTATGTATTTTCCACTCTCTTCAATGGTTGGTCTAACATCTTTTTCTAAAAAATCTTTAAATGCTAAATCAATATCATATAAACCAACTTGAAAGTTCTTAACATCATCATTTTTACGAGAAATCTGTTTAGCTTTATTCAATTTAGGGTCGTCTGAGAAAGAACTCTGAGTTTTACCTAAATCAACCTTTTCATTTCTATTTTGTCTATACTTTATTGCCATTATACACCCACTGGTAAATCGTTATTTGTAGTATCGTTTCCAAATCGGAAATCATCTTCTAATTTTAGTTGTGTTTTTCTCGTTACATGAGTTTCACATATAATAGAAAGGTTATAACCTTGTGAATCACCACCATCCCAAGTTTCAGGATTCTTTCCTGCAAAGAATTGGTTTGTGAATGTTACATCTACAACGTGTTGTTCATCATTCCATATAATTACATCACCTACTTCAGCATATACATTTTTTTCTACTAATATATCTCTTAGAAAGTAGAAGTTAACATTTCTGGTGTAAGATGAACCAAATTCATCAAAGGTTTGTGTTGCGTTTGTTCTATCAACCAATGTAGGAATCTTTACTGGATTATAGAACACCTTATCTTTACCCTCACCATATAGATTTCTTTTAGAATCATCCAAAATAAGCTTATAGTAGTAGATTTCGGTATCAATAACATCCGTAATCAATTCTTTGTTTATCTTTCTAAACAAAGATGCATCTCGTTCTCCACCAAATAATGCCATAATTATCCTATGTATATCGCCCTTGGCACTCTGTTAAGTGTTTGTTCCATCGCTTCTGATTCTTCTTGCTGTGCTTGTAATAATGCTTTTCTAGAAGTAGCTTCTAAGTTTTCTCTTAATTCTGAAATTAAGATTTCTTTTTCAGAAGATGCTTCACTTCTTAAATCCGAACCATCTAATGTAATTTCCGAATTAGGTATTGGTACTGAACTGAACTTAGAACGTACTGCTCCCAACATTTCTTTAGCCAAGGCCAATGCGTATTTCTGAATCCATCGTTTACCAACGTGATTGATTTGTGAGTATGTAATTCTATCAAATGGTGCATTCGAGTAATCAGATACTACTGAAGTAGATACTACTGAGTTACTTCTATCAGATTCTAATATATAATGAAAGTGAATTGTGTAACTTTGCTCAGGTATTGGGAATAATCTTACTCTATTGTTTTGAATATCAAATCCATATTGAGATTTACGAACCATATCATTAAATTCAATTGCTTGTAATCTTAAAAGGTCATCATAAAGAGGCGACATCATAAATGAAACGCCTGGTGAGTAATTACCCCATCCAAAAGTATCCATCATTTGCTGTGAACCCAGTCCAGTTCCTACGAATGGGTCAAAGTATCTAACCATAGCAGGTGGTGCGTTATGTAACATCTTTTTAATCTCAATCTTATCAACACCAGGAGTTCCACTTTCTAATGATACCAAACTTGCATCAGTTAAATCATATACCTGTTGAGATGCGTTTGCTTCAAATGAGCCTGTGTAGTAGGTTACTCTACCACCACTACCCGCTTCAGTTCCATAATCTTTTGCCAAAGATATCATTCCACCTAAGTTTGCATTGAGTTGTGTTTGTGATAGGTTTGAGCCTGTTGAACTACCTTTTAAGTTTAAAAGGTTTTCTCTAATATTAAATTGGTTTACTTGAGTTGAATATTCAGTAACTGCTTCCTCAACACAAGCATAAAAATTAATATCTTGTAGTTCAATATCTACAATTGGGTATCCTAAACGTTTGGCACACCAAGATGCTATATTATCAACATCAGTAGTAAAGTCTGAATCTGAATCATAGTGTCCGAATGGTGTATCTCCTGATGTGAAGGATGAACTACCAGGCCATATTGGAATATTAACTGCCATTTAAATCTCCTTAGTGTTTGTATATAAATATGGTGGATTATTATAATCCGAATCTCGACTTAATTGCATTGTAGTTTTTAAACATAATCTTTATCTAGGGCAACTCGTAATAAAACTAACTTTACCTGAGGATGCAACTACTAAAAGATATCCTGTATTTAGGAAATAAATCCCTCCTCCTGCGGTGCTGCTTCCACTATCATCATCATATATTAAATCATCGGTTACAGGAAATGTATTACTACCATCGTGATAGAATGTACCACTATTATCTTGTGCTTCACAAGCTTGTTCAACTGAATCGAATGGCCCACCTGCATTAAACTCAGTTAAACTAACACCACCAGCACTATGGTCATACCCATACCACTCAGATATACTATGTGGTGTTGAGTCATTTGGTATATTTGCTGAATTGGTGTTTAGAGTAACTAGAAGTCCCTCAGCTGCATCACTTATTGAAATTTCTTGGTTAGAAGAACCCCCAAGCTCAACAGTAATCATCGAAGCTGAGATAGGCCCACTACTTGGTAACGCCATTATCCTTCTCCTTTGAGTTTACTGATTTCTGATTTAAGTTCTTCAATCTGAGATTGTTGTTCTTTCATACCCTCAATTAAAAGTGCTACCATTTTATCGTATTTAACACCTTTGAATCCGTTTTCTCTCGTAGTTACTACTTCTGGTAGAACTTCTTCAACCTCTTGTGCAATACCACAACCATCATGTCCTTCGTTCCCATGTTGTGTTTTTCTTTCTTCTTCTGTAAGTTCTTTCCAATCGAATTTATCTCCACCAATTTCTAATATATTATTT
>BCSF01000691.1_pt1 | contig 12415 bp, 15 predicted proteins | sample 1016431 | NCBI WGS metagenome assembly BCSF01 (sample SAMD00045685;SAMD00045686;SAMD00045687;SAMD00045688;SAMD00045689;SAMD00045690;SAMD00045691;SAMD00045692;SAMD00045684;SAMD00045690;SAMD00045691;SAMD00045692;SAMD00045684;SAMD00045685;SAMD00045686;SAMD00045687;SAMD00045688;SAMD00045689, study...
AATGTGTTTAAGTGACAGCTTCGGCTTTATAGTTATTTAAGTGTGATTCGCGATCTTGAGCGATGTAGCTATCAAGCTGATCTGCTTTGACCTTAGCAGTTTCATACTTTTTATTTAACTCACTAACGAGCGTTTCATACTCGCCTTTTTTCTCAAGCTCTGCAACGCGCTGTTTTTCAGCTGCGCTTTCAAACTCTTGTAACTTTGATTTTAATTCATTATTACTCGCTACAACTTCCTTGAAGCGTGAATAAGGAATCTGATCCGGTTTAGCGTCTGGTTGGACGGACTGCTCTTTAACCTCAGCAGCTGGAGTGTTTTCCTGTTTAGCGTCTGGTATGACTTTTTCGTTTTCCATTTTAACCTCTTGTATGAGTGCCTTACATGTTTATGATAATTGGTCTTCCAGTAAGTCTTCGTAAATTTTGCAAAAATACCCCTAAGAACATTTTACCGATTGCGTCTTCAACCATAGGTCCCACTACTCCAGTCTTAGCTACCATCCTTTTCTTAGATGGTTTGCGGGTAATTTTTGACTTTTTTGATGGCCTGCCAAAGCGGCCCATTGCATGAGCTTTCATCTTTACAGCTTCTTTGCCACCGCCAATACCGTAGTCTAGTGATAGCTCGCCATCTACTTTTGCATCTAAAAATCCAAATGCACTAAACATATCCCCAGTCAATGTTAGATCTGGTGGACTGGTCCTAGTGCTTTTCTGTTTTAATCCAGTTTTATTTGCGCCTTTCCTGCGCCTGTACTCAGCAGTATATGGTGGGAATGTTTTGCCGCCTTGCTTTGATGCGCCAATACCCTTTTGTGCTTGCTTGATATGCACTTTTGCAATCTCGCGGCCGTATTTTTGCAGATCAGATCTTGTAAACTTCAAGAGCTGCTCCAATACATTCAATCCGCGGAACCTTTTTGCGAGTCTAGGTCCTGTATAACTACTTATTGCTCTCATAATACTGCTTAAGTGTCTTCGGTTTTTTGTATTTACCGCTTTGTTTTAAACTATTTATTTCTTGTCGCGCTTTATTACGCGTCTCTACTATTGTTTTGTTAGATGACACTGGTTGGATGGAATGACGGCAATTAGGTCCGCCGCGATCCTGTAATACCCCCGGATAACGACTTTCATACTCTTGCTTAGTCATTGGACTGTTTGCAAGTATATCGCGGCATAAAGGGCGTGTTTTCTCATCTAGAGGGCCAACATAGTGATACTTTGTATCTTCTGGCAGCGACTCAGCCATAGCAAAGATCACAGATTGCTGATAATTAGCTAATGTAGTCCCTAAAACTGCATCAATCCTGCTTGGGTTTAATGAAACATTACGCGCGATCCTTGCTTTGATCGCATCGCCAGACATTCCTGTACTGGTCCCTAATAATATTTCATTGCGCATGGTTTGCCCTAGGTTAGCGGTGTATTGGACAATCGTACTTCGCTGAGTAGTTTCGAGAGCCACGAGTTGTGCTTCTGTGATAGACCCAAAAAACGGCAGATCGTCCAGTATGTTGCCAGTCGCAGCCATATAGGCGTTGATAGCGGCATTAGCTCCCAGATCCTCAATAATGTAGGTCGTAACATCAATTGCAGCGAGAATACCCAGTATTTCAGTTGTAGATAGACCCTCTTCTTCCATTTGCTTAACATCATTAACAAATTCCCCTTGTACTTGGTCCAGCGAAGCTTGGTATGCAGCTATTGCATCTTCGATTGCTGCCATGACTAACTCTGTAGTCTATTGAGTAAGCGGTTTGCTGGTTGTTGGTCTTCTTGTCGCGTGTTTTGCGCTTCCATAAAGCGCTCTTTGGCTGCTGGCGATGCATCACTGTTGTGATAATCAAACCAGTCTTCTGGTGTAGCAAGTCCCCGATCAAAACGCCAACTCCATAGAGCTATTTCACTCTCTGGCGTTAATGCATAATTCGGCTCAAGGAAATCAACAGAATAATCGGGTCCTAGGTCGGTGTTGGTTTCAGTTTTAATTATTTGGCGATCTATTTCATATCTACGATGCTCCCACGGACGCCATGTATCTTCAGTTTGTGCGCTGCGCTCATCCATGTTTTCCATTTCAATTATAGATAAGCTTGCTGCACTTGGAGCATTGCCAGAATCATTACGAGCATACTTAGCTCTGATGTGATTGTTGTTTAAAGTAGATTCTATTAGAAATCTAGTACTTTCAATGATCTCACTTAAACTACCACTTGGACTAGATACTCCAAACTCTGCCCCCTCTGGCATATAGAGTATTTTGTCTGTACCAATAGATATGCGAGATGAGTCATCGACACCGGAAATATGTTTAATCCCAAGACATCCAAAGCGGATAGCTAATGATAATTCCATCTGTGCCACATTCGTGGCCAGATCTACAGCTACTACATCCATAGCTCCAGATCCGGCCCAGAAATCCCGAATTGGCGGGTAGCGATGACTAAATGTTACTGGTAAAATGCCGTATGGATTGCGATCCTGCTCATTTACGCTTTGTTTATGCCCATCTTGATCAATTAAGTAATGTTGACCGGGTACTCCGGGCCTATCTTCGGTCCATACAGCATGCATTGGCCGCTCTAACCTTGCATTACCTTGATATTCTATTGGAAATGATACCCCTACAGGTCTATCTCTGCGATCTCCAGCTAAAAATAGCGGCTCAAAGAATGGTAAACATTCATGTTCTACTTTTTGCGTTTGTTCGTTCCAAATAGAGCGAAATGCCATAGATCCTAACAAAAATGTAAGTCTTTCACATAATCTACGCTGCGCTTGTAGACTATTTTTGTCAATAAAGTTAAAATATTGCTCATTTACATCCACTTTAGGCGCTTTTTTAAATGTCATGCCTCGAAGTGAACATACACGCTTCGTAAGGTTCTGGTGTAGCATCGGTACTTGGCGTAATGTTTCTGCGCCAAAGTATTTTTCTACATAGCGGTCCATGTTGATCCCCTCATAGAAATCAAGCATGTACTCTCTTTCACGAGCGCGTTGAGTCTCAATAAAACGCAGCTGCTTTTTCAGCGCAGCTTGAATTGCTGATGTTGATAAATCTTGAATTATAACCAATCGATTGTTCCGGCTTTGTTACTCTTAATAGGAGAATAGTTGACAAAGAAAAATCTTAACGCATCCGCGCAATGGTCGAACCTACCGTCTTTTAGCGGCACTTCTTTAAGTGCTTGGTCCTCTTTATGCGTGGGATATCTATAATTTTCATAGGATTGTATAGATTCCTTGCAGCGAGCTGCTACAAAGAAATGTGGGTCACCGTTTGCGTCTTCAAACCAGCGGCGCACATGAGAAACACTGTTAGGTATATCTCTGGATAGCTTATCTCTGCGGCTATGAATGCGAATACCATATTGCTTGAAAAATACAGAAAAATCACTCATACCTGTCTGTAAGTTGGTCCCAATGCCAGCTGGATCGCCGTAGTATGCTGTAATATGGTATGGCAGCTGGCTGATCATCTTGCCGAAGTCTTCTGTTTTGACATTTTTCATCGATATTTCGTCTATCTGGTACACAGTCGGTAGTCCAGCTGTGCTGGTGTCTACTTGCAGGACCACACAAAAGCTGTGGCGGAAACCGAAATCGATTCCGCAGTAGGTTGGTAGAGCGGGGTTGTATTTAAGGTTCTTTTGTATCTGAGTCGTACGGTCAAAGGGGTATACTTTGCCCGCAAAGCTTGTAAATTCAGCGAAAATTTCTTGTAATACCGTTTCATGGGTTAAGGTCCTTTTTAATTCTTCTATGTCATCTTTGAAGTACGGCGAGTCTGTAGATGAGACTTGCCAGCTCTCCCATTCTGGGTGTTTGGGATCTTTACCAAAGCGAAACATGCGTTCAAAGTGATTAAATCCTCTTGGAGTGCTGGTAAATAGCGCCCACCCTTGCCTATCTGCTAATGTTGGCCTAAGATACATCTCATATGTGTTTTTTGGAATCAGCGCAGCTTCATCCATTACTAAATAATCAATTCCCTCTCCTATCAGAGAATCTGGCGCATCTGCCGATTTCACTGATAGCTCAGAGTTCAGTCCAGCGAGCCGCATAAAGTATAGATCGCCAGATATTTCTTTTTTGGATTCAATAGGAAGCTTGAGCTGCGTCATAATAACTCGTTTTACCTCTCTAGCAACTTTTTGCCCAAGATTGTAATTAGGAGCTACGATCCAGCCGCGTGTATTTGGCGTAAGCAGCCACGGTAATATCTCATGTGCAGCCATCCAGCTTTTGCCAGATCTACGGCCCATACATACTACGCGGTAGCGCGCAGTGGACTCATGCACTTCCAGCTGCTGCGGGGTCGGGTTGTACCCCAAGAGCTTCCAGAGCTTCTTCCTGTTCAGTATTTGTTTTATCAAGCGGATTACTTTCAAATCCGACCTCTTTTAGCACCGTTTCAAGGTTACCAGTGAGGTCTACGGCGGTCTTGTCGCTCATGCCGAGATAATTTTTGGCTAGAAATATTGTAGTTGCAGTATTGCCATCCTCTAAGCTCATTCTCATCATTTTCTGGCGTAGCTTGAGCTTTAGGTCCTGCTCGCCAGCTTCAAATGCGTCTTTATATTTTTTGCGGATCAGAGATTCGCTGCATTGAAAATATTTCCCTATATCCATGATCGTACAGCCAAAGCTTGCCAGCATGCGTACTTGATCTGGATCTATGTCGTGTGTTTTCTTTTTACTCATCACTTATAGGCGGGTTAGTTGACAATATTAGCTTGTTGCACTTGGCCATGCAGCGGCGCCAGTATGTTTTGGCGGAGCTAACGGATATGTCTAATGTCTCTGCTATGATTGGAAATGTGTGCTGTAATAGTCTCATGTTAAATACAGTGCGTTCGCGGTCACTTAGCTCATCGTAAATCTGATGTGCGCCAAGTTGCAGCCAGCGTAGCTCTGGTTCTATTAGTCCAGACTTGAATATTGCTAGCTTGGTTGCGTATTCATCGCTTTGCGTTATGGCATCTTCTAACAAAGCGGCATCCGCATCACTTAAGTTATGCCATTCTTTGCTCATTTTCTCTACAGATAATACACATAAAAGTGTTGACAAAAAGACAAGAAAAAAATTTTGAGACTGACTACCTCGCCGGACATTGTCTGGCCTTGGTATAGCCGTAACATTTTGTTACTTTTGTGAATTTTGGACCATAAAACGGATAGATTATCCGTACGGTCTACGAGAGCGGACCTCTGTATCTATAGCAATATGTGTAGATACAGGTACTACATCCAGAGCTGGATCTGTCATTGTGTCAAATTGTGCCAGATCTTTTAAAGCTTCAGAAGTTCCGCCGCTGATCTATTTTTGTTTGATTCGCGGCTAGTTTGATCATCTAAAAGCTGTTGACAATTAACTGTTGCTTTTATGTTGCGTTATATATAGAATAGGATATGTTACAATTAAACAACAGGGCCACCGGCCCGGAAAGAGAGTAAAAAAACATGGAATTGATCATTTTAGCTAGTTTTATCATTATAGGGTGTCTGGCACACTGGGCCCTATTTATATATAAGGTAGCATTAACAATAGAGCAAAGCGGCTTAAACATATTCAATTTAGTATTATTGATTATGTTAGTAGTTGGGCCGGTCTATTTCACAACACTTTTTTTAAGCATATAAGAGAGGAAAACAACATGCACTTAATACATGAAATAAAAGCAGCTAGAGCTGGCGTTAAAGTATACAAACAGCCTAGATATAACGAGTACACAGTTAAACTGTATCATCTACAAGAGAGGCCGCACACCAGCGGCCGCGGTGCTGGCGTAATGATAGAATACGACCCCGCCAGATATCATACAGACTGTAAAGAGGACGCAATCGAGACAGCTGAAAAAATGCTGGAAGACGCAAAAAAGACAATCCCAGCGGACCCGGTACGGTATAATGAATGGCGTTTAGCTACATATAAATATGTAGAAAATCAGTTCATAAGCCGCGCTGATGGTATCGGCATTGAAAGCGGATCCGATTTTATAGCCGGCGCATGCGCTGCAATGATGGCAGCAGCTGAACAGCTATATAAAATAGATCCGGACGAGGTCGGCGGCGTTATTGCGCCGCGGTGGCTGTTTGGCTGCATGCGCGGCGATCTGGAGGAGTCTATAAGAGAAGCAAACCAGCCAAAAGAGGCCAGTAAATGATCTGGCTAGGCTATACAATAGGCGCCCTAGCTTGGGCGCTTATTGTTTGGAATGCTTACCTATTAATTAAGAATAAATAAAAGGAACTACACCACATGAAAGAGACTATTAAAAGATCATTTTTAATGAGAATAACAGCAGCAATGAAGCTCAGCGGCTGGGATCTACGCACAGTATATAAACAGCTATGTAAATTAGAATATGAAGCAGCGCTGAAGCAAAAAAACAGCTGGTATAATTACACTTTTAAACTGTCGCGCTATGTTTGGGCGCTGGTCCTGTCCGGTATGCCCGGAACAAAAGAAGCGCTAAAAAAAGAACTGGCCGCGCCACCGTTTAAGCTATTCCAGCCGGGCAATGGCAAACTGCCATTCTTGAGCTGGTCCACACTCCCCGGCTTCAATTGTCCCGGTGCTGGATCTTGCTGGGTCCTAGCGAAAAACAAATGCACCGGCTGGTGCTATAGTGTTAAAGCATGGCGCTATCCAGCGGCGTATCTTAGACAGCTGCAAAACACCGTATTAGAGCAAACCCCAGCCGGGCGCCAGATCATACGCCAAGAGCTAAAAAAAGAGCTTAAACGCCCTATCTACCGCGGACTGGATAACATACCGCTGCGGCTATATGTAGACGGCGATTTTAGCAGCTTAGAGCTGCTGCGCTGGTGGCTGGATCTAGCCAAGGAGTTCCCGCAGCTGAAAATATACGGTTATTCTAAGAGCTTGCACTTATTTGAAGAGCTAGAGCGCAGCGGCTACGAATGGCCCACAAATTACGCGCTGAATGGCAGCAGTGGCAGCAAGTACGAAAACACGCCGACCCATAAAGCAGCTGCAGCGCTGCCGATCTGGCGCGGGAACTTTGAAGCGGTCCCGGTATCAGCTAAAACGCTTAAGAGCTGGAAGAGCGGCAAATTAACCCGCGCAGCAGCTCAAGAGATCCGTAGCAGCTACCCAGATGAAAAAGTTTTTATCTGTCCGGGCCTGTGCGGCAGCTGTACCAGTAAGGGCCACGCGTGCGGCGATCAAGAAAATTTTAACCAGTTGACGGTAGTTATACCGCAGCACTAATGAGCAATTTAGATATATTAAAAAATGAGCTGCGCGCATGGCAGCAGCTAAATAAGGATCTAAAGCGGATAGGCCGCGAAATAACCCAGCTAAGGCGAGAGATCAAAAGAGCTATAAATAAAGAAGGGAGGTAGCATATAGATATACAGCTTGTTTTATGGCTAATTATCGGTTTTAGTATATGGTACTATATAGATCCGATTGAATAAGGCCAGATTAAACGCAAAAAAAGCCGCTAGAAATAGCGGTTTTTTTTTGGCCTTAAGTGCTATCAGCTGCGCAGCCGTTTTAGGCCGTCCCGGCCCATTTGACCGGGCGCCGCTTTGCTTCTCCCCTCGGTGGGCGTTTTAACTTTTTCCAAAATTTAGAAAAAAAGCAAAAAAACGCCGCTTTTAAACCATCAAAAAAATAGAGCTTTTAAGCTGCTTGGCTGCGCTGATCTGCGCGCGCTGCTGCGCTTTACAAACTAAAATCAATTCCCGCCGGCAGCGCAGCGCATACAGTCAATAAAGATAGTATTAATCGAGTAAACGCGGCCAGGTATAGCAGTTTTTTTTGGATTGTGTGCGCAGTTTTTAGCTGCTGCGCTGATCTGGTCCACAGCGCCGGATCTGGCGCGCTGCTGCGCTGCTGATCTGGTGCGCTGCAGCTGGTCCGCTTTTGTGTTTTCCAGATCTGGCAAAGTGTCAAAATGACAGCCTCAAAATAGCTGTTTTTTGGTGTCTCAAGGTGTGAATTTGTTTGGTGTACCTAGGGCACAAAATGTTACACTGGCCAGAAAAATTTGCGATTTTTTGGGGTGTTTTTTTTGATTTTCTTGATTTTAATATTTTAGCGCCTAGCATTTTTATTTTTTAGTGAGCGCTGATTTTTTATCATTTTGTTGCGCCAAGCCAAGCGGTCGCGCTTTTTAATTTTCATAAAGCATCTGGTATGATGTTTAATATCTAGATCATGCCACCAGCCAATTACATACATACATTTTACGGAATTTTCTGTTTCCAGCGCGAATCCGCAACTTTTATCAGAATTGTGCGAAAGTGGACATTTTGAGTAAAATATCACGGACGGTCCGTAAGTGTAAAAAAAGTAAAATATGTAAAATATCTCTTCGTGAGCCTATGTGTTACTTTAGCTATGTAGGTAAAATAATATTTTACATATTTTACATATTTTACCTTTCCAGTGCGTGCGGTCAATTTAAGAAATTCTCCAATTCGTTAGGTAATTTAGCAAAATGACCATGTTCCACTTTTGTAATCAGTCCCATTGTTTCAAGCTTATCAAGCCATTTATAAACGCTTCTTGAGCTTGTAATATTTAATTCATCAGCCAAAACAGTAGCCATATCTTTGTATGTAAAGTTATCGCCCTGCGTATCTAATGCATTTAATATTTTCTCTTCTTCCGATTCTTCCGGCTCTTGATACCAGTACATTTCATTTTTTGGTAATGGCTTTTTATATTCAAAATGTAAACTCTCTTCATCCGCATGTAGTAGTATGCCAAGCGGCACATCATGGAATTGATTATGGTAGCGCACCTTTGTGATCTTAAATACTTTTAAGAACTTATGTCTGCCAGTGTTGGCCACTTGGATCAAGTTATCTAAAAAGTTAACATAATAAGACCCGCCAAAGACCATCCCATGATCTAACGGCCGTTTCTCTTCCTGCTTTTTATGATGCGATATAAGCATAAGAGCAACGCCGTATTCTTCTTTAAGCTGATCCAGACGGCTCATTAACTTAGTAAGCTGATCGTTTTTAGCTATGTCTGCGCTAGTAGATGTATACAAGTTATCAATGACCAGCACATCAAACGGTGGATCTGCTGCCATGAGGTTACCCTCTATTGTATCATATGCATCAGTAAAGATCTTACGATTAGCTACCGATGTGATCCGTAGATTCTTCTTATAGTCTTTTTCAGCTGTAGGATACTGCCGCAGCATCATATCTTTTAATGGCTTGAGCCTATGTGCTATCATTGTATCCAGCATCTCAAACTGCACAAACAGCACCCTGCGCGGCCGTGGGACCTTAAATGTAAGAAATGGGACCCCCATAGCCACAGCAACTGCAAACTGCAAAGCCAGTATTGACTTGCCTACATTGCTTGAGCCAGAGATGCCAGAGGTCCCATTTTCAAGTAATATCTCTTCACATATCTCTACTACCTCTTGATTGCGCTCTTCCATAAATGTATCTGGATCATATTCCGGCAGTCCACCAAAGTCTCTAGGATCGCTGCCAAATACAGGAGCTGCTTCAATGAGTCCATGAAAGTCATGTAATGTATGACCATCAGCAAAATAATCTGTTACATCATATGTTTCTGGCTTATTTTGCCACTCAATAATGCGTATTTTGCGTTTTTTATTTTGTTTAAACAGCTGTTTTGCAATTTTAGCAGCACCCTCTTTACCCTTACTATCATTATCATAGCAGATTACTAGCTGCGTAAAATCTTGCAGCTTACTTATATCTTGAGGGAGTGCGCCAGCGCCAGAGGTAAAGGTAATTGCCGGCGCACCATGTGAATAGGCTGTGATTGCGTCTTTTTCGCCCTCACAGACTATGAGCGTGCTGTCCTTGGGGGTTGTGTCCAACACAGTCTCTGGGTATATCTTGCAGCTTGCGGAGCCAAATTGTTTACCCTTATGGTATTTTACATGATCAGAATTGATCTTAAATACTAACTGTATCTCTTCCTTGTTATTTCTAGCTCCGATTCCGAGTATCGGGTCCAGTGCCTTACTTAGCCAAGGTAGTCCCATAGTTTGCACGATGAAGTCAAAATTATTTCTATACGCTTCGCGGCACGCATCAAAGTTGCTTTCTTCTACTGCTCCGCTACTTTTTATTTCTTTTGTGTTTGTCACTGTATATGTCTCTGGCTCATAATCACTTTTCTCCCCAAACCACCAGCGTTTACTGCACCGATGGCAATATGCATGCTCTGGCTCTATTTGAACGCTATAATCCTTTTTATCTTCTGAACATTCTGGACATCTAGCTCGATTACCCGCGTGATTACGCTGGGTAAATATTTCCGCGCTCAAACTTTAGATTTTAAGTTCCTCAACGCGACAAGATGTTTGAAGATTTCGACTCCTGCATCGATCTTTTCTCTCTTTATCTTGTGCTGATGAAACTTGCCGTCTTCCTTACCGAAACGGAGTATCATGCCATATGCTACATTTGCTTTAGGCTGCGCTTGTTCATACATATGAACATACTGCGCAATCTGAATAATTTGTTCTTTGTAGGGACCGTATTTTGATGTTTTCCAATCTATGACTACCAGATCATCTCCGATCCGCCCTATACAGTCTACGGTCCCACCGACCCGCTGCTCTTCATTAATTAATATTACCTCACTAGCTAGCGGCTTAAAGTCAACTTTCTTTACCCAATCTGTATACCCTACAAATGCTTTCAGCGCTTGCTTTTCTTGGTTATAGGTAAAGTCTTTTGTATCTACTTTAAACCCCTTAATAGAACCCTCGATCATTAAATGAAGTAAAGTCCCAGTCTCTGCTGCATCCTGCAATACTTTATCTGCATCGAGTCCGCTAAATGTGAGCCGCTTGGCCCAATTGACTAATGTCTGTTTATTCCAGCCAAGATCATTTATATATGTAGTGACGCTAGGCGCTATGGTCCCATCTTCTAATATATATTTCTGGCCATGCTTTGCAAATTTGCTCATTACTGCTCCTGTTTTCTTTTACATGATGGACATGTCTGTTTTTCTTTACCGTAACTTGGAATAACACCTAATGGATAAATAGTAAATCCAGCTGGATGATTCCGCAGATTCACATCTTCCCAAGCTCGTTTGCATGAGTTGCATATTTTGACAGTATTGTCTACAACAACCTTGCGCCCTCTAGCCTCAGCACCTATTAAGCCGCCGTTACGATTGTTATTTTTTTGTTGTTGATCTAAGATCCATTGCATTTTTTACCTCTTCTGTTATGTCTATTTCTCTTTTACCTATTTTATGCACAGCAAAATGCACCTCTGCACTTTTGCGCATCTTCATAAATCTTTCCATTTTTTCTACTAGCGTTTCAAATTCAAATGCATGAAACATTGAATCAGCTCTCTCTAAATCATCTGTGTCATAGGACACGCTGCCCGCATACCATTCATTCTTGATCATTAGCTAAACTCCGGGAATCGGTCAAACTGATAGAACCAAACACGCTTACTGGTTTGATTATTTTTTGCGGTAGTAAGCGCTAATGACAGCATCTTTTCATTATTATATGGGACAAATGCACACTTATCTAATGGCGCATAATAAACAGCGATAACATCTATAGCTGGTTTGAGGTCCACATACTTCACGCAGCGAACTTGAATCGCTGTGTCTGTAGTGGGTTTTGTAATTGTTTTGACTTGTACTCTTTTAAATGCGCCGTACGATAGCTCAACAACAAGATCAGTGCCAAAGATGTCTACCTCTGGCGTATATATATTATGGTTCTGCTCAAGTAATCTTTGCTTGATCTTAAGCTCGCCCAATCTTCCAATCATCTGGCTATGCATGTAAATTGAACTCTCTTAATTGACTTGGCTCCATGTGATAAGATTCGCCAAAACCCATATCAGATAAATTAACTGGACTAATTAGCTCCTTGGCCCATGCCCATCCATGTATTACATAGCGTGGATTGGTCCCACTCACATGTACATATACATCACAATCTTCTACCTTGCGCCACGGTTTGGCCATAAGGTAGCCGGGATTCATTTTGGTAGATTTGACATCAATACGGATCTTCTGTTGCTTATAAGTATAAGTTAGATCAAATCCGCGTCTATGCGGGCCAATACTTAGATCGGGCCAGCAATTTAATATTTTTGCAACAGCTAGCTCTGCACCAAAGCCGTTTATATCATTTTGTACTTTACTTTGTGCGCTGGAGCTGGTTCCATTCTTTTGGTTCTGATTGTGTCTCTCTTGCCCTACTGTTTTGGCTAGATCTGCTTCGATCTGATTCAGTATTACTATCATTGTTACCTCTAGTATGTGTTAGATCCTTATGCAATGCAGTCGCTAAAATCATATAGTTGCAGATGTCAAGCGCGCGTGATCTAAATGATTCATCGCTAAATTGCTTACCAGTCATAGCATCGTTACATATTGCATCTACATG
>BCSF01000692.1_pt1 | contig 12408 bp, 15 predicted proteins | sample 1016431 | NCBI WGS metagenome assembly BCSF01 (sample SAMD00045685;SAMD00045686;SAMD00045687;SAMD00045688;SAMD00045689;SAMD00045690;SAMD00045691;SAMD00045692;SAMD00045684;SAMD00045690;SAMD00045691;SAMD00045692;SAMD00045684;SAMD00045685;SAMD00045686;SAMD00045687;SAMD00045688;SAMD00045689, study...
CTATTAAGGTTATGAACAGTAAATAAAATAATTTCTTCATATCAAATCAATTTTAAACAAATATATGTATTTTTTTTGATATACAAACAAATTTCAAATAAATTTTATGATATTTATGTTTATGAAGATATGCATATCAGAAAAACAATTGGATCTAATTGTATCCAACCAAACTGAAATAGGGGAACAGGAAGATGGTACTGACACAGGAACGAGTGATGCTTCAGGTGGAGGAACCACCGCGGGAAGTAAACAATGGGAGAGTGGAGTTACTAGAGGTCCTGATAACCAAATTGCTGTCACAAAATGGTCTGACATTGTCGGATCTAAAATAAGTAGAGGGAAGGCGAACCCACTTTATTAATATTTATAAGATATGGTAGTACAAAGACAAGGTATGTTATTGGAAAGACATAATCAAATTATTAACTACAATGGACACCAAAACCAAGATAGTGGTTTAATTAGAACAGATAAGGTATTATTTGAGGCATTTATAACTGTAGATGAAAGGTATTTCGTCATGAATGATCATGTTATTGACTTACAAGAAAAAAAGAACTTAGGTTATTTATGGGAATCTTTAGACGTATTTAAAACTATTTTCGGTAATGTAGAGTTAGAAAACCCTCATTATAAAGAACTACAAGAAGACTTTAAAGGATTACCAATATTAGAAAATGAAAGAGATACACTATATGCTGTAAGAGATTTTCTTATAGAGAATTGGTTTACAAATGCGGCCGATTGGGTTGTGGACAGTGCTAAAGATGTTTATGACTGGGGAAAAGAAAAAGTTACCTCAGCAGCAAAATCAGTTAAAGACTTCGCAGTTGCATCATGGGATAAAGCTAAGAAATTTGGATTAGCGATATCACAGGGTGATTGGACTAAGGTTCTGTCTATGATTGGTAAGGGTGCTTTATGGGTACTTAGAAAATTCAAAGCGGCGGCATATTCTACAGTAGGTATTATTGTTGACGCAATATTAATTGCAACCGGTGTCGGTAAAGTCGCACAGGCGGTCTTTTGGGGATTAGTTACGGGGTTAGATGTTTACCAACTCGCATCCGGTGATTGGGAACCTAAAGGTACACCAACATGGGAAAAATGGTTAGATCTTATTTGTGATATAATCGGATTAGTGGGTGCAGGTCTTGCCGCGAAAGGTGCAAGAGGAGTTGTAAAAGGAATTAAAAGTGCTGCACAGATACCCGCAATCGTTAAAAAGAACAAAGCAATAATGAACATAATCAAAAAAATGAAAAGTGGTGCATCGTGGGTTATTACTAAGGTAACCAAAGCCCTATCATCAATAAAAGGTAAATGGGCCGCATTAGATAAATTCATAGACAAGATTATATCTTTTTGTAAAAAGATTTTTAACGGTCTATCAAATTTCGTTAAAAAGATATTTCCTGATCCTGTTAAACTTACAGGAAGACAAAGACTTCAGAGAGGTGCAACTGCGGGAGCTACCGCAACAGGTATTATGTATGGTATTGATAAGTACGCAGAGAAAAAAGGAAAAGAATCCTCTGAAAAAGTAGATCAGGCCATAGATAATATTGACCTATCAACGGCGGAGTTTGATTATGACGAGATTTAAAAAAGAATAAGTATTTATATATAAAATTAAAGAATGAAACTAATTGACATTATACAAGAATCCCACATAAAAAATGGGAAACAAGAGGTAGGTGAACAAGCTACGGCACTGAAAAGTTTTTTTAAGGGCATTAGTAACTTGACGATTAAGTCTCTTAGAACCGCGAAACCCGTATTAGCTAAAGATTTACAAAAAGTTTTTAATGCAAAAACAATTCAGGGTATTAATAAAATAGATGACTTAGTGGTTGCATTGGGTAAGGGTACTTTAAAAGGTAAGGCTTTAGGTGATGTCGCTATTGGTTTTATGAAAACGAAAGGGGTGAGTTCTAACTATATTGCAAGGTTGGCTCCTGAGTTTGTAAATACACCATCTTTTATTAAGAAATACGCAAGAGACGGTAAAGCACTCACCAAGACAAGTCTTAAAAATAGTGGTTATACCGATGACGCAATAAGAGAGATATTAAAAGCGTCTAAGAATAGTCAAAAATTTCAAAATGCGTTGAAGGGGGCTAAAGGAACTAGTAGTACTGTTAAAGGAACTAGTAGTACTGTTAAAGGAACAACTAAAGGAGTAAGCGGTACTCTTAAGGCAGCAAAAGGTTTAGGTAAACAGGTTGTAGAAAAGACTAAAAAATTCGTTACTAAAGTAACTCCAGGTGCTGGTAAAAAAATTAAATCAGTTGCGGGAACGGTTATAAGAAGAGGAGGAAAAATTTTAGTAGGTAGGGCATTACTTAGAACATTAATTATCGCAGGTGCCGCATATATAGGATATAAGTGGTGGACCAAAGGAGATGTTGAAATAGAAGAGTTCCCAAGTGACGATGATTTGGATGCAACAAAAAAATGGATGGAATGTATTGTTGGTGTGATTGAAGGTAGTGATAGAGCACACGAAATTGTTATAGATGGGGACAACAATAGTATTCAATATGACATAGAAACTTTTGGTGGTGTGGAAACAGGAGGACATGTTGTGTTTTATGATGATTATCGAGTAGTTGCTAAAAATGGTAGAACGGGTAAATGGTCTTGTGATACAACTAAGGAACTACAAGAACAATCAGAAGATGATGTAACATCAGATATGATTAATAATGCAATCTATGAATTAAAAGATCAATTAAATGGTGATTTCTTTGAGGGTGATGCTACCGACATGAAAGACGCGTACAAAATACTTAAAAGTTTTGAAGGTCGTACATATAAAGGTTCTGACGCGATACAAGTAATTAAGAAATATTACCCACAGGTAGTAGAAAAGAGTTTATCCGACCATATAAAAAGTTTAAAGAATCTTGATTTCACTGCAATCGAATATCGTGATGAGATGTTACGAATGATTGGATCGTCTAGTGACAAAGGTGGTTCTAAATCAGGTGATTCAGATGATAGTGGTAAAGGTGGTTCGTCAAGAGAACTTAACCATTTAACTATTATTTGGGATGATGTTGAAGGTGGAGGAGGATCCAAAGGGTCTAAATATAAGCCGTGTGATGACTTCCCATTAAAAATGTATTGTATAAGTGATAAGATAAAAGACGTACAGAAATGTATGAATCCAACTGCAATGTTAAAAGTAGATGGATACTTTGGTCCTAAGACTTTAAAGGCAATGAGAGACAACTCTTTATTCGCAGATAACAAGTCGGATGATTCTATTATAACTAAAGCAATCTACGACGGTATAATGAAAGATTGTAAAGAAGCAAAAGATGCTGTTAAAGATGCAGATTCTGAAGTTAAAAGACCTAAAGTTGAACCTGTAGATAAAATAGAAGTTAAACCGGCCGTTATTCTTACTAAATTAGATGCTGAAGGTATGATAAAGGCACATGGTGTCGATAAATTACTTGACATAACTAAAAAGAGAATTGATGGAGAAAGAATCGCTGCAATTATAAGTGATAAAGTAAAATTCCGTGGAGGTAGATACGTGTTAAAGATTGATGAGGAATTAACTGAAAAACAATTAAAGGCGATAAATCAGTACATGGCGGGTAAAGGATTTAGTTTAGATAAAAAGAACGAAACATTAAAAGACAATAAATACGTATGGGTTGGAGATAGAGACGCTAGAAGAATCGCACGTAAAGAAAAGTCAATAGATAATATAAAATCAAAAGGAAATGAATAAAAATCTAATTAGTTCTTTGGTAAATAAAGAATTATCTAATAGATATTCTTTAAATAATGATCTAAAACTGTTTTTAGAAAGTTTAGAAGACGAAAACAAATCAAATGATACGGGTGATACCGAAAAGGATTTAAAGACCTTAGACACTATTGTAGGGGTTTTAGATAAAGTTAAAGATCACGACATGTCTGACGAAGAGATAGAACAAAGTATGGATGAAGGGATTTTAGATAGTTTGGGATCTTTGTTAGGATTAACGGGAGACGTTAACAATAAAGGTGAAGGTGGTGTCGGAGATATTGCTAAAGGTGCTGCTTGGACACAGATGAAAGAATGGTTAATACGAAAGTTCTTAGTCCATTTCTTAGGTATGGAGAGTGGTAAGTTAGTTAGTTTCCTATCTGGTTCATTATCTGAGTTAAGTTATTCAGCATTACTTTCAATAGCACAAGCAAACACTGATTGTAAAAAACATGGTGATGAGATTGCAGATGCATTTATGGTGGGTATATCAAGGATGATAATCGGTGACGCGGAAAAAGACTCCGTAGGATATAACATGATAAAAAACGTGTTAGATGAATTTGTTAAGAACTCTAACGCGGGGGAATATATAGCGGAAAAAGTCTGTTCATTCAACCTTAGAGGTAACATAGAAAGGGCACTTTCATAAGTGTAAAAAAATTGTAAAATACCCCTCAGAAATGTGGGGTTTTTTTATTTAAAAGATATTTATAAGTATGAGGTCGGTACTTTGGTCGGTATCTGATTGATAAACGAAATAAACGAAAAGGAGGTGAATTAATAATCTCGACAAAGGGGTCTATCGACCTCTTTGTTTGTTTACAATACTTTGTAATTCTTTAAGTGTTTGTTTCTTCTGACTATCTATTTTTATTATCTTGTGAGTTGTATATTTCTTCATATACTTTTCCTCAAATGAACTACCCACCCCTAACTCTACAATAGTTGCTTCATCAGGGATTAAAGGTTTCCTTTTGTTGGTTGTAATAATATCATCCACATAGACATTTTCAAATACTTTTAAATAATATTTGTCTTTCTTTCGGTATGTTATTTTATAAACTACAACAACAGGTATCTTCATATTTTTAATCATAAAAAAAGGGACCACTGAGGATCCCTTTTCACACTTAGTGGAGGGGGAGGGTTTCGAACCCTCGTCTTGCTCGTCCCAACCATAAAGGACTACACGTTTAGGACAATATTGATTCTCAATATACCGAAATATGTGATTGAATTTTTACATCCTCCGTCACCAATAGATGTACGACTCGATTTACGATTCAGTCGTTTCTCCACCTTTGTAAAGACTTCTGTTCCTAGGTACACGTCCCTCGACCCGATGTAGAAATAACCTTAGGCTACTGCTACTTTAGAATCAACAGATACAAGACCCATTAATTCCATTTGTGAATAAACGTCTCCGTCTAAAAAACATCTCCATAGATTTAAGTGATAGGAAATATCTCACTACGTGCCCTGTTATAATTGACTACGCCAATCAATTCCAGTCACCCCCATTAATTACTTAACTTCTTTCAAAGAAGGACCATTACCTTTTCTAGGTTTTCTTCTTGGTTTTCTCTTTGGTTTCTTTAACTCGGTAGGTTCAACTTCTAACTTTTCGGTCTTCGGTTTTCTCTTCGGTTTAGGTTTTCTTTTTGGTTTAGGTTTAGAAACCACTACAGGTTTAACCTCTTCCTTTTTAATTCCAAAAAGTTTCTTAAAAAAATCTATAATCTTTCTCATAATTTATTGTTTATAGGTAAATATACCTCTATTAGTGTAAAATGTAAAGGTTTTATTCTTGAGTTGTACAATCTAACGGAAAATTTTTCTCGTACAACGCCTCAAAAAACAGTTTGTTTTTTAACCATTTCTTGTCAGTTTCTCCGATGGATTTATGATAGAGTTTAATTTTAGTGGTTACCCCTACTTTAACTCCTTCTAAATGATTGAGTACACATATTGGTAAATCATAGAAATGAAAACCTTCAAAACGATCGTCAAAATTCTTTTTAATTCTGTTTTTGTTTACCATCATAAATAAACCATCAATGATTACAACTTCCTTTATATTGTCCCCAAAAGATTTTGAATATTTTGACATGTATTTTTGTGGACCATTAATATGACCTACTTGTCCTTGCATATTTTCTCTGTGTTGCCACCATTGACCTGATACTAATTTATCGGTACCCGCAAGACCTAGAATACCATAATCAGGATTTTTATCGAATAATTTTATGATTTTAGGTGTGAGGTTTTTAGTTTCAAACTCTAAATCGTCATGTATAAAAACAACGATATCGTTTTTAGATTTCTCTAAACCTTCATTATAGATGTCAGTCAAAGACCTTTCTCCATTATTCTCATAAACTAAGTATTCATTTTTAGGGTGAGAAAAGAATTTTTTGACATGATTTAGATAATCGGGATCGATTTTTCGTGTGGAATATACTACTGTGACTGTCTTCATAAAATTGATTTAAACGAAAGGTCGGTTAAAAACCGACCTCTCTTCGAACTTGTGTATCTAATAAAGAAGTAAAGTTTGACCTCTATAAAAGATGTTACAGTAAAAAGATAGGTAATTAAAATTTAATAGTCAAGTGTATTTAATAATCTATTAAATGCCCTCTCATAAAGTGGTAACATTTCAGAACTACTTTTACTTCTTGGTTGTCTCATTTTAGAGACTTCATGGCGTAAATCATCAACAATACCTAAGGTATGTGCTTTGTGGAATATTTCCTCGATTTCATCACTATTTGACCAACTCATTATTTTAATAAATCGATTTTCTGTTGGAGTTTCTGTATTTGTTTTTTAATCTCCTTAGTTTGTTGTTTGAATTTTAGTACTAAAATCTCTTTGAATATCTTTTTTTTATCTATTAAACCCATATCAATAAATACGTTTAAATATTGAAAGATCTTTGGTGGACCCTGAGGGACTTGAACCCCCGACCATCGCATTATGAGTGCGGTGCTCTGACCAACTGAGCTAAGAGTCCTTTATTTTACACTTTGAGGGTTTTTTATTTTACACTTTGTAGTTGTGAACCCGGTAGGATTCGAACCTACGACCGTCTCCTTAGAAGGGAGATGCTCTATCCAGCTGAGCTACGAGTCCATTTTGGTACCTCGGGCCGGGGTCGAACCGGCACGGACATTACTGTCCACAGGATTTTAAGTCCGGCGTGTCTACCAATTCCACCACCGAGGCATGGTGTAAATGTAAGAACGAATATTAATAAAATCAACCCCCCTACCCCATATAAACAAAAAAACCCCACATTTCTGCGGGGTTTACTATCATTCTTTAACTTTATTTATGACTAATCAGTCAATACTTGTTTAGATGTTTTTACGGGTTCACACCCATCCTTATCGATCTTAGTTATCCTATTCTCGAATTTATCAAACCTACTATCAATATGTCGATATAGGTCATCTACTCGGTCTTCAAGGTTCTTAACCTCTTGATCCACTCTAAGGTGAATCTCTCTTTGATTATTATCTAAATCTAATTGTGTTCCATTTATGACTTCCTCGAAATCATTAGAACGTTGTTTAACCTTAACTATACCTACTATAGCGTACCCTAAACCGAACACACCAATTGCTGTAAGCATACCTAAAACGAATTCTAAATTTTCCATAATTTTTAATTTTAATTTAGTTTATGTCAAAGAACAATAGTTGTACTCCGTAGGAGAATCGAACTCCTATTACCAGGATGAAAACCTGGCGTCCTAACCGTTAGACGAACGGAGCATTAAATCTGTCTCCATAGTCTCACCTTTTTTATGGGAAACCATAGTCGTATCGTTTTAAAAATAAGGATTTCCTTAATTCTTTCCACCATACCATATAAATAATACGAAAAAATTTTAGATTAATCAAATTACACTTCTTACAGAGTTCTAAAGTATTTATATAAAAGGATTAAGTTTCCATTAAAAAAGTAAAAATTAAAATTAAGGACTATAAAGACCTTTTTAAAGATGAGAACGATATTAATGAGAAATCAGTATTTGGTTTTGCATCTTTTGCAATTATGGTAATATTCGCAGCAGCTGATATTATCACAGGGTTTGTAGGTAAAGATTTGGTAATCCAAGAATTTATTTACAATTCATTCGTAGTAATAACACTAGGTTCTTTTGGTATTGCTGAGGTTGGTAAAATCTTTGGTAAAAAAGGACAGGAATAAAAAAAACAATATGTTACTAAAAATTGGATCAAGAGGAAAAGAAGTTAAAGAACTTCAGGAATTTCTTGAAATCGGAGCGGATGGTATCTTCGGTTCAGGAACTGCGTCTTCAGTTAAGAAATGGCAGTCCGCAAATGGTTTGGATGCTGACGGTGTTGTCGGTCCTGCCACTTGGGACGCTATGGGTCTTGCTACTACTGACAATTCAGAAAAGACGTACGAAACAGAAAATGGATTAATAATAAATCGACACTTCTTACCTGTGGGTGAGTATAAACAGGGACCTACAAGTAAAGAGTATGTTTTTATACATCACACTGCAGGGTGGCACAACCCATATAATTGTATAGATCAGTGGGCTAGAGATAGTAGAGGTGCTGTAGCGACCGAATTCGTATTAGGTGGTCCTTCTGTAAAGGGTAATGATGATAAGTACGACGGTGAAATGGTACAATGTATCCCTGAAGGTGGGTATGGGTGGCACTTAGGTAAAAACGGATCTCAACATATGCATACACACTCAGTCGGTATTGAAGTTTGTAACTTTGGTTGGGTTAAAGACGGTAAAACCTATGCAGGTACGAGAGTTCACGAAAGTCAATTAGTCACACTTGATCAAGAATTTAGAGGACATAAGACTTGGCATCGTTATTCTGACGCACAAATTGAATCACTAAGAAAATGGATTTTATTCATTGCTGAGAGAGATTCGATAGATGTTCGTAAAGGTTTACCTGATTCGATTAGAAAGATGGGAGTTTCTGCGTTTGAATTTAACGAAGACGCTTATTATGGTAGAATAAAAGGTCTATGGACCCATACAAACACTCGTAAAGATAAGGTTGACATGTTCCCTCAATCGGAACTTGTTGATATGTTACTTGGTCTATAAAAAAAACCCCAACAAGGTTTGCTGGGGTTTTAGGTCTATATCGGTTTCAACACCAATACTTTAACGAGAAAAAACGAAAAGGTTTCGACAAAGAGAACCTTTGATGTATAAATATATATATTTTTTAAAAAAGTCAAGTTTTTAGTTAAATGAGGGGTAAATTTTTTGTTATTTCAAGTTGCCCCTCATTTATTTTTAAGGTAATGTCAGAAAATTCTGATATTTCTCCTTCTAAAATCTTATCACTAATGAAATCCTCACTTAAATTTTGGATTATCCTTTTAATTGGTCTTGCACCGTACTCTTCTTCAGAATTTTTATTTAATATTTCCTGAGATACACTACGATCAAATTTAATCTTATAATTACTTTCAACAAGTCTTTTAGAAAGTTTATTAAGTTCAATAGTGATTATCTTTTTCAAGGATCTATTATCTAATTTATTAAACACAATAACATCATCGATCCTATTCAAGAATTCAGGTGTAAATTGTTGTTTGAGTGATTTTTTGATGATTGAATCTTTAACTTTGTCTCTATCTTCATCAGAAGTAAATCCTACACCTCCACCAAAATCTGAAACTTTTTTTGCACCCACATTAGAAGTCATAATAACCAAAGTGTTTGTGAAATTAACTTTTCTCCCAAACGAATCGGTTAATCTACCCTCATCTAAAATCTGTAACAGTATATTGAATACATCTTTATGTGCCTTTTCAATCTCATCGAATAAAACGACAGAAAATGGGTTGTTTTTAATCTTTTCAGTCAATTGACCACCCTCATCAAAACCAACGTAACCCGGTGGGGATCCTATAAGTTTGGAAACATTGTGTTTTTCCATGTACTCACTCATGTCAACTCTAATGATCTTATCGGGATCACCAAATAACGTGTTTGCCAATGTTTTCGCTAAATGAGTTTTACCGACACCTGTTGATCCCAAAAACATAAACGATCCGATTGGTTTATTATGTCCTTTCACACCAACTCTATTCCTTCTAATAGATTTAGATATTATTTCAACCGCGTTATCTTGACCAATAACATTCTTTGAAATTGTTTTCTCTAATGATAATAAAGATTTTGTTTCTTTGGTATCTAATTTAGTGATTGGAACACCTGTGATGTTAGTTACTATATTGTAAACATCGTCTACAGTTACAGGTTTTTTATTTTGTTGTTGTTCTTTATTCCATTTTTCTTTTTCATTTTCTAACTTCTTGAGAACCTTTCTTTCTTGGTCTCTAAGATTTGCCGCCTTTTCATAGTCCTGACTTTTTACGACTTCTAATTTCTTTAATCTTATGACTTCCGCATTACCCTTAAGTTTTTCGATAGATTCAGGAATTTTAACGTTAATCTTTTTTTCTGAACCTAACTCATCTAAAACGTCGATCGCTTTGTCAGGAAATTGTTTATCTGTAATATATCTTTTACATAAAGTGACAATCGTTTCAATAACATTGTTTTGATATTCCACCCTATGAAAATTTTCATAAGAAGTTTTTAAATTTTTAAGTATTTCTATTGTTTCTATTGTAGTTGGTTCCTGTAGGATAATTTTTTGGAATCTCCTAACTAACGCGGCGTCTTTCTCTATGTTTTTCTTGTATTCGTCAAAAGTGGTTGCCCCAATACATTGAATTTCTCCCCTGGCTAATGCGGGTTTTAAAATATTCGCAGCATCCATAGAACCTGATGCATTACCGGCTCCTACCATTGTATGAATTTCATCAATAAAAATTATCACATTTGGTGCGTCTTGTAACTCATTAAGAATAACCTTAATCCTTTCCTCAAACTGTCCTCTATATTTGGTTCCCGCAACTAAAGAGGTTAAATCTAAAGACATGATTCTTTTATCAAGTAGGTTAGTCGGACAATTACCATTACTGATTAGGAGTGCTAATTTCTCAACTAACGCAGATTTACCAACACCCGCATCACCCACAATCACAACATTGTTCTTCTTTTTACGTGAAAGAATTTGTGCAATTCTCAAAACTTCTTTATCTCTACCAATTATAGGGTCTATATCACCCTCCGCAGCTAATTGTGTTAAGTCTCTTGAGAAATTATCTAATACTGGGGTTTTACTACCTTTCTTATTTCTTTTACTTTGGGGCTTTGTACCCTCTTCGAAAAAATCTACTGACATATATTAAAAGTGTTTTGATTAAATATACACAAAATTGTTCCAATAGTCAAACAATCTATGACCTCATTTATATATTGACAATATGTCACGTATAAAGGTTATATTTGTGACAAAAAGTCTTAAATATTGTATTGGTACTTATTTTGTTCTTAACCATATTGAAATAATATTAAAAAACTAAAACTATGATTTTATTTAGAAATGATCCTTGGATTAGACTTGTTGATGAATTTTTTGATTCAACCACAAAACCCACTCAAAGTGGTTACGTTAATGTAAATAAGAAAGAAAATGAAGACAAATATGAACTCCAATTTCTTGTACCAGGTCTCAATAAGAACGATATTGATATTGTTGTTGAGGAAGACACTTTAAAAGTTAAGTATGAGAAACCAGAAGATGTGGAGGGGTTTGTAAATTCTTTTGAACGAACTTATTCATTACCTGAAGATGTGGATGATAAGAAAATAGATGCAAAGGTTAAAGATGGTATTTTATACTTGAACATTCCTAAGGTAAAAAAGAAAACGAAACAGAGAACAATTTCAGTATCGTAAAATAGACCCCCAATTTGGGGGTTTATTTTTTTCTTAGATATTTATACTATACATCAGACTAACTTGATTTTGTCTTTTAAAATTGTTATATTATTGAATAAAATAAAATACTATGTCGATAACATCAGAAAAAATCAATGGAAAGGAGATTCTCGTTGAGATTGAGTCATCTAATCTAAAGTCTGCATCTTACAATACGGAAGATGAAACGTTACAAGTCACTTTTAAAAGTGGTGCCGTTTATGAGTATTATAAGGTTCCGTTGGCTACGTTCACAAAACTACGTTTAGCGGAATCGCAGGGTAGATTTTTTAATTTAAACATTGGGAAATCTTTCGAGTATAAGAAAGTATAATGAAAAACATTCAGATTGTTGATGAACTAATTGAAGAGATAGGGAACAACAAAGAGATAGTAAAATCTTTTGAAGTAAGAGATTCACTGTGTCGTGACATTTTTGATGTTAAGGACGGTGAATTTTTTATGCATGGTGAGATAAAGAAAAGACTTTTAGAAGTTACTGAAAAGTTTATGGACTTTTTGGATATTGAATTTTTCATACATGATGTAATTTTAACGGGTTCTCTCGCAAACTATAATTGGTCAAAATATTCAGATGTTGATTTACACATTTTAATTGATTATGATGAGACCGATTATAACTTAGATTTATTAAAAGGTTTCTTTAACAGAAAAAGAAGAAGGGGGAATAAACAACAAGAAAAAAGAAAAAAAGGAAAAGAGGGGGAGATGAAGGAAAAGGAAGAAAAAGAACCAAACCACGCATCAGGAATCTACTCTGTTT
>BCSF01000693.1_pt1 | contig 12396 bp, 17 predicted proteins | sample 1016431 | NCBI WGS metagenome assembly BCSF01 (sample SAMD00045685;SAMD00045686;SAMD00045687;SAMD00045688;SAMD00045689;SAMD00045690;SAMD00045691;SAMD00045692;SAMD00045684;SAMD00045690;SAMD00045691;SAMD00045692;SAMD00045684;SAMD00045685;SAMD00045686;SAMD00045687;SAMD00045688;SAMD00045689, study...
GCTGAGAAGCCTGAAGTTTGACCTGGAAAAAGCAAAGCAGCCGCCAACCAAGATAAAAGCCAAGAAGGGTGAGCCAGCTAGGGTAGCAAAGCAAAAAGTTCAGAGAGCAGAAGTCAAAAGGCTTGAGGAAAGGATGGCAAGAACGCAGAAGCTGCTGGATGACTCTCTAGCAACAAGAGAGTACAACAAAGCTATTGTGCGCTTAGAGAAGGGTATGTTGCCGCCTGAGCTGCAAAAGAGGCTGGATGACTATATCAATACTCCAAGCAAACCAGAAGGACAGTCTGTTTACTTGCTTGCTCGCATGGCTGAGAACATGAGACTCCAGAAAGGCTTTAGGGCTGGAGAGTTGGCACTGCAAAGTTACGGCAAGTACAGCGCAAAACTGATTGATAGCCTTGAAGAAGCTAAGGATGCCGCGATTAAGTCACTGGATGATGAGATTGCAAAAACATCCCCTAGCGATGTTCGCAAACTGGAAGACCTGCAAAGCGTTAGAGATCGCATAGCAAATGCAACTGTTATTGATGGTGACGCGCTGAATGTTGAGAGAGTGTTCAAAGAGCTGTATGACGAAAACATACAGAAAGACCTTGATATGCTTCGCTCTAATGAGGCGTTCAGGCAGCAGATGGAAGCGCCTACCCTAAAGTATGATGACTTTGTTGGGCCTCCTAGACCAGACGCACCCAAAGCAGACACTACACCCGGACACTTGCAGGGTCTGGATGATGAGGGGCTGGCTAAGGATTACGACACCGACATGAACCTGTATAATCAGCTTGAAACTAAACTAACTATTGATGCAGACGGCAAGATTGTGGATGCTGAACCCATCATGAAAGAGTTTGAAAAAGAACTTGATGGACTAAATTCAATAATGAGGTGTTCAATTGGCTAGTTTTGCATACTGCATCGACCAGGCTATTAAGGGAAAGAAGATCAACAAGCAGGTTGCAGAGCGCCTGAGACAAGCTGACGATCCTGAAGTCGAGATTCAGAACATGGTCAACGAGATTAGCCGCATCCAGCGAGAGAAGGCTGTAGATGCTGTTAGGATTGCTGTCGCCATTGATAAGATAAAGAATCATCCAGAGGGCGCTGGTGTTGGCCTTATATCGTTACTGGGCAGAGACCTGACTGGTAAAGCAGGGTACATGAACATTGACCTGTTGAGCAGCTCGTACACGAAGAAGTACATGGCTAAGTTTGCTGATGGGCTCTCTACCTTTAGGACTCGTATGCTGGGGCTGTCCCAGGACGAAGAAAGCCTGAATATGTTTATCAGGGCTGTATATGGCGAGACCGTTGAAGACCCAAAGATTCAAAAGATCGCAAAGGACTGGATGGAACTTGCAGAGGATATGCGCGTAGAGTTCAACAAGAAGGGCGGCAGTATCTCCAAGAATGAGAACTGGCTGTTTCCCCAGAACCACGATATGCGCCTAATCAAGAATGCAGGTTTTGATGAGTGGAGAAAGTTCATTATAAACAAGCTCGACAAGAACAAGATGCTGGATGATAACGGCAAAGTGTTGAGTGATCAGCAGATCGAAGAATCCCTCAAGTATGTCTATGAGACCATCTCTAGTGGTGGCATGAACAAGGCGCAGGGTTTAAGTGTACCTAGAGGCCTGGGGTCTAAGCTGTCCCGAAGAGGCTCTGAGCAACGATTCCTGTATTTCAAAGATGCCAATAGCTGGATTGCCTACCAGAACAAGTTTGGTAAGGGTGATGTACTGACCACACTGAGTGACCACATTCAGGGCAGGGCTAACGATATAGCAATGGTCGAGACTCTGGGGACTAACCCGCGTGTAATGTATGACGCGCTAAAGTTCCAAGCTAAAAAGATACAGTTAGACAGGGGCAAGCCAATCGGTGAGGCATCCCTGAGCATGATGGACGCTGTATATAAGACTGTTAGTGGTGAGATCAATGGGGGCCAGATGGTTACCCTGGCTGACGGTATGCAGTTTGTACGCAACTTACAGGTGGCATCTAAGCTGGGTGGCGCAACTCTGTCGTCATTTACTGATATTGCTACGACAACTCTTACTGCTCACTACAACAACATCCCAATGACCAAAGTGTTCAAGCGGCACATGGCTATGTTGACCTCCAGCGAAGAGGACAAGATATTGCTGGCTCGCATGGGTTTGGCTCTGGACTCTTGGTATGGTCGAGCGCACTCAGCAAACAGATTTTCTGACACCTACGGCACTGGGGCTAGTGCTAAAACAGCAGAGTTCGTATTAAGGCTGTCTGGCTTGGAGGTATGGACTGAGGCTGGTCGAAAGGCATTCGGCATTGAGTTTGCTGGCATGCTGGCTGATAACTTTGGCAAGACAGTAGACGAGCTACACCCATCCGTACAGAGAGCCTTCAAGACTTACGGTATTACTAAGGAAGATTGGGACGCATTCAGAGCCACTAGCCCTCTGGAAATGAAGGGGACTAGGGTTGCCGACCTTACGGCAGACAAGAGCATGAAGTTCCATGCCATGATCCTGCAAGAGACTGACTACGCTGTACCTACTCCTGGTGCGCGAGAGAGGGCTATTGCTACTGGCGGTCTGGAGCGAGGCAGTGTTTGGGGGCAGATTTCCAGATCAGCTATGATGATTAAGTCTTTCCCCATCACCATGATTACTACCCACCTGTATCGAGGTGCTACACAAGCAACGAGGGGCGGAAAGATGGCTTACTTGGGCGCACTTACTGCTAGCACGACACTGCTGGGCGCTTTCGCACTGCAAGTAAAGGATGTGGCCGCAGGTCGAGAGCCAAGAGATATGGATGATAAATTCTGGATCGCCTCAGTAATTCAGGGTGGCGGATTGGGGTTGTTTGGCGACTTTATCTTTTCTGATGTCAACCGATACGGCAAAGGTTTTGTTGAAACACTAGCTGGCCCAATGGGCAGCTTGGTAAACGATACATTTAATTTAACTTTTGGCAATTTCAGGGAAATAGTGGCTCGTGATGAGACCAATATTCTTGGCGAGGCAGTTAAATTTGTTGAGGATATTACCCCAGGCGTATGGCAGACACAGTTATTTTTTGACTCAGCGTTTGACCACATTCGCATGATGGCTGACCCGAACTACGAGAAGACGCTTGCTTCTATGAGGCGCAAAAGAATGAAGGAATATGGTCAGGGATATTGGTGGCAGCCAGGTGATTCACCTGTTGAAGCAATCGAAGACTTGACCAGATAGCTGTATAAAAAATGATCAAAATTTAGTATAATCCACATATCGAAACAGAGGATATTTTAATGTCTATTAACAACAACAACCCCTTTAAGGGCGTAGGGGCAAACCTAACAGGTGCTGTGCGCGACATCGCTCCAGTGACTCCAAATGACAGTGCTGGTACTGCACCATTTGACGATGATCGAGTAGCTATTGGCCTGTATATCACCACTGGTGGGGCTGTGAAGTTCACCACTGTTACAGGTGAAGATCGCACCGTTACTGTCCCAGATAACTTTTACTTGGTTTGCTCAGTCAACCGAGTATTCAGCACTGGTACTACTGCAACAGGCATTCACGCACTGGTGGCATAAATGATTGGCATAGGCGCTACCTTATTTAAGGTTCCCACAGCGTATGGCCCTGCTGGGTTCAGCCCTAAGTCTCTCTTCTCTAATGGTGAAGAGGGTGCTTGGTATGATCCATCAGATCTGTCTACCCTATTCCAAGAGGATGGCACTACTGCTGCTGGCGTAGGCGACCCTGTTGGCAAGATACTTGATAAGTCGGGCAACGACAACCACCTGGTGCAAACCACTCAAACCAAGTGTCCTATCCTGAGACAAGACGGTAGCCTGTATTATCTGGACTTTGATGGCACAGACGATGGTCTCACAACTTCATCAAGCATTGACTTCACTGGTACGGATGCTATGTCTGTATTTGCTGGAGCTCAGAAAACAGTTACAGGTGCTAACCAGAACGTAGTAGAGCTGTCTGATTCTGTAAATGCCAATAATGGGGCGTTTCGTCTTTTCTATGTCAACACTGATGTTTGGCGTTCAATTATGAAAGGCACAACTATTAATGCTATTTCTACTTCATCGGTTAGCAACCCTGACAAGTCTATCTTTAGTGTGACGGCTGACATTTCAGACCCATCACATAGCTTTAGACGTAACGGTTCTAGCGTATCTTCCAACACCAGCACTCTTGGTACTGGTAACTTTGGCAATCACGACCTCAATATGGGTGGACGTAACGGTGGTGCTTCTTCCGTACTGGACGGTGATATTTATGGTCTGATTGTGTTGGGTAGAAAAGCAACTGATGGCGAGATCAGCTCTGTTGAGAAGTACATGGCATCTAAGTCGGGAGTGTCTATCTAATGAGTACATGGGCAACTATTATAGTAACCAAGGCTAACCAGTCTGCGGCACAGGCACTGACATCCTCTGATCACTTTACGAATGAAGTAAAGAAAACGCTGAGCCGTTACTTTATTAGCTCTGGATTATTCGCTGATGAACACTACAGCGCACTGACGGATAGCGATCTAATACACCACATCGAGACAGACCAAGATGTGCGACCTACACAAACACTTTCTGACCTGGGTATGTCCAGGGTAATAGAGGACTAATAATGTCAGTAACAGGTGCTACGACCAGAAATGACTATATTGCCAGTTCTGGGCAGACAGTCTTTAGTTATACCTTTCAGATACTTCTTGGCAGTGACCTCAAGGTTATCAAGAACGGCACACCCATTGCGCTTGGTAGCGACTACACTGTGTCTGGAGTTGGAGATGCTGATGGCGGTGAGATTACCTTAACATCTAGCGCATCAAGCGGTGACACACTATCCATATTATTGGATATGCCTTTTGATCGCACTACCCAGTACCAAGAGGCTGGCGACTTTCTTGCATCCGATGTAAATGGTGACTTTGATAAGGCATACGTTGCCCTCAATCAGTTGCAGACTGACATAGCTAGAGCAATGACCCTCCAAGATAAAGACCCAACTGTCAGCTTAGATTTGCCGATCAAGGCTGATAGAGCATCCAAGTATTTAGGGTTTGACGCAAACGGTTCCCCTAGCACATACCCAGTACCTTCTGGCGATGGTATTGCATCAGTCTATAAACCTAGCTTTACTGGAGCTGCAAGCAGATCGCTGCAAGCCAGGCTGGAGGATTATGTATCAGTAGCTGACTTTGGCGCTGTAGGTGATGGTGTAACTGATGATACTGCTGCTCTACAAGCTGCGTTTGCCTATGGTATTTCTACCCGATCTAAAATATTCTTAGAGGGCAAAACATACCTTTATAGCGACCTACTGGCTACCGTAAGCGATGCGGTGGAGATTCAGGGGTCTGGAGTTGGAACAATTCTTTTGAAGGATAACAGCTACACTGGTGCAGCATTTGAGGTCTACAATACCTTCGGCATTTTGGGTGAGTTCTACCCTAACAGTTCTGGTGACGATGAGCATGTTGCAGATACCAGCCGCTTACTGTCCCCTTCGTTTTCTAATTTCAGTATCGTGGGCAAGTCGCGAGAGTTTGGTGGGCATGGGTTTGAGTTCAAAGATCGCAATGACATGGTACGTATTACCGATGTCAATGTGTTTAACCTAGCAGGTTCAGCAATCCGATTCACTGGCACATTTGGAAATCTTAGGGAAAGCCACTTTACTAGAATGCAGATTAGGATGTGCGGCACAAGCGATCATCCTGCTGTTGATTTGGAGATGCCTACGTTATCTAACACTCGGGCAAGCACAGCTACTGTTGGCGGCAAGACGCAAGTAACTTTAAGCGGCACTGGTGATGACTTTTCTTCATTTGAGCTTGAGAGACCCCGCATTAGGATTGAAGGAACTCGCAATGATGGCGGTGCAGTTGAGTGGACTGTTGAGAGCAAGATTAGCGACACCGTAGTAGAGCTTGATGTAAATATAACTGACACCAACCCAGAGACAGGCGAACCATACGGACAAAACGTAATCAACCAGCCATGTGTATTCTATCGAGATGTTGATGGACTTAATCACATTGTATTCACTGACTGTCAGATAGTGGGATGTTTTGGAACTTTCCTATACATATCCCATAGCCGAGTAAACTTCTTCCGCAGACTTGTATTTAACAATCTGATGGTTCATGGCTCATCGCAAAAGGATGTTGCTGGTGGCCCTGCGGGAGATCTCATTATTATTGAGGGCGGTACAGGTAGTGTGGACTTCAGGGGGTTACGCATTAACACCCCAGAGGTAGACCCTGACACATCAGTTAAGTATGCTGGCATCCGTATCAAGAAGGGCAAGATACTGGAGGATATACCAGATCGCATTTGGATCAATGATTTGGATATGCTCAACCTGATAGACAATGGCGATGCCATGTTTGTCATTGAGAATGTAAAGAACCTGTCCGTAAATGGCACCGTTGCCGCAAGCAGAAACTCAGGCAAAGAGTTGAAGGTACTAGCAGACAGCGTTGAAGAAGCTATTGACTACAATGTGATTGCTGGCACATCCAAAAACATTAGGAACAGGGGCGCTCAACCTGCGTTTGATATTGATTCTAGTGTTGCCAACAAAGTCTTTATAACTGAAAATCAAAGGCGAGACAATAATGTATCTGAAGATGATTTCAGAGAAATAACATCAGACATAAATGAAACAGCATCTATTTCTACAACTCTGTTTAGCCGAGAGTACAGGGGTAATATTGTAAAGACCTTTCCTATTGGCAGTGCATCAGACGCTGGTGCAGAGTGGAATACATCAGAGGGGAAAGTAGCTTACATACCTGGCAGACAGATGGGTGGCACAACGCTTGGCACTTGGACTGCATCCTCTACTAGCGGGGAATATTACTTGGCAACCACTGCTGACACTAGGCTTACCGATGTTGTCCAGGTTATTGAAGACAACTACATGATTTACAATGAAGGGGTGTTAGGCTCTCTTTCTAACGGTGAGTACAAGGTTGGTGATAATGATAGCTTGGGGTACAACACTCTGTATATCAAGCCTCTCTCACCTTCTGCACCAGGAACATTTGGTGATACTGACATAAGATATAGGCAGACATCTGACGGAACTACATCTAGGGTAACGCGCAGATTCTTCTATGGGGGTGACCTGCCTGATACAGGTTACTATTACAATGGCGATGTGTTCTACGACTTTACACCTACATCTGTAACTGGCGACCCAGTTGCATGGATATGTAGAGTCAGGGGCTATGGGAATCCAACCTCCAGTCCTGCTGGAACCGCACAATGGGAAATATTCGGGGTTATAGATGGTTGAGGAAACTAAACAGGTTGTTGACGTAGCAGCCGCATCAACAGGGATATTGGCTGTCACCGCTTGGTTGCCACCGATAGCTTCTTTGTTTACTATTGTTTGGCTAGGGGTTCGTATATATGAATCCGATACCGTACAAGGGTTACTGAGGAAAAAGTAATGAGCTTGCTCTCCCTGATTACACCTGTCACTAAACTTCTCGATAAGTGGATACCTGATGCCGACACCAAACAGAAGATTGCTGCTGAACTCTCAACGCTTGCAGAACGCCACGCGCAGGAGATCGCACTGGCACAGATCGAAGTCAACAAGGCAGAAGCAAAAGGAAATTGGTTCCAAGCGGGATGGCGACCTGCAACAGGCTGGGTATGTGTACTGGGTTTTGGAGTGAACTTCCTGATCTCCCCTCTCGCGGCAGGAATGGGTATCGATATACCCCAGGCCGATACTGGCACTATGCTCCCTGTACTCATGGGTATGCTGGGACTAGGTGGCCTACGAACTTACGAAAAGACTAAGAATGGGTAAGATACTCGACTTCCCTGAGAAGCCAGACCTCGCCAAACTGTGCGAGGAGTTTGATACCATGATTGTGATATGTGTATCCGATGATACTATTCAAGTGGTCAGCAACATGGCAGATCAGGACATACTGTATAGCATGGAGATAGCAAAGAACGAGATGATCCAGGCTTACTATCAATACGACGAAGAGATCCACTGATGCAACTCCAATACTTCGACATCAAGGAGTTTGATTGCCAAGAGACTGGCAACAACGAGATGTGCCCATTCTTCCTTGAGAAACTGGATGAGCTGCGACATAGGTGTGGGTTCCCCTTCAAGATTACTAGCGGTTATCGTGATCCCTCACACTCTATCGAGCAGAGGAAGGTAAAGCCTGGCACTCATGCCAGAGGTATTGCTGCTGACATACACATCAACAGTGGATCAGAGGGTTATGTGATTGTTAAGAACGCCATGGAGATGGGCTTCAATGGCATAGGAATTGCAAAGACATTCATCCATGTTGACACCCGATCTAACATCCCTGTCATCTGGACTTACTAGAAAGCGCTTATGTCCGTGAGCCGGAAAAGGTCACAAATAAGCCTGTTCATCTGAAGCGACGAGATAAGGTAAGGGCAAAGGTTCTGTTAGCCAAGAAATTAAGGGGGGAGCCTATTAGAAGGCCTACTGGAGGGCGTAAACGCAGGTAGTAAATAAGAAAAAAGCCCACTAAAGGGCTTCTTTCTCTCGGGTACTCTTTGTAATTTCAGCACGGCTGAAACCGAGTTTCCTCGGCGGTAGGTGAACACCGCTTTACGCAGCCCCGTACATATCCACCTGTTGTTCAATATAGCGAACTGGGGCCAGCAAGTCAAACCTTAGTGATATGCTGTTTAAGTGCCTCTGACATCCAATTATCTGGACTTATTAGCGGTAGCGTCTAGTCTTCTTTGCTGCGCCCTTGGGCTGTGCTGAGAACTGCTTACCAGCCTTCGTATCCTTTCTCTTCTTCCTGGTGGTAGCTGCGTACTCCGATGCGCTCATGGCTTTGATAGCCGCGCTGGGAAGGTATCGCTCCCCTGTAGCCTTTGGCCCCTGAGTGCTGGGCTTGCCAGACTTGGTTCGCCACTTCTGCTTGCCCCAGTCGAGCAGGGACTTCTGTGGTTTACGCATTAGTTGGTGTAGCCTCCACCCTTGGCCTTGTACTGTCGGGCCAACATCTGAGCCTTACGAGCAGACCACTGCCCAGGACGACCACCCTTGCCGCCAGCCTTGATAGCCTCGAACAAGTTCTTCCGCATGGTGGGCTTGGTGTAGTTACCCGCTTCGTTTACTCTGGACTTCTTCTTCATTTGGAGAGCATCGACTTCTTTTTCTTTTTGCCATACGACATCTTCTGACCAGTGCGCTTGGCTTCTTTCATCGCGGCTGCTTTACCAGCGGGGGTGTATGCGTAATGCTTGCTACCTACTTTGGGCATGGGATCACCACTTACTTTTGTTGGCCCAGTATGCGGCAGACATCTTACCCTTGGCGATGTTCTTGGCATGACGAGCTTTGAAGGATTTACGACGAGCCTTTTGCTTGGCTGTCTGTGGATTTGAGCCAGCACCTCTCACACCCTGCTGACCATAGCGAATAGTCTTCACCTTATCGCCCTCTTTTGCGACGACAACGTGAGACTTAGTTGGGTGACCAGGGGTTCTCTTAGGCTTGTTGTACCCAGAGACCCCGATCCTTTTTAGGAGGCTCTTACTCATGCCCCGATTATACCATATCTAGTAGTTTATATCCTCTACCAATTCTTCTTGGGATGCCATCTCGATCAGGAAATCACAGTAGTGCTTGATCTTGCGTAGGTCTTCAATGCCACCCTTGTCCTGCCAGCGTGTTGCGTACTTGACAATGTTGCCCTCGCAAAACCCTAGTTGGTTAGCCAGGATGTACTCGATAGGCTGTATGGCTCTCTGCTTGTAGTGGTTGCCACCCACCTGGTCATTACTTGCGCTCATACTTCTTCCTCAAGTAGTTCAGGGATACAGGCATCTCATCGCAACACCCATCGTTGACCTCATGCAGCATCCAGATACCGCGCCAGCTACTGTTGGTCTGGGCGGTCAGGTAATCCTCATCATGCTGATAGAAGAGACCAGCGAACAGGCCGATCATGGGCTTCATATCTGCTCTGTTGGCGAAGGCAATGTCCCTGTCCTGAACGTGACCCATCACACAGCTCATGTGCTTCTTGGATAACATCAGCTTGGCGCTCGATACAGGGCGACCCATGATACCACTGGTGAAGTAGTGCGAGTACGCAATGCCGTCGATCACCACAACATCCAGGAACCCATGCACCTCCCAACCCATTTGCTCTAGCTCAAAGTCATCATAGCTGATCAGACCCTCTAGCTTGGCATCATCCTCAATGGCTCTCTCAATGCGTTGCTCATGGTTGCCCAAGCAGAACACCAGTCGGGGCTTCCAGGTCTTATCCTTGTTGCGCTTCAGCCTCTCCTGCTCTTTCCAGATAGGCTTCATAAACTCTCGCATACCCTCGATACCAGCCTCAATATCATCATTGTATCTGCGGCCTTCAAAGGACTTCTTGCCTATGTCCCAGCTTGAGAGCGAGGGCATATCCCAGTGATCACCGATGTGAATGATTACATCTGGCTTTTTTTCTACTGCGTACTGTCCTGCCCATCTTAGGTGTTCCATCTTCGAGCCTGGCTTCACCTGAGTGTCAGGGATAATCATGTGCTTCATACTTCCTCCATGTTCTAAATAGACGAAAGCCCCAATGAAGGGGCTTAGGTCAGGTCTTGGTAGGCTACAGCGGCAAGGCCCAGTAACACTACAGTGATAGCGATGATAGTCATGATAACCCCAGAAGTCTTATGAGGGGCGATTATATGATTATCAGCTGATGATATGTAGTGATAAATACTCATGGGCATTATGCCTATTTCTTATTCCGCTGTTCCCATTCTTTCTGCTTGTCCATCGTAATCAATATGATGCCAGTGATAACTACACCGAACGCTATGATTGCGATGCCAGATATTAAGCCTTCCATTAGAATGGAATGTCTTCATCAAGTGATTCTTTCTTTGGCGCATCATCATCACCAACAAAGAACACTTTGACGTTGCCAAGTATGGGGGTTTGAACACCTGAGTCCCGCTCTTCCTTTGTGGTTTCCTGCGAGATAAACCCATGGTTCCCATACTGGTCTGGGTTATCTGTATCAATGTAAGTTGTCAGGGTCAGCCATTTTGCTTTTGCCTTGCCATTCCCTTCAAACAGTCTCGACTTGTCGATCTTCTTAACGTCGATCTTCACGCTCAATCCTAATCTCATACTAACCTCTCAGTTTCACTTACTATTGTTTCAACAGCAGCTTGGACTTGCTCTGCCATCGCTTCGATAAACTTCTCATTGCGCTCCATGCGTACCAGCAGGTGTGGCATCTCTGGATGGTAACTCATAAAATCCCACCACTCTCTCCCTGTTATCCACATACATCCCTGCACTTGCTGGTAATACTTGGATGGTACTTTGCCAGCTCGCAGGTAGGATACATGAACGCTGTCAGACGGACATTTTATCTCAAGGCCGCCTCTGTTTCCAACCAACCCATCAGGGCTACAGCCGAACTCACCACTATCATCCAGGATGAAGCCTGTCTCTACCACCTCATACTCGGTGATAAACTCATAGGCTGCCCTGGCCTCTGGCTCCAGCATTGTCCCTCTCTCCATGTGCTCATTGGTATAGAAGGGTTTACTGCGACCAGTCAATCTCTCGGCAATCATCTCATTGATGTAATACTCTGCCGATGTGGAGGGCTTACCGCTGGCTGTGATCAGCTTGGAGAACATGGACGCTGATGGCCTGCCCAGTCTTGCAGCAAGCCATTCAGGTGATCCTTGTTCGTGATCTAGGATGATCATTTAATCTTTGCCTTCAGGGTGGCAACTGCTCTGTTGTAATCAACAGCTAACATAGTGTCCACAGACTTCGCTTTGAAGTAGGCCAAGAACTTCTTAACATCAGCGCCAGACTCTTCAAGCAGTGATTTAATATGCTCCGCTTTAGAGTCAGCGATTACTTCGTTGGCATCATCACCTCTGAGCATTGCGGCTTCGGCATCATCATCAGCAGTAGGGATACCTGCGATTGACTGTAGGGCATAACGCCTTGCATAAGTAATGGCAGAGCCAGCAGCTTGTGGGTCACGCTTAACTATTGGCAGGTAGTATTCCTGCTCCAGCCATTCGCCACTGGTGTGCATTAGCCTGGTGATTACACCAATGCCATGCTCGTTGGTTACTGGGAACTGGGTGTAGCTGAGACCATTATCAGTGAAAGGCTGTTTGATAGCCTTGATAACAGATGTCAGGTCAGCATAGCTAGACTTGAAGAAAGGGTTGGCACTGTCCTTAACAGCACCACCCATTGTTGCCTGGGCATTACACAATGCATCGGCAAGGTTTTTAATTGACTCACTACTAATCATATTAAACTACGTATTACGTCTAATTATCGTATAACCCAGCCACCTCATAGAAAGCCCCCAAGAACTGAC
>BCSF01000694.1_pt1 | contig 12393 bp, 26 predicted proteins | sample 1016431 | NCBI WGS metagenome assembly BCSF01 (sample SAMD00045685;SAMD00045686;SAMD00045687;SAMD00045688;SAMD00045689;SAMD00045690;SAMD00045691;SAMD00045692;SAMD00045684;SAMD00045690;SAMD00045691;SAMD00045692;SAMD00045684;SAMD00045685;SAMD00045686;SAMD00045687;SAMD00045688;SAMD00045689, study...
TGCATTTGGCGATGCAACAGCTCAGTCTGTTTCCAGTTCAACAGTAACCTTGGGGAACAATAACGCTTGGTTTGGCGCTAATGGTGACAACTATGTTGCTTATTGCTTTGCACCTGTCGCAGGCTATAGCGCGTTTGGAACTTACACCGGCAACGGTTCAGCTGATGGTCCGTTCGTGTTCACCGGGATGCGTCCTAAGTGGATCATGACAAAAGTTAGCGCTGGTGATACTGGTCATTGGTGGATTTATGATTCCGAAAGAAATACCTACAATCTTGCTGATTCGATATTAAATGCTAACTTAAGTAATGCAGAATATACAAGCAATGGCATGGATATTCTTAGCAATGGATTTAAAATAAGAAGCTCTAACGCCAACACAAACGGCTCAGGATTTACTTTCTTCTACGCCGCATTTGCTGAGCACCCGCAAAAAACGGCGAGAGCGAGATGACCAGCCAAATTACTAACACCGCCCGTGCGCGGTAATCTTTAACCATCGCTAACACGGTCATGTTCACTGTCAGCGGCCAGACAATCAAATACGATCGCGCCTGGACACACCCTGACACAGGCGTTCAGTATCCAGCCAACTGGCTGCGGCTAACGAGCCTGGCTGAAAAAGAAGCTGTCGGCCTTGTCGAAGTCACCGCACCAGCCGCTGAGGTTTATGACCAGCGGTTTTACTGGGGCGTTGATAACCCTAAGCAGCTTGATGATGTCACCGACGACGACGGCAACACAACGACTGGCCTGAAGACTTTGTGGAAGTCAAAGCAGGACGAGATTGCCGCAAGCCTCTTGGCTCCATCTGATTGGCGCATCATCAAGGCCAAGGAAACCAGCACCAACATTCCGTCAACCTGGAAAACGTATCGCGCTGCCATCCGTACAGCCTGCAACACGCGTCAGACCGAGATTGACGGTTGTGCTGACGTTGCAGCTTTAAAAGAGCTGCTATTTGGTGCGGCGACGATCCAACAGCAGCAGACTGATGCTGATGGCAATGGCGTGACTGAGACCGTAACACTGCAGCGTCAACAGACAGATGATGAAGGGAATGGGGTTGTGGATGACAACGGTGAGCCTGTGATGGAGGATTACACCGAGGAGCGGCCTGTTATGGAAACAGTCGCCAACCCAAACATTGCTACCGCTTGGCCTGATGAACCGTCCTGATCCTTTGATCTGCGCCAGCTTTGGCGCTACTGACGTTGTTGCGAACAACAACCGCGTGCAGTGGCTTAATGAGCTGTATCTATACGATGGCCGCGACAAGCGTGATCATCCGATGCACGGTCTTTTTACTGGCTTAGCCCGGAAGTATCAGCAATTTGCAGGCTGATGGCAAGGTCACTCAACGGTCAGAACTTCATTCAAGGCCGCCCCAAAAAGACCACAATCGGCAATGGCAAACACTCACGCCCCAAAAAAGGTCGCAAAAGGTATCGTGGACAAGGAAAACGCTAAACCTATTTCCCATGATCAAGTCTCTGATTGTGAGTGGTGCCGTCGCTTCTGCGGCAGCTGCGCTGGCATCTCCTGCTCTCGCAGACGTCTATGTAAACCCTGAGTTCAACGGCGGTGTTTACGGTGACGACTACCTTGGTGGAACGCTGAACCTGGATGTTGGCTATGAGGTGTCTGACGGCCCTTACAGCTTCTACATCCAAGGCGGTCCTGCCATCGTGATGCCTGATGGTGCAGACAGCGAAGTTGAGCTTGCTGGCAAGTTCGGGGGCTCCGTAGCTGTCAGCGAGAAGGCTTCGGTATATGGAGAACTCAGCGCAATGACTGGCGATGAGCTGTCTATTGGCTCAAAGCTTGGCCTGAAGTACAGCTTTTGAGCTATAACTAAGGCGAAGGCTTCACTGCTTTCTCACACAATGCAGGGGGCTCCTTTCGGGGAGCCTTTTGTTTTATTCGGGGTCATCATGCAAAAGCTTTTCAACCTGATGTCTGTCTCCGCGTTCTGCATGAGCGGGGCATTGGTTGCCGGGTCGGTGATGCTTTACACCCGGATCCCATCGCTGACGAAGTATTACATGAGCGAGTTGACGCTAGAAATGACCAAGCTGGTCACGAACATGATGCCAGCACAGCTTGATCAGGCGATGCCTGAGATGCCGACTAAGACTGGCTTGCCAATCAAGCCGCCTTTTTAGGCTTGCAAATAACGCTCAAAAACCATTTTGGTGTTGGCGTCAGGGTCATCGTCATGAGCTTCCGGCCCGAAACCCTGACTCTTGATTTCAGTCATATCAAGTTCTGGGGCGGGTGCTTCTGGTTTCTTGTCAAACGACGCTAGCCATTCGCGCAAACTGTCACCAGTTGGTGTCCCTTTCGGCCATTTCACAAATTTGAGGATAGCCTTGTGGTCGGTATACAGCCTTGCTGATTTACCAGCCATTACGGTGAACACAACAGGCGGGCCCTCTCGTCTGCGGTTCCGCTCAATCCAAAGCTGACCCGCTGTAAACCGTTCTGCTTTCATGCCAGAAATTCCTGAGATTGGTGTGCAGAGTGTTTCCGTTCCGGAAATCCCTGCATGGCGATCAATGCCCCCACAGAGTATTCCAAATGCCCCACCCATCACGCTTCAACTTGGCTTTCCAGTTGCGGATATTCCGGGCTGTGTGGAGACGCGAAACGCGCAGCCTGGAAATCAAAGCGCTTACACCGATGACCCGCGCGGCAACGTGGTTGTCTGTGACGGCACGATGCCTTCATATAAGCCGCTGGATTTTACGCCCGGCACTCTGACTTACACGAGAGCCAAGCCACCAGCGATTGATCCAGACATAGAAAAACCGGCTGATCAATCAAGTCAGCCGGGCAACGTCTCCCCCTTGCCGAGTGGCGATCTCGACCTTTCAAACGTAGCCACGGAATTGCCATGCCCTCCTCCTGACGCAATTCCTTTAGGCGCCAAGAACAAATCGCAAACTGCGATCATCATTGGTTACGAACGGATCAACGGCAAGTGTGAGGCGATTTATGAGCCGCTGGCAGTACCAACGATCATCGGCAATTATCTGCCTGGCGCACCTGTTGTGGCAACGACGGCCACGATTGCTGCAGTGGCGACCACGGCAGCCATCTTCGCAAAACCATTAGGTGACATCTTGCTTAAGGCTGTCAAACCCATCGTCAAAAAAACGATTAAGAAGATCAAGGAAAAGCTAGGGAAGAAAACTAAGGCCGAGTCTGTTTGGCAGCGTCGGAAGTTTCAACGGTCTTTGCGGAAGTGATGGAGTGGATATGGGGCGGGACTACGCCTGGCGGATTAGTCAGGACGACATCAGCGCAGATTTTGGCGTAAGGCGAGTCAGGGTGAAACATGATGCCCTTTTGCATCAGCTCGGCACAGTTTTTCAGCCTGGCTAGCTCGTAATTGAGGCGCTTGTCTGCCAATGCAGCATCTAGCAATGCCACCTGTTTTTCAGCAGCTTTGCGGCAGCTTCTGACGTGTTGGCGATCTAGCGGGATTGAGATCGTGGCAGTGATGCCGCCATTGATCGAGAAATTTGTTTTTTGACCCGTGCGGACAGGTTTATAGAAAAGGACATTGCCCGGATTATCGGGCCTGCCATCCGGGATGGCATTGCCTTCCGGATCGAACGCGCCAACCAAATCGAGAGTGTCATAAATCGGCTCTCCATAATGCGATTCATACGGAGTTGCCCAGCTGGTAGTTGAGCTGACAAAGGGGTTGATGTTGAGCGTTGCGCCTTGGCAGCTGATTCCTCCGCCGTAAGTGTTGGTGAATTGCTTTGAGGGTACGACTTGCACTGCTTGGTTTGTGACTGAACCACTGCTGTTTGCGATTGGAGCGGCAGTGCTTGAGACCTGTGCTTGTGCTGGAGCGGAAAGCAGCAAAAGCGTTGCTATGACTCGCTTCATTGGGTGAAGGTGCTAGTCGTCTCTGTTAAAGATTCAATGTCAGTTTCCCTGTTGATCAGGGTGTGATTAACAAGGCCAGGGCCTTGCAACGTCTCGACAAATTGGAAGCTAGCGCCTTGATTGACGATGTTCCAGGCTGGCTTGTTAGCAGGATCAAGGCCAACCCAGCGGCTGGAAATGCCGTTGAGTGTGTTGGTTGTAGTGGTTAAAGCGCGTGGCGCAATCTCGCCGTTTACTGGGGCGATGTTTGTGCCAGAAACGCTCAGCTCATAGCCTGTGCGGTACTCATAGGAGTTAATGACTTCATTTACTTTGGTCTTTGTTGTTGTTTTGCTAGACAAAACCCCTTGCTGAAAATTTGGAACCACGGGTATGGATTTAGCTTCTGGGGCAGCAAGTGCAACAAAGCAAAGAACGCCCCAGGCAACCCAAAGACCTGTCCACATCACTTGATCGTTAGCTCTTGGATGACTTGACCGATTGCTTGAGTGCCAGCGCCACCGGCTGTGATTGTGAGCGCGCCGTCAGTTGCGATCGTGCCTGCAAGGCTGCCAGCCACACCGCCTGAGGTTGTGGTGGTTGAGCCAAACGCAGGCAATGCCGGAACTACTCCGGAGGTGACTGTTGTTGAGAGGACGCTTGGGACATCATCTCCTTCTGTATAGCTTTCGCTGTAACTAAAAGCATCACCAGCAGTGGTAACGCTAAAAGCGCCAGGTGTATAGCCGAGAGCAGTCCCGGAACTAAATGAGGCAAACTTAGGAGCAGTGTCCAGAGTGACGTTATTGCCAGAAACCGCCATTGAAGACGGGATACGCGTTGCGACTGATCCGGCTCCATCGACAGACAGTGAAACGCTGGATTGGATTCTATGCGTGATGTCAGCCTGAGCTGGGGCTGCTATCAGTGTGATCCCCAATACCAAAAGTGCGCGTTTCATTTTGGCTTGGCGGTGGATGGTTCTTGCTTAATTGTAGGCTCCTCTTTTTTCTTTCTATTGTTGCCAACTGCTAGGCCGAAAGATGCCGCAGTGCCGCTGAGGATCGAGGCGGGATAGGTCGGATCTAGCGACTGTTTGAACACGCCTAGATAATTGGCAGTCAGAATCGCCATAGCCCAGGCGAGCAAAACGATCTTGACGACATCACCCAGCCGCGAGTTTGCATCATCCTGTTCCGGCCCTTGCGCTTCCTTGGTTTCTGCCATGATGAAGTGAGTGCTAGCGGCGGATCATGGTTGAAGTCTGGGCCGCCGTTGCCGGGGCGTCAATAACCACTGCTGCGCTTGGTATTTCAGGCGTCAACCGCCAAACGCGGCAGGGTCAAGACTCATTGATTCGTCTGACAACAGCGGTCGACAACCTGTCTAGCCGGCTCGACATTTTGCACCAAGACATAAAGAGCAAAGATGTTGAGGTGTTCGGCAGGCTTAGCGAGCTTGAACGCGCTGTAGCGCGATTGGAAGGCCACAGCGATAGGCACTAACGTATAAGTGCCGTTTAAAGCAGATCCATGCTTTTAGTTCTCAAGCCAATCTTGATGACCGCGTGGAAATCAAGGGCATTCAAAGAATTGATTGTGGCGATGCTCGAAAAGATCGTGGCTAGGACCGATAACGATTTAGACGATCTCGCTGTAAAGCATGTGCGTGAAATGCTTTTGCCTGACACAAGAGTTGAAAAGTAGGCTTTGTCCGGCATTATCCAACTGAGTCTGCTGCTGGTTGTCATGGGGCTGGCATTGCTTCCGTTCTTTGAATTTTTCAAGCGGGACGTGCCCCATCGTGCGGCTGCGGTGAAGATTCTTGAGGATTCGCTGCCGCGTGAGCTGTTGGAGGAAGACGCCGCTTGGGTTCAAGCTTGGAAGGCCAGCGGCATTGATCAAGAGGTGTACTTGCCTCGCCACTTCCGCCAGCTTGACTTACCCCATGGCGCGCGAATGTGTTTCACAAGCGCAGCGGCAATGGTTGCCAGCTTTCATAAGAGAGTTGGCAGCCAAGAGGAATACAGCAGGATTAGAGCAAAATATGGCGATACAACTTCAGTCAGCGCTCACGTCAAAGCACTAACCAGCCTTGGCCTGACTGTCACGTTTACCCAGACAGCAGACGCAGAAGACGTGATGGAAGCGATCGACTCAGGCATCCCTGTGATGGTTGGTTGGCTGCACAGGGGCGACATGTTGAAAGGCGAGGCGCCTACGTGCGAAAGTCAAACCTGTGGTCATTGGTCTATCATTCACGGCTATCAATCGCGATACAGCAACGACCCCAGCTGGCTCATGTCAGACCCTGCAGGGTTGCCAGATATTGAACGGGGCGGCCACAACCCGGCGCTATCAGGTCATCGCGTGAGCGTCCGGCAGGCTGCGTTTTATCAACGCTGGCAAGTTGATGGCCCGAAGTCTGGCTGGGCCATATTCGCCGAATGAGCCAGTTTTATTGGGTCTGGGCTTATATCAGCGCGTTTTGGACGACTGTTGTTGTGCAGTGCGCCAAGCCTGTGAACTGGGATCAATGCTCACGGGTTAATGACTGGCTGGTGCCATGGGTGCGAGATGTGACTGAGATGCACCAAAAAGGCGCGTATGCGTCTGAAAAGAAGATTCTGAAAGAAGCTGAGTAAGATTGGTTTTTGCGCTTACGGGATGTCGGTTCTGTGTGATTGGGAGATCAAGGCCAGGTGTCAAAAAAGCCAAATGGTCGCCCCTTTTGATGCAGAGCTGTTGAATCCGGCCAGCTTGGACGTGCGGCTGGGTCTGCATTTGATGGTTGAGAACATTTGCGACCCTGAGCTGCTGCGGATCGACATTTCAGACAGAACAGAGGATGACCCGTTCATGCTGCAGCCGGGTGAATTTTGCTTGGCTGAGACACTTGAGCTGTTTAACATCCCCGACGACATCAGCTGTCAATTTGTACTCAAGTCAAGCCGCGCACGATCTGGTCTTAATCACTTGCTTGCTGGCTGGTGCGATCCAGGCTGGCACGGATCACGGCTAACTCTTGAGCTGAAAAACGAGCGCTTGCATCACCCGCTGCCGCTGTATCCCGGCCTAAAGATTGGGCAGATGGTGTTTCATAGCATGACGCCCCCGCTGCGTAGCTACCGGGAAACAGGCCATTACAACAATCACTTGACAGTTATGCCGTCCGTGGCATGAATTGAAAAGATGCCTCAAGGCTATGGGCTGGGCCGATTGGATGATCGTTGAGCAAAGCCTTGAGGAGGAGCTAGAGCTAGAAAGACACGTTAGGGAGATTCAGGGCTGTGGCGATGAGGCGGCCCTGAGAACACTGTGCATTTCATTAGTGCGCACCAACTGGCATCAATCAAAGCTGCTAAATCAGGCAGTCGCGCACATCGGGGAAATCGACGCATCAATGGCGTGCTCTGATTAACCCTGTTTGCCAGTCAGCCTTGATCTGTAGAGCCTGATGCATGATTCGTAATGCCAATTGGCCTGCCAATCGTGCTTGAAATAACGCACCATCCCCGCGTGGCTGACTTCCCATAGCAGCAGACCGTCTTTCTCAACCTGTTTCAGGGTTGGCTTAGACATGAAAAAAGGGCGCGGGTGCGCCCCTAGTTTCTCGTTCTGCACAAGCCTAAAAGTCAAAGTTCCCTTTGTCAGCTGCGGGCTTGTCCTGGGGGACATAAGGCGCAGACAGTTTGCCGGACAAATAGGGATCCCCTTTCTTAGTCTCGCGACGCCAGCCAGCAAGGCGGATTTTGACCACCTCATCATCTTTCCAGTTGAGCACGCGCTCAGCGGTTTGCAGATAGCTGATTAGGGCGTTGACTTCCTCCGCCGGAACCTCAAGGTTTCCGGTGATGTCAGGGCCTTTTTCGCTTTTCTTGTTCTCCTCTTTAACGGTGAACTGAGCGAAGTTAATGCTGAAATCAGACATTAGTTGAAAAACTTGGAAATGATGGTTTGAAGCGCAGAGTTAATTACGCCATGGTGGCGTTGCTCTGCGTAGTGCTGCAGCTGGGCAGAGAGTTGCTTGTCTAGGCGCACTTGGAAGTGCCCAGATCGGCGGTTTGCATCTGCTTTTGCTTGCTGCTCACGCTTAGTGTCGTCAGGCATTTTGCTGAATCCAAGCCTGATGCTTGCGGCTGGTGATTGCAGGAGCAACCTTAGCGTCGTCCCCTAGCTTGAATGCAAAACGGAACGACTTGCAAAAGCCTTCTTTTTTGCCTGGCGTCATTTCGCTGATTAGACCCAGCAGCATTTCCCGCTCTTCTGTTGTTAAAGGTTGATCGCCATCAGCAATGCCTTCAATCTTCGCAGCTGGCTTTGGTTCGGGTTTTGCTGCAGGCTTTGCAACTGCATCTGTATCTGCATCGTTATCGACGATGCCAACACACAATCCCAAAGCGGCCAAGAGCGCGTAACGCCGGGAATAGGTCATTGCTTTGCCCCACTCCTGAGTTGCGTTTCTCCCCGTGTTCACCGCTAAAGGAGTAACAGAACTCAGGCTTTCGCCGCTTGTATGAATCAGCGTGGTTCTTAGGCCGGGCTGCCCGTTGATGTCTTCTGGCAGTTGTGACACCACAAGGCCGGCTGTCCTCAAAGCTGGGCCAATGTTTGAAAGAACGCCAGGCAAATCAGCAAAGCCGCCAAAATGGCTTTCTGAATTGTCGTGAATTGTGGGCACTGCCTCGTGGAATTTAATCAGCGCAGCTGCCAAATTAGTCAACGGCTGTGACGGTGATGATGGCTCCGAGGAAGTCATCTGTTTGATACCTCTTGGTTGCGTATAGGGAAACGATTTGCGAATCGTTTTTGAGCAGCACCTGGGCGACTGCGTCACCGATGGCATCTGCTACACCCCGACAAAGCTTGTCGATGTCAGGGGTTTTTGTGTGATGCTGCGGCGCAGAAGGTTTTAACTTGCCAGCGTTTGCACCTGTGCCGTAATGCGACAGGGAACGCGGGAAGACAAACTCACAACGCAGTGATACTGCGGCGTTGATGTCCCAGCCTTCAGGCTTATGACGATGCGCAGCAGCTGCAACGTCACTGCGCCAACTGGCGAGAGCCTCAGCATTGTTAGCAACAACCCTGCTGTTGTAGGCACGCATGGAACCTTGCGGAACAGGCGTGCCAAGAACAGCAAAAGTGACGCTACTGGGGCAGTTGGGCGTGGGCGTTGTCGATGGCTGCATTAAGAAGGCCGATGGCAATGGCTGACGCTGAAATTTTGCGCTCTTTGACGCTAAAGGTTTGCCCAGCGAGATCAACTTGGCTTTGTGGCCTGCTGTTGCTTGCGAGATCTGCGTCAGTTTGGCTGAACGCTCAGGGTCGAGATTGATTGAGATGGATTTCATGGGGTTGTGGCTGAGAAGGGGACGGTCTTAATCGTTGACCGACAGCGATTGCGGAAATCTGCGTGACGACACATCGCGACGAATGGGGTCGATTCGCATAAATAGGGCTTACACCTTGCGGACGCCTATAGCTCATAAGTCTGGCGGAATGATTTTGGGCAACTTGCCACCTTGCCTTTGAATTTTGACGGCTTGACGCCTTGCCCCATCTGCAGCTGATGCAATAAAAGCGTGTCGGGTTTGATTTGATTGCAGCTGATCGCGTTGATGTTGCGTCAGATTGCTAGTGTCAATCTGCGTAAACATTCGCCGCGTTGACCTGCGGTGTTTGTTCAATCCAGAAAAGGCTTGACCGTTTAGATACGAAACCGCCTGTTCGTCAGTGAGAGCGACCAAGTCGCCTTTAATTTGACGAAAAACGATCGGTTCGTTTATCGCCTCACGCACGCTTTCGAGCCATTCCTTGACCTTCATGATGTGGAACTCTTTGTAGTCCTGGTCAGCAGAACCGAGGATGTCCTTTCTGTTAAACAGAGCGTGGTACATCTCTTCAACCTTGTGGCCGGGAATGCTTTGCCCTTTTCGCAGATTGCGCCAATCAATGCCGCAAATGACAGGCGACCAGTCTTCAGGGTTGTACTTGGTCATTCCGTCACCTCTGTGATTTCACTAACAGCGAAACGGCCATAGCGCGGCCGCCAAGTGCCTAAACCTTCTGCCTTGCCTGCCATGTTGGCAATCTGGCGCAACTGATCCACTCCCATAATTTCGTCGTCAAGTGTCAAGTCAAAAGTTGCAGACCATGCAGGCAGGTAAAGGCGATTGACCCAAACACCTCGACCCGTAAAGGCTGCGAGCTGAAGCTTTGGGTCACGGCTGTTGATCATCTCCAAAGCATCTTTGGGGCCGTCATAGTCAAGCTCTGGGTTGTTGGTCACAACCACAGAGCGCAGCACGTCTTTCCCTAGCTTCCACTTAGTTGCTGCGTTGCGAAGGCATCTCTGGAAGTTGGCGCCTGGCATGTATGGCCGCGCAAATCCAGCAAAGGAGACATCGTTCTCTGCCTCGTCAACTTCAACAATGCCCTCCTGCACCCAATAGCCAGAGAAAAGCCAGTCAAGGATGCGGACGGCGCGATGGACTGTGTCTGTTTTTGCCTTGCCCTTTTTGCCCGTGAAATACTGCTTTTGTTTGCAGTAATCACCGAGCGGGTCACTGTATTGAACGTTTGAACAGAGAAGGCCAGCGGTGCCTTCTACTTTGACTTCAAGGTTTCGTAGGGACATGTTGTTGGAAAGGTTTTGAATCGGTTTTGTTCGTGAACCGAAAACGATTGCGTGACGTCGAGCAGCGCGAAAGCACAGGGATTTGCTTCGAGACGCAGTGAGTAGCGTGAAGTTGCCGGGATGCGCGGAGCGAAAAGGCGCAGAAAAGGCGCAGTGCGCTGGCTGGGACTTACGCAGAACTGCCCAGCTTGTAAACCTCATAAAAAGCGCGTTCGAGTGCTGTGAGCTTTGGGTCTTTTTCGTTCAAAGCAGCTTTAGCCCTGGCTTTAGCTGCCTTGACAGTGTCTTCAGGTCGGGTGTTCCAATAAATCCCACGGCCCATTTACTTCAGCTTTTCGCACGCTGGCTGCCAACCTTGCTCACAGTGTTGGCGCTGTTGCTTGTCGAGAGTTTCAGTAAGGCTGATCCAAAAAGCACCGCCAAGCAAGACGCAAAAAATGGCAACAACGATGGCGTTGGTTTTGGGGCTGCGGTGTTCAGGGTCATAAAAGCCTGGACTCCGATCGTCAATGTGCTTGTGTTTCATGAGCAAACGAGAGAAAGGGCTCATGTGCAGCAGTATGCCGTCAGTGGTATTCCATGTCAACGCTTTTTCTTGGATTTTGTTTTTTTCTTCTCACGTTTCGGCCTGCCCCTGACCTTTGCGACTGTCTCTAGGTAGCCAGGCGGCTCAGGGACGCCGCCACGCTTCAAAATCTTGCTCCAGTCCACCAGCCCTCGCGGTCGTCGCTATGTTTCTTGTTCCTACCTAAACGGGCGGGACAAGTCACCCTCAGCGGACAGGGTGCGAGGAGCGCAAGGCGCGTGAGCCTGTTCTAGTCCGCAACCATTAGAAGTCAGCCACAGGGCGCAAGGCTTGAAACTTGCCCCAGCATTCCTCCCAGGCAGGGATGCAGTCATCTTCAGGGCTGTGCCGGCGCACCTTGCATTTTTCAGGGCCGCTAATCACGGTGACGCACTCAGTTATGCGCACCTTTGGATGCCACTGGCTCCACATCTTCGCGTAAGCGCCCAGCTGGGCTAGCGGCGATTTGCGGCTAGACACCGCTTTTTTGCTGCTGACCGTCTTGAGGTCGCCAAGGATCACAAACGTCGGATCATCCTTGTGGCGAATCACGAAGTCACAGGATCCGCAAACTGAGTGGTAGCGGTCAACTAACAGATATTCCGTAGCCAGGGTCTCGATGCCCTGGAACAAAGGATCGCTCAGCAACGGATCCAGCCAGTCATCCCACCTGTCTTCTGCAACTGATGGCTGTCCTGTGAGATGCGCCTGAAGCACCCGATGCAGCACGCGACCGCGCAGTTCCCAGCCGTCAGGGCCGTGCCTGTGCTTCTCCATCGCGTCCTTGGCAAAGGGCGACAGGTCATGGCTGACAACTTCTGAAACATTGTGCAGAACCCAGTTGTCACGCCACATGTAGCGGTGTGCCTCGGGGAAAAACGCCAGATTTGGTATGGGCTCCAGCACGAAGTCGTTGCAAAACTCGGCTCACTATGGGCATACTCAGCCCGCAAAGCAACCACCCAGTGGACGAACAGAGCCAATCAATGGACGAATCAATTCATTTCACGAACACCCGCGTTCTTATCGATCCACGAGTCATTGCCGAGGTTGAGCGCAAAAAGCCGATTGGCGTGAACCGCACGAGCTGGGTCAACCTGCTGCTCCAAAGAGCCATCGCATCAGAGCCTGAGCCGCTTGCGCGTGACTGATCCTGATGCTGAGGAGCGTGCTTTTGACCTGCTCCAATGGAACCCATACTCACTCCCCGCTGAATACAACGACGAGCAAGCTCTGTTGGGCCTATACAGCAAATTGCAGAAAGAGCGATCTGATCGCGCACTGGATGCTTGGGATGAACAACACCC
>BCSF01000695.1_pt1 | contig 12379 bp, 17 predicted proteins | sample 1016431 | NCBI WGS metagenome assembly BCSF01 (sample SAMD00045685;SAMD00045686;SAMD00045687;SAMD00045688;SAMD00045689;SAMD00045690;SAMD00045691;SAMD00045692;SAMD00045684;SAMD00045690;SAMD00045691;SAMD00045692;SAMD00045684;SAMD00045685;SAMD00045686;SAMD00045687;SAMD00045688;SAMD00045689, study...
GTCATCGTGTGTAGTTTTGTTATTAGTTTTTCTTTATTTCATTTATGTTTTGCTCGATTATTTCAAGTTTCTCAAAGTTCTTTTCAATCAGTTCTCGGTTGTTCATTATCTCGCTACGGATGGCATTGTCCTTTAGGTCGTACTCTTGGCGAGAGATAACAGGTTCAGGTAACTCCATAGCCTTGTCGATTTGCGCCTTTAGGCTAAAGTAAAAACCTGTTGCTGTACTAATCGCTATCACAAGGGAAACGATTGTTTCTATGCTCAAAGAGAATTTTGTATCTTTAGACAACTCTGCCATATCTCATTAATTAAAAGACCAACCTGCAAATGTGTGAACTCCGTTACCCTCAACAGAGATTTCATAGGACTTCCACCCATAAGGGCTTTCGTCTAAACCTGACCACAACGCATCAACAGAATACTTGGTGCTGTACTCGCCCCCTGTTACTACGTTACCCTCATCGTCAAATGTAGGCTCGGTAATAGGCAGATAACCAAGTTTAACGACAGTATGGCTGTGAGTTGGGTACTCGTTTCCATCTTCGTCTGTTTCGTGTGGCAAAGCTGCTATTTTGCTCTCTGCTTGCTCTTGTGAGTCGAACTCATATTTTTTGAATAAATATCCCATTTTCTTAACTTGTTAAAGTTGCTAATTCAGCATCTGTTAGTGCTTCGTTAAATACCATTAGTTGTTTTATCGTGCCATAAAAATTCCTTGCCGAAGCTATTGCGTTTGCTAAATGTATTTGGTCTAAAGTTCCTGCCGAAAATCCCGTAAAAGTGTCTGTTCCAAGTTCTGACCCATTTCTGTAAATCTTAATAGCAGTTCCATTCCATAAGACAGCAACCTTGTTGTTCGTATTTAAAGCACCTCCTACGTTTGCACTAAATGTGTTATTATCGTTATTAGCCTCAATAAAGAAATTAAGATTAGTTGTGTTGGGTGTTTCAATGGTTATTCTGTTGTCAAAACTACCATCACTTAAACTTATTCTTGTGCTGATTTCACTTGGATTAAACTCAACATAAAGCACACCCTCTGAATCGTTAAACTCTGCACTTGTTCCTGCGCCATTGCATACATCGGCTGAACGAGTTACAGTAGCTGATGTGGTAGGTATGTAACTTGTCGCATAGCTTCCCTCCTCAAGTTGTGCGCCCCATAGATAAACATTTTTAGTTCCATCTCTATCTACATTAACTTCATTATCTTCTTCGTTTAATCTTATATACAGCGTTCCCGAAGTGTCTGTTGCATCTGTTGTGAATGTAATAGAACATCTGTACCATCCATTGCCATAGTTTTGCATTTTAGCTGTATGACCTGAATGTGTAGTGCCTATTGTGCCATTTTCTAAATTAAAGTAAGTGTTTCCGCTTGTTGGATTCGTAAATGCAAATGTTCTTAAACTTATAAAATTTACACTTCCTTTTTTTGCAAATACAGAATATGTATAGTCCGTTGAGGTGCTTACAGTTACTCCCCTGTAAATTTCAACAAGACCACTTGTTCCAACACCATTGTCATTGAACTTATCAGCAGTTTGACCACCATCAGGGGATATTGCATCATCGGCTGTAATTGTTGCAGCATTTTTACCCCAATAGGCGTTATCAAGTTCTTCTGACCTTTGAAAGGAATTAGTCCTGCTTGACTCTAAAAGTAAAGCAGGGCAACTTTGCACCACTCCATCAATCAAAGGGTAGTCTAATCTTGGCGTATTAGCAACAACGCTCTCAATAAACCCATCTTTGTTTACTCTTGTAGCGGATGAACCTCTTGTAGCGTTAAAATCACCATTACCATTAGCAGGTAAGACGGAATACAAATTATCTGTTGTACCCGCCTTATACCCGCTTGGTATTAGTGCTAAAGATGCCTTGTCGTATAAACTCATTACCTTGTGTTAATGAGATTGATACTATTCAGCAGCGCCCCATGCAGCAGCTTCTTGAGCCTTGTGTGCTTCCCACTCAGCGACAAGTTCGTCTGTCCATACTCCAGTAGCGTAAGGTTGTAACTCTACTGGAAGTCCAGAAACACCCAAATCTATATCATAGGAATTCCTGTGGTATGATTCGCTAATGACTACGCCATCTTCTTTAATCTGAATCTTGTTTCGGACTTGCAATCTTTTCCAATCGCCTACGAATTCTACTTTGTCTATTGTTTGTGTTTTAATTAACTCCATTTTTATTATTTATTTTAATCTGTTGTATAAAAAGAAAAACTTAATCTAAGCTCCACCGAACCACCAAACGCTTGTGGTAAATCTCCTACACTTAATGTTTGAAAAATATTATTAAAACCATTCGTGTTGCTATGAAATCCTAACAAACTATCTGCACTTGCATAGCCAGTAGGAAATAAACACGGGCTTTCTGATGCTGCCGAGCTGGGGTAGCCCGCGCCGGGATTCATATAATATGTGCCGTTTCCATAATATCCCTCCGCAACAGTAAAGGGTAATCTTATAAAAGCAAATGCGGTGTTATCTGTCCACGCAGTCGGGTAACTTCCAAATTTAAAATAAGACGTTACCGTTACGTGTCTTCCAACTTTAACGTATGTCGAAGTTTCGCTTTTAGTTCCGCCAAAATCTGACAAATCATAATAGGTAACACCACCAAATCTTGCATACCCCCATTGTAAATCAAACGTACCTTCTTCATAGTCATTCAAAAGATTACCTGAAGCTAAGCCACCGAGCTTTACACCGTTAGATGTGCTGCTAAAAGCTATATCTCCTGTCATAGTACCACCTGCAAGTGGTAAGCTGTCTGCTGTTAAATTAGATGGCGATATTCTTACGTTATCAGAGCCATCATACCCCACAACAAAATCAACGTCTGCTGTGCTTGTTTTTTGTGTAAAATCACTAAATTTTTTGTTTGCCATTTTATTGTATTATTATTTTTTCATTATTCTCTGTGTATAGGTATTGTCCTTGTTCGTCTAATACTTCTTGTTGGGTTAAACCAAAGTAGATACTACCCCAACCTGTTTCTGTTGGTCTTCCCCACCATGTTGTGTCGTAAATCTTTCCCCAAGCCATTTATATATTTTTTTAGTTTAACTATGTTCTCCTCTTTTGGTTTATATTTGCTTACAGTACCCATCCGTGAAATAATGTATCTTTGTCAGGATAGATGTCTTCATTGTTGTTAGTGTAATATTCTGGAAACTTATCCTGAGCGTTAAAACTCATGTAATCTATAAAACGCTGAGTGTAGTATTCCGCATAATCTCTTTCTTTGTTAATTAACAAATCAACCTCCTCTTTGTTAGCTATTGAGCTGTTTTCTGCGTTATGCTTGTACACTCCACCATTGGCGATTGTATATGCCGCAAATGGTAAATACTCAGCCATAGCAAAGTGAATAAGCATAGGCTGAATAAAGTCGTTTACAAGGTCTAAATAGTCGCCAGATAATGTACCAGCGATGATGTCAGCACTAATCTTGTCATACAGGTCAGTTCCAAGATAGTTTCTAACGTGGATTTCCTGTGCGATTTTGATGAACTGAATGAACTTGTCTGTATCAACATTACCGTTCATGGCGGTATTCTTAACAAGGTCTGCTCTCTTTATAAATAATGCTGTTGCCATATTATTCCTCGCTTTCTTCTATTTGTGGTTCTTCATCCACTTGGTCTTTCTTGATACCTGTTTCTTTCTCTATTTCGCTTTCGCTAATAGCATTGGTTAGGTCTGTGAACTCAAGTGGTTGTAATGTCTTAAAGTATATATCAAGCTCAATACCATTGTAGGCGAGTATTCTTTCAAGCTCGTCTAATATAGTAACTTGCATTGGGCGAATAACTGTGTTATCCATAAGTACAGAAGCAGTCTGCAACTCCTCTGCGTTGTTACCAAGACCGCTTGTGTCTTTAATACCGACAAGCATAGGCGATACGATACGGTGTGATACCATTACCTTACGCATAGACTCGTCAGACAAGAATTGATACTGCTGGTGAGCATCAGACAGTATAACTGGCTCAATGGTAGCAGAGAGTTCTTTGCTGTCGTTAAACGCCAAGATAAAGCGCCCAGCATTAGAAGAACCACTAAACTTCTCTACAATGCTTCTCTCAATCGCTTCACGCTGTTCTTCTGGTGGCACACCATTATTGAAGTTAATAAGCATACTTGGTGCAAGACCATTCTGTATGTTATTGATGTGGTAGTTTGCGATTTCTTCTTCAAGCTCTGCATACTGCAATCCACCCTGATAATCTACTGGCGAATAATACTTGTACCCTGCACGATATGGCTTGATGTATAGAATCTCAAGTGGCGCATTAGAGAAACCAAATGCAGGTATTCTCTTTAGATTTGTTCTGTTGTTTACATTCGCCCAGTCAGAACTGTAATAGTAGCCTTCTATTTCGCCCTTTTCATTACATTTCTCTGCTCTAAGCGTTTCAACAGGCATGTGTTCAACACGAGCAATCTTCTTTCTGTCTTTAGTGTATATAATCTGAAGCGCAGCTTGACCCATCATTTTGTAGTCGTAGCATATCTTCTTCATACAATCTTTACGGAGTAGCTCTTTCATTTCAGCGTACTCAGACGCTTTGCTTTCGCTATCGGTAGCGTCTAAGCCTTTTCCGTAAATCATCTCTGCAATACCGTTTATCGCAGCGTTGTTAGTTGGCGAACCATTGTATCTGTCTATTAGATACTCAAAGTAATTGTTATCATCGCCATAACCAATCCAATCCTGATTACGATACTCTTTCATATCAGGTCTTGAATATGAACCAAGATTCACTATATGTATCTTCCCATCTTTCACTTGTGGAAGTGGGCGATTCTTGGCGTATTTTATTGCTTTGTTGCTCATAATATAACGTATTCGTTGTCGTAGCTATCTTCAACTACATAATCGTCTTTATGTACGTCAAACTTGTTGTAATCAGTTTGGTCTGTGCAAAAGATAAGACCCTTATAGATGACATCAGAGCCATCTTTAACCGCAAATGAATAAAACCTATTCTGCACAAGAGAAAATGAACCAGAGAGCGTCATAAATGGCGTAGAAGCGGTCTTTGACACAGATATGGTGCTTGTTGTGTTCTTACTCTTGTCTGTTAGTTCAAATGTGGGTGAACTTGCATCAGAGCGAGGAACAATCTGTAATGTCTGCGCATCCGTAGATGTAGTTAATATATGCATACTAAAGTAACAAATACAACGCTTTTTGTTTTTGTCGTATAAAAAAAGAGGGAAGCGTTAGCCTCCCCCTATTAAATTCACACCCCTATTGAATTGACTATGCTGGGTCTGGGTCAATAGGTGTAGCAGCACTTACGTCAGGCGCAGTAGCAAAGAATGGAGGCGCAGTTTCCTGAGCAGTTACTGTTAAAGTAAACCCGCTCAAGTCGCCCATAGCAGCACCAGTTACGATAGTACCACCAGTTACCTCAGCACCGTGTTCTTTACCAATCAACAAGTAATCTCCGTTGTAGGTTTCAACAACATAATGCGCACGACCAGCGTTAAGTAATTTTAATTCTTCTTGAGTAGCAACATCCAAGTAAGTGAATGTCAAGTTCAAGGTACTTTCATAGAAAGTAGTTCCGTTCTCTCTTGATGAGGTAACGGCAGTTTCAAGGGAAGAATTACCCTTAATCTCAAACTTAAAGAATTCCGCAGTACCATCGGTAGGTAGTGTTACCGTACCAGATGAAGGCGTTAGGTCAGCAACAACTGAGCCATAGTCAAGAATGTAAACATTCTTTAAGCCTCCTACTGAATTCTTGCAAGGGAGAGTTCTTCCTTTTGTAATTGCACAAGCCATATTTTTATATTATTAAAAAAGGGCAGGTAGGCACTCGGCTTACCCACCCTTAATGTATTAAACAATCTATTTATTAAGCAAGAGTTTGCAATACAAGGTCGCTACCGATGCCGTATTGTACACCAGCAGTAAATCTCATAATTACTCTTACATTTTGGCTACCATCAAGGTCAGCCATATCAAGTACCTTAACTTCGTTATGGTCAGACAATAGTCCAGTACCAAAGTAGATGTTAGAAGCCTCACCAGCTACGATGTGGTCAGAAGGCATACCAGGCGCATGTTGGATTTTGATACCTTCAAAAGAAAGCGCATTACCCATATTGTACCATTGTTGTCCTTTTGCATCATAACCAGCAGCACCTTGTCCACCAGAAGCAAATCCACCTAAAGCACGAACATAAGCCTGAAGGGCAACAGTTGGTACATAGATAGTTAAATCTTCTTTTCCGTAAACAGCAGCAGGAATAGCATCAACTACATTTCCAAGCAAAGTTACGATGTTGCTTGAAGTATAAGAAGTTTCAGAGCCGTTAGCAGCGTCATTTACATCTCCATCAGCAGCCATAAGTACAGTCAAACCATCAAACTCACCAGCGTTGGCGTTTACACCAGCCCAGATGTTTTGCTCAGTTTTCTCAGCTACTTTAGCAGCAACATGACCTAACAAGAAGTCAGAGAAAGAAGAAGGTAGTTCATCAAAGGCAGAGTAGCCCATTTGAACAGCTTCCCAATCGCTACGGAAATCCTTCTTACAAAGCTCAAGGTTTACTTGGAACTCCTCAGGTTGAAGGATGCGCTCAGTCAAGGTCAAAGCGTTAGAAGTTTCTGTGAAGTCGCAGCTTCCGTCAGCAACAATGCCAGTAGAAGCAACTTTCTTTACAACTTCTTTGAATTTAACATTAGGCTTGATGGTGATTGCACCTTCAGCCAAAGTTTTACCGCTTAAGAGAGCAGCAGAGATATATTTCCCAGCAAACTCACCAGCGTAAGTTGAAGTGATACTGGCAACAGAGCCAGTCAAGTTTACATTGTGATTACTCATTTTATTTAGATTAATTTAGAAAATACTCGGTTAATTGTTGAACTTGGGCGATTTTGCGCATAGCGAATCATCTCCTTTTGTTCTTCTTTTTGATTGGGCGCATGGCTGATTGGCTCGGCTGCTGGTTCAGCAGATAGCTTTTCAATTTGCGCACTCAATTCAGCTTTTTCAGCTTCATACATTTCTTTCTCTTTTCCCATATCGCCTTTCATAGACTCAATCAAGTCCATAAGCTCAGAGATTTTAGAATCGAACTCATCACGAGAAACATACTTGTCCTCGTCTAATTCTTCTGCTGCTTCTTCTTCTACTTCCTCCTCAGCAAGTTCTTCGGAAACTTCGTCTGTGGCTTCCTCAGTAGAATCTTCAGCAAGTTCAGTAGCTTCTTCTTCGGCTACTTCTTCTACTTCTTCAGACAATTCAACTTCTTCCTTGACCTCAACCTCAGCAGATACTTCTTCAGCGACAACTTCTACGTTATCTACTTCTTCTTGTACTTCCTCAGCGTTAATCATAGAAAGTTTTTGCATAATGTCTTTCAGAATGTCAGTTGCTTTACCTTCCATAATAATAGTTTAACTTTAAAGTATATAATAATAATAAATAAAAATATTCTTGTTAGATTTTGAATCCCAAATGTTATTCTGGCACTACTCTCTCCATATTCTCTGTTAGAACATACTCTCCCCTTGTCTGTGTTACAATGGTTGGTATGTTTGTTATTCTGCCTATACCCTGCGCCCTTAAAGTACCATCACAGCACTTTCTTGAGTATCTTTTACCGTCTTTACACAGACATCCCCTTCTTGAATTGCGTGGCGATGTTCTGCTTGGTGTTTCAAATGGTTTCTTCATTTCTTACTTGATTTAGGGTGTTTCTTAGGTAGTAAATCGTAGTCTGTGGTGTACTTGGCGTTCTGTGGTCTGCCGTTCTTCAAAAGGTATATGTAAGCGTTTACTCTCGCCTGACCCCATTGTTCAGCAGACTTTACAGCAGGACTATGTGATGTTTGATATGCGCCAACTCCACGCTGATATACAGACTTTAACTGACCCACAGTAGTACCATACCCTAATTTAGATTTATACTTATCGTTAAAGTCATCAGCTTTAGTTTGCAACGACTTTAACACTCTGTCGGGAACATTAACTCCCCTGCCTTTCCCAGCAGCACCCTTTGGATTGCGTTGTCCTCCTCGTTTTGGATTAGGATTTGGAGTATCAGACTTTGGTGCTTTCGGGCTTCTAACAATTCTTCCTTTGTCATCGTACTTTGCTAATTCTTGTTCGCTTAATTCACCTAACTCACGCAGTTTACTTGCTGCCCATCTTTTACCTGCAAGACCGCCCCATAGAAGATACGATATAGTTCCACAGGCTTTCATATTGCGCTTATCGTAGTACACTTCAGCTCTTGATAAGTAAGAGTGCATACGTTTTATTGTAGCAACGCTTAATCTTTCACCTCTGGCGAGTTGTTGCGCCCTTACCTTGCCAACAGAAGTTGCGCATCTATTGTTCACACTCCTATTCAATTCAATACCAAGTTTAGCATTGTTTCTTACAGCTTTTGGGTAATCAGAGTATGTAGCGAGTTCATATTTGTTGCCCAAAATTACGTTAGCTATCTCTAAAAGTATCTGTCTTGCTTCACTTTCTTCTTCAAGCATTTCGATTTGCGACATAGCAACTTTATCTGTGAAGTAGCCCTCTATTGAGAACCCCTTTACTTTACCCGATTTCACATAATCTTCCCAAACCTCGTCATTGTTTACCTTCATAGATACCATCCAAGTACCAAGAGGCATGTTTAAACCGTATTTACGGCTCTTGTCGTGCGTTTCATCCTCTACAATCCACGATTCTACCACAGACAAGCCGTGAAGCTCTGCCTGATGCTCTAAAGTGCTTCTATTTTGATTTCCTTGCATCAAAAACAGCTCAGCAGCCTTTCTTACGGTATCTTCAGAGAAATATATGTAGTATTCATCCTCGCCATTACGTCTGTAAATGTTCTTGTTGGGTATAAGTGCCGCACCCATGAGAATCTTCTTCTCTTTATCTACTTCTGCGAGTTGTACTTGTTTTTCTTCTGATAGGGCGATAAAATTTTCTTCTATCGCTGGTTTCTCTACGATTGATATGGCATCTATGCCAGATAACAATCCTTCTTCATCTATAAAAAGCTCTATAATCTTCATAGTATTAAATTAACCGAATGATGCGGTATTTGTTATGTTTCTATCGAGTTCTTGTTGTGTTGAAACGTCTTTTCCAACAACATACGCTCTTACTGGTTGTGCTTCAGCACCAGCTATTGTTTGCGCCAACTGAGATTGACCCGATGCGCCCACCACATTAAAATCTGGGGGTTGTATAGGCGGCGCTGAACCACCTCCTCCGCCTGTTGATGGTGTAGATGAGGATAATTGACCTGAGTTTATTTCTTGGATTGCCTTTCGTGCGCCTAATACAGATGTGGCAATACCAAGCCCAGCAGATATGTTGTTTAATGTAACAAATGGCTGACCAAGAGTTAGTGGTGATAAAACTCTCGCTATCGCATTAGCAGCCTGTGTATTTGATATTATTTTAGCTACATTTGCTGCTTTATCTGCTATAATCCCAGCTATCGCAAGCCCTTTACTTTTTTCTCCTAATGCAGATAAAAAATTACCAAGATTAGCTAAGGTATTTGCATAAGCTAATTCCATTTTTTCCTTTTCTCTTATAGCTCTTATTTTTATTCTTTTCTCCTTTTCGTCTTGCTGTATTCTTTTATTACTGTAAAAGTCCTGAATAGCTGTTTTGCCTTTCTGATATTCTTCTTCAGTAAGTAATGCGTCAATGTAAAATTCATCTAACTCTTTTAAGGCTTTCTCCTCTTGCTCGTTTAAACCCTCTAAAGTTCTATCTATATATTTAGATATAAAGTCAGAATATTGAGATAAAGACATATCTAAAGCCTCTGCATCGCCAAAAATAGGTACTTCTTCATCTTGTGATTCAGCAACCATTCTTTTGATTACTTCTTTTAACTCAAGTTCTTGCTTATATTGCTCGGCAAATTCCTCTCTTAGAACAGCGAGTCTTGCTTCATTTTCAGCTTTAGTTCTCTTGGCGACCAAAACTTTGTATTGTGTAGAGTTCAGATACTTTTCAGCCTCAACACCAAAAAGTTCTTGTGTCTTTATAAATATGTCAAGTTCTTTTTGCGCTTCTTCAACAGGCGACATTTCACCTAATGTTCTTCTAACCTCTAATTCTGACCTTAAATCTGTTATTTCTTGCGCTCTTTTTTCTAACTCATCTGTTTGACTCTTTAGTGAATCTAAGTATTCTTTGTCCGTTAATCTTGTCTTATCTACTTCAACTCCATATTTAGCAAAAGTGTCAATAGCTTCATTAACGGCTTTATTATATTCATCCTGCCTTGTTTTTCCTCTACGAACTGCCTTGCTGTTTTCATCGTATAATCTTCCGTATTTAACAAGAGCCTCATTAGCATCCTCAAAAGCATCGGTGGCATCCTCCGTAATATCTCTGTTTTCTTTTGCAGAAGCTAATAGTTCATCGTAGGTTCGTGTAAGCTCTTTATTTGCTTTACTTAGGCTGTCTGTTCCCTCTCTGGCTTGTTTTAATTTCTTCTCAAGTCGTCATTTAACAAATTTTTAATCTTCATATTACAATCCTATCATAATTAAGTACAATCCCCATAACACACCAAACTCTGGTATCGTGAACCATACATCATATTTACTGTATATACCAGGCCGATGGTATAATAATACCATTGACACTAATAACATAATAAACCCTATTTCTATATCTGTCAAGTTATTTCTTTGTGACCAAAATCAAGGTACTGAAACATTCTATCCCCAATCTTTATCTTATCACCAACACTTGTCGACCTTGCATTGTACAGTGCGTGGACATCATCATTGTTCCACCACGCATCTTCAATACTGTTAGTCAACATAAAGGCTTTGTCAATCTTCTGAGATAGGGATAAGTTCTTGTCCAGATAAACCTCTGCGACAACTTTCTCACTACCGTCCTTCCAATCTTTATGAACGATATAGACAGTGTCTTTTGTTACCTTGTTTAGATTTCTATTTAATATCTTATTCATAATAACCTCGAATCACTTACACTATTATAATACTACAATACTGGGATATTGTCAAGTCCTTTTCTTCATTTCCAACTCGTTTGCAATCCATCTTTTCGCAATACCATTTTGTACTTTCTTGTTTGCAAGTTGTCTAACTCTTTTGAAGACTTCTATATGTGGTGGCTCATTTGCGTCATTATTATCTCAATAATAAAGTTTTGTCTGAATAAGTTTTGGAATTTACCTATGTTTTTCTGCACGTTATTCCAAGATGAAACTACGATAGGTTCTGGTAGTTTTCTTGGTCTTTTTGCGTTTCTTTCAAGTGCAACATCAAGTGAAGTATTTACAAATATCATATGACTGTCATAACCTAGTTGTTGTAACTCACGCATTTGTTTTTCTATCTTATCGTAGTCCTTACCTGTACCATCTATGATAAGACCTAATCTTCCCTCGACATAGTTCTTCTCTCTTACCTTTGTTATTCTTTTTGCAACATCTCTAAGTTCATCTCTTCTTTTCTCTTGGGCCTTGGAGTAGTTTCTCATATCCATATTCATACCAGCTGTCTTGACTAACTTCTCAAACACATCATCTGAGTTTACGACACGCATACCAAACATCTTAGTCGTTCTTGTAACTACATAAGACTTACCACTTCCAGGCCCGCCTGCAAGAAAGAATGCTTTAAAAATATTGGGGTCGTAGACACCCTCCTGTAACTCTCTGAATGTTTTCATCTTCCGTTCCTCGTTCATAAAACTTATCTTTATATTTAGTCCCCCTATCTATTGGTATAATGTTTGTTCTTGTTTGACTTTGAAATGTCATTTTTCTTACTCTATTTCTAGTTCTTCCTTTTTTCATTTAAATCTCCATGTTGGGTTATGTGTTATATAAATTGTGTTTTATGAGCTCTCCTTTTATTGTAAAAATGTTTGACCTTTTGAACCTTTTGGTTCAGTAGATTTTGCTACATTATTAAATTCTGTTGGTATTGCGTCTTTAACAGCACTCATCAACATTGTATGTTTTCTTTCCGATTGGTCAAAGTTGTGTCTTAATTGCGTAACTAAAAATTCACCCTCATAGAAGGTGTCTATTTTACTCTTGCCGTGGTCTTTTCCTGTAATTGGTAATGTGAGATGAATTTTGTCACCAGCTGATAGTTTACAATAACCTCTTGTTTTAAGTTGTATGCTTAAACCACCGTTTCGTAACTCTACCATCTTTGACCTTCTGGTTGACAACCAATTTTCTGCATTGTTGTCAGAAAAGTTGTATCCTGTGTCGGTATCGTAATACATTGTGTCATGTGTGCCATCATTTGAACTTGGGTGTACTTGTATCTTCGCATTGGGAAAATCTCCAAGAGTGTTTTCTTTTTCATCAATGGTTACTTG
>BCSF01000696.1_pt1 | contig 12358 bp, 23 predicted proteins | sample 1016431 | NCBI WGS metagenome assembly BCSF01 (sample SAMD00045685;SAMD00045686;SAMD00045687;SAMD00045688;SAMD00045689;SAMD00045690;SAMD00045691;SAMD00045692;SAMD00045684;SAMD00045690;SAMD00045691;SAMD00045692;SAMD00045684;SAMD00045685;SAMD00045686;SAMD00045687;SAMD00045688;SAMD00045689, study...
ACACTTATTTTATTTTTATGCGTTTTAATTCATATCCGCTTCCCCATAACGCAACCGGATATGTTCACCGCATTTGTCAATCTCTTCTTTCGGGTAGCCTTCCTGCACAAGCCAAGCCATTACAGTCTCGCCATATTCATTGGCGTCATCTGTTGGTTGCTTAGATAAGTTACCCGCAAGATGCTCTGGCAACGCTTTAGGGAAGCCATACTTCCACCCACTTGGTGGGTCACACATTATCTGCTTCATCTGTCATCTCCTCTACTGGTTCATAAACTGTACAATAATAGCGTTTATGGTCAATATATGAACCAGTTTAATTCCTTAACGCTTCCCAACTGTATGGGAATAAATCATAGCAGTAGTCGTCAATCCAGTTAGCAATCACTGATGTCTCTGCCTGTGCGTGTTCGTCTAAGCGTTGATCACACACCCTAGCAAATGCCATGAGACTACCAGACCAGTACCACTCAGTCATCATGTTCTGTGGTAGAATCATCCGTGCCATCTCTGGTGCAATACCAGCCTTGAGCAGATTGTCGTATGATTGTTTGACATACTGCATGACAGAGGTGATGCTGTAGTCTATGACTTCATTACTGCTACCCTGCTTAGAATGTGTAGGTCTACCACGCCACTCATCTGGTATGTAAAACTCAGGCTCATCATCCACATATCTGCGAGACACCTCGTTCCACACTAACCCTACCTGATGCTTGACTAGTTGCCTTGCAACAAACACTGGTGCTTTGATCCTAAACTGTACGAAACAGTGAGCAAAGGGAGACCAGTGCTTGTGCTTGGCTAGGTACTTAATCAACTGCTTATCCTTGAAAGACATCTCTTCAGATTCTTTGGCAAAGGATACACGAGCAGCATTGACTACTGTCAGGTCACTGCCCATGTGGTCAATTAAGTCTACCTTCATTCCTCGCCTACCACTTCATCGTTATCTAAGATTGCGTGAAGTTCTTTGACGTAGTTGAATGAGACACCCTGCAAGAAGTTCTTGTAATGGAATAGCATATCCTTGAGGTCTCCCTCAGTTTGAAAGTCCATTGTCACAGTCCCTTCGTAGTTCCCGTCCCAATCATACCGTGTGTATGTTAGCGTTACCTCGTTCATTACCAGTTTACCCCTTTAGTTTTTTCCATAAGTTCAATCATTTTGTTTAGATACCATCGTGCCTTCTTAGCATCCTCGATAGGCTTGCCCTTCTTCCAAAGGCGAGAGCCAGTATACTTCAGTAGGTTTCCGTGACAATAACTAATTGCCTCGTACTCCCCTAAGACATCAACGATGTAGTCAATGGTTTCAATCTGACCATCAGCGTAGTGAGCAGGACTATTTACCATGTCCTCTTGTATTGCATCACGCCTCATCTTGTCTTCGTAACCTAAGGTGTCCATAGTTTTACCTCACCTGTATCCATATCGTATTCACCGTTGCGTAGGATTCGTGCTAGTCGTGCGTTCTCCAAGGCTACTTCTTCTGACAGTCCCTTGCTAAGATACGCTCTAACCACTGCTCCCCATCCATCACCAAACTCAAGGATTTTGTCAGCAGTTTTATAGCCAACTGAAGGGCAACCCTTGTAATTGTCAGTGGGATCACCAGTAAGAGTTTGCACAAGGAAGTTATAGTCAGCCTCGTCCTCGCTGATTTCCACAACGTCTCCATCAATCCAATGTTTCGCTGGTATAGTTTGTAGGTCTTTATCTTCAGACCAAATAATAGTATCTGGGTTCGCAGTACCCAATATCCCCAAGACATCATCAGCCTCCAAATGCTGGTAAATGACAGTGTTGTATGTGTCCTTTAAGTAATCTCTAGCCCACCCTAAAAGCATAGGCTTACGAACATCTGTTCGGTTTGCTTTGTAGTATGGTGCTACCAACTTACGGAAGTTACTCGTATCCGACAGGGCTACAATACAATCCTGTACTGGTGCTTCGTCTACCAGTTTATGAATCTGGTCATCAATCCGCACAGCAACGTCCTGCTCAAATGAATGTAATGTCCATAGTCCATCACCCCAATTGATAGGTGTTTCTGCTGATGCTGCTGCCTTGTATGCAATGATGTCTCCATCAATGAGCAAAAGGGTCATCGTCTTCTCCTCTCATTTGTTCTACCATCTGACGATGGGTAACAATTCTAATTCCTGTAACAACTTGAATGTAATCTAGGTAAGCATCAACCAACCATTTAATACAGAGGCTGACAGTTACTGCAAAGAAACAACAAGTAACAATCAACTTAAAGAAGTAATCAAATTCCATTAGTCATCCTATGCTTAACTAAATACTCAAATGCTCTGTGTGCATTGTCAGGGTTATCCTGTAGTTGTCCTATGCCTGTGTTACATGGTTTACATATCCACCCCCTGAATGTCTCAGTCTCATGGCAATGATCTAACACCCAACTCTGCATAGACTTCTGACCATGCCTACCAATCTCTTGGATAGTTCTAGTACAGATAGGACAAGAGTAATCCTCATCAGGGTACTTATTCTCTGCCCGTAGTTTATTAATCACAGCCCTATGCCCAGCCTTACAGGAACGGCAAGTGCGTTTGATTTCTCCCGATGGCATAACATTAAAGTTACTTATGTCCTGATGAATACCACACTTGATACACTCAACCTCATCAATGGGTTTCTGCCCAATTTGATCCGTACTTGTACTCGCTATCAAGTCTGCATCTGAATGAGAAGTGCTGTTGTACGTCTCGCATACATCGTTGAATAACTCGCCCTGCTTCATCTTCTTGTCCTTTCTTTACGATTACTTGAACCTCATCGTGAATAAATGCTACAATCTTTGCATCCAACCCAGCCTCTTTCAAGGCTCGTCTGATAAACACATACCATGTCTTACAGATAATAGCACCAGCACTCTGAAGCAGAGTATTCAATGCTGCATGACTGTGGCGAATAGGAATGATACGTCCGTCCAGTCCCTTGATCCACCCACGGCTATCTGCTGCCCTTGCTACGGCATCTTTAAGGTACTTCAGAGCAGGTAGTTTCTTCAAGAACTTCTTCTTGATTGCCTTACCTTCCTTCGCACCCTTACCAATAATCTTACCAGTCTTCTCATCACCACTTCCATATAGGAAACCGTAGATAAATGTCTTGGCTTGACTTCGCTCAGTTAGACCAGCCGCTTCCATGTTTGTCGTATGTACGTCACCTTCCAACACTACGTTTGCGTAAGACCCACCGTCATAAGCAGCCATGTAATGAGCAAGGCAGCGTAGTTCCAACCCACTTGCATCAGCACCAAGCAGAGAGTATCCAGAAGGTGCGATAAAAAGTGAACGGCACTCTTCACCGTAAGGTGCGCCAACGCTGGGAACTTGTGCCATGTTTGGATTAGAGTGTGTACAACGGGAAGTGACAGCACCCATGTGATTAACCCGTCCATGTAGTTTACCTTTCTTTTCCAACTTGAGCCAAGCCTGTTTACCTGTAGCAAGTTGACCAATACGTTTGTTAAGAAGTAAATACTCACTCAACAACTTAGCCTCAGGCATACTCAGGCTACCAAGGATAGAATCATCTACCTTTGGCTCACCTGTATCAGTGAAGTCCTTGGGCTTCCACCCTTTAGACATCAGCCTTTCAGCAATCTGCTTTCGTGAGGCAGGGTTGAACGGGATTACCTTAGTCTTTGTCTTCAACTCTACAATAGTAGGTTCAAAGGTTTCTTGTAACTGTTGTTCAAGGTCTGCCTTACGAGAAGCCAAGGAAGAGTACAAGCGTTGTGCCTCTTCTACATTAAATGGAAACCCTTCTTCTTCTTGATCCAAGAGAGCAGAATGTATTTCGGTTTCCAAGTCCAAAGCCTCTTGGCTAAAGTTCTTGGACAGTATTTTTTCATAGAGAGCGAGGGTAACAGCCGTGTCCTTGACACAGTATTCCAACATCTCTGTGGAGTATGCTCCAAAACTCTCGCTGCCAGTATTGAAATCACCTTTTAATACTCCTATCCTTACACCCCAAGCCTTCAGGCTATGGCTACCAATTAGGTTGGCATCCATTTTACCCTGCTTATATAACTTGAAGTCAGCCTCTTTAATGTCAGGCCAGATTGTTCTTGTATACACCAGCGTGTCAATGATATTACCGTCATACTTGAAGCCATATAACTTGTCCAAAAGTTTCAAGTCATATGCAATAATATTATGACCGATCAAAGTATCGGCACGACTGAGTAAGTCCATACCTTCCTTGATATTGTCTGGGTCAAAGGTGTGTATTTCATTTGTCTCCGTGTCAACCGCAACGATACACCATACCGTTGTGGCTTCCTCTAACAAATGGTCTGCTTCTAAATCAAAGATTAGTTTCATACCGTGTCTCCGCACTAGTTAAAATTCTACTTCTTCTTCCTCGTCATCATTGAACATGACCTCAATCATTCGGCCTGTATCTTTGTTGTACTCCAAGGAAGAACAAAGTCCTGTCTCACCTGACCACCTGTTCTTCAACACACGGACATGGCTTATATGTGGGTTATCTTTGTCCTGCTGGTTACGCTCAAGGCCAATCACCATATCAGATAATTGTCCAATCGCAGCACTACCACGCAGTTGTGACATAGATGTTTGTGCGCCATCTTCATGGCCTCTGTCCCCTGAAGGACGCTTAAGGTGTGAGATTAAGATTAAGCCACAGTTTAGTTCTTCAACCAATGCCCTTAACTTAGTCATCGTGTTATCAATCAGTCGTCTCTCGTCCCCACCTTCCAATCCAGAGACAACAATGCTAATGTGGTCAAGGATAATGTAGTTGCAGTCGCACCCCCTAGCCAGATACCGTATCTTAGATAGCAGATTATCTGAATCAGTAGAACCCCAATGATCATAGAGATACACCCTGCCTGAACCGACAGTATTAGTGAACGCATCTTTCAACTCCTGTTGTTGACTGTTAATCTCCCCCAAGTGTAGTGGCTTATTCATTTCAATGGACATCAAACCTAAAGCGGTACGCTTCACGCTCTCTTCCAATGCAATATAGCCGATGGTTTCCCCATGCTTGATTAGGTTGTGTGCTAACTCACGAGCAAACTGAGACTTACCAATACCACTACCAGCAGTGATAGTCACAATCTCCCCACGTCTACACCCACCTGTCTTTTCCTGTAGCCCAGCGTATGGATACTGTACACTTTCTTTGTTGTCATCCGCAATGATGACATCCCAAATATCTGTACCTGATACGATACCATCTGGACGGTAGGTCTTAGCACCCCACAAAGCGTCAATCAATTCACCTACCCTACCAGCAACCAGCATATCACTGGCATCCTTCAAGGGTAGTTTAGCAATCTTTACTTTGTTAGGTGGTAGGACAGACGCACATTCAATGGCTGCTTGCTTACCTTTGTCATCGTTATCAAACATCAGGACAATAGTTTCAAACTTGTTCAGCCATTCTATTGATCGTGCTACTGACTTCTTAGCAGACGCACAACCAGCAGGGATGGACACAACAGGCCACTTATTATCCAGTGCTTGTGATAATGACAGGGCATCTAACTCACCTTCAGTGATGGTGATCATCTTACCACCGTCACGCCAAAGGTGTTCGCCATACAGCCCCACCTTCTTCATGTTACCAGTAGCCATGAAATCCTTGTTAGGAAATCTGATCTTCTGTCCTTGTAGATTTCCTTCGGGGTCTCTGTAGTTGGCAACCTGAACCTTCTGTCCCCTGTACTCAGCGACACCATAGCCCCACATCTCACAGGTTTTCTTGGTGAGTTTACGCTTTGTTAGTTCTTTGTATTCTACTTCTAAGAAGATAGTATCGTGAACTTCCATAGCCATGCTTACCTCTGCTTGATTATCTGGTGGGGTGTAGGTTTCACAGGAGAAGCAGTAGTAATGCCCGTCTGAGAATAGACTGTTGGCATCACTACTACCGCAATTAGTACAGGGTTCATGTCTAATGAACTCACTGTCTTCATTCATCTGGTGTTGCTTCCTCTAAAATATCTACCATGTTTTTTAACTGTATCAGTATCCTTTCCAATACAGGATCGGGATATTTATCTCTATCCTCAACCATAGCATACGCTATTGTTTCGTAGTCTACTGTCTCGTGGATTTCTACATTGTCCACAAAGACAGAGAGTGAGATACCCTTAGCATTTAGTTCTAGGTTTACATCAACCTCAGATATAATCTCTTCTGAAATGTCAATGATCGTCATGCGTATGCCTCGCTTTTCTCATCCTGTTCGTCTTGAAGTGTTTCAGTAATGTCGTACCAAAGACTATCTAATTGCTCATCATTAGCCAATGATAGTAATTCAAACACTACTGATCCTATATCCCATTGCTCAACCATAACTGCTCTAACAATATCTTCTTTGAAGGAACGCTCTTTATCGTCCATCTAACCACTCCTCTGGTATAGTACCTTCTGCCCAGACAAAACCGTTACGGTCTGCCCACTCTGCACAGGTCATCTTTGAACCGTCCTTCCTTTTCTTTGCCCCCTGAATTGTTGCATCCGCTTTCTGGAATACAAACCTGATGTCCAACTCTGGATGCTGTGACTTGATAGCCTTCATCTTTCGTTGTGAATCCTGTCTAAAGTATCCCTTCAGTTCTACAATCATATCACCAACAGCAAGGTCAGGAATGTAGTGACGTTCCACATAGTAAGCCATCTTCTCAGGCTCATATGTATATGGAACGCCACGTTGTTCTAGGTCAGAGATGACCCTCTCCTCAAAAGTCCCCTTCGTCATCGTTGCTTTCGGCAGGGCTTGAGTAGTTCTCATCGAAGTGATCAATAGCATCGTCCTTTGATACGGCTTCTGCTACATAACCATCCTCATCATCAAAGAAGTTACCACCTGCTTGGTACTCAACAAGGTTGATAATCTGCACAGCGTTCAAGCGGAACGACAGACCTACCTGCTTTGTTGACTGCATAAGATAGGGGTTGATAGTGAACGCAACCTTGACAGTAGAATCATTACCAATCAACACGTTCTTGACAGGGTTACGCTTGGCATCTTGTACTACAGGCGGTGCTGCTTCGTATTTAGTACCGTCTCGCTTAGTACCTGATGCCTTCTTCTTAATACGGAAGACAATGTTACCAGTTTCGTCACCGTTCTTATCAACCTCAGGGAAGTAGGGCTTCCGCATGGACAGGCTTGCCTTTAGTTTAGGGTTAGCCTTGACTTTACTTTCAAACTCTTTCTCAAGAATGTTATCCAGTTGTTCACACACGGGTGCTGCTTCGTCCTCAGGAATGAGAACCTCAATTGAGTAGATGCCATCTTTGTCAAACTTTGTTTCAGGCTCAAACACTTTCGCCCACATCGCTTTACCTTTGATGACCATATTCACGTTTTGTTTTTCCATTCAGTTTACCTCATCGTTTCTCAGTAAATGGCTAGAGTGGTACTTTAGAAATCATGCAAAGAAGTAATCAGATTCCAACACCTTGCTGATGTCCAAGTTACCACAGGTTGGTGGGTAAGGTAGGTCACTAGTACCTATTACCCGTGAAGCATGAGACCTTAGTTCATCAAGAACGTCATGCGTCTCATACATATTAACAAACTCCTCACGCAGAATGTTAGACAGCATTGGCATATGGGTACTGTGCGTACCATAACTATCATGCACCATTGCGAAGTCATACAGTCCATGTTGCTTGGCTTTGTTAATAGTCTTTGTCATGGCGGCGGCATCCAAACTGTGGATAAAGTTAGGGCTACTGCCAAGACCTGTTCTTCTCTTATTTACAGTATTCTTCTTGTCTTGTAAATAAGAAAGTTTAAGTATCTCACCATTGAGGTGTGTCTTAATCCTCTTCTTCTCAGTCTCATTGTACTGTTGAAGGACAACCCACCCCGTAGGTGTGATCCATTCCATGTGTTTCTTTGCTTCAGCGTATGCTTCGGAGATGTCCTTGACGTAGGCCATAACCTTAGACGCTGACTGGATAACATCTGAAATAGATTCCCAGATAAAATTAGCAAGGAAAGAACTAGCCTCAAAGCAATCGTCATTGAAGATGTTCTCAGCACCCGCATCAATCTTATCCTTCATCGCTTCCTGAATGTAGGAGCGACAGGCGTGACGTGTACCTGAGTAGGGTACGATCATGACTGGACGCTTGGTTAGTTTTCTATCAACACCAAAGGCCAAGCATTTCCGTGCCAGTTCAGAACCATCAGCCTTGAGTTTCTCAACCGCCTCGTCTGCTACCTGTGAGTAGATGTCCTGTGGTACGTTGTTAGGTATCAGGTTTGTTGCATACCCACCACGCTCATCCCTCAGGATAGCAGACAGATGCTGCAACCCATTGCATGAACCATCAGCAGACACAGGTAGGTGTGACATGAAACCCCAGCCCTGTCTAACAAGACCAGCCATTTCAAAACACCACGCTAGAAACTGGAAGGGTTTGTCTGCTTCCAACCAATCAAGATTATTGTACGGATCATGAGCAATTTGCTTGGCTGTGTCAGCATAATCCCATGCCCACATCTCACGTTCATTCAGCGTTACCTTATCGTTACCAAACAGGTTAGCCCCGTGGATACACAGCCAACGTGCGTCATCCCAATTGTTGATTGGTTGAGGATGCTTGAAGATAAGGAAAGCCTTACTCCAATCAGCCGCTTGAGGTGACAGGAACGTACTGCTTGCGTACTTGCGTGAACGGAAATCATTCTGCCACACATAGTAGAAGTCAGAGTACCCTGCATATTCTTCAGCCACCTGAAGGGTACGCTCAACCTGAATACGCTTGCTCACTGTCTTGTTGTTGTGGGAATAGATGTCGTTACGCTTGCGAGACCACAAACGAAACTGCTCATACTGTTCCTCTGATAATTGTTTAGGGTCTTTGTCAAACGGATACTCAGGTAAGGGTAGGTCATCCCGTGCTGGTAGTCCAGCCCATGCCTGACCACTGTTCCACAGTTCCCTTGCCACCGCAAGCACAGGCTTGTTGATAGTCCACGCTGTGTGTTGCAGAGCATTGAGACAGGCAAACTCTTCAGATAAGTCTGCATCTCTCAGTCTATGTAGGTGTGCTTTCAAACTCATTTACGCCTCACTATTGGTAGTTCATCTATAACCTGACCATGATAGCCACCACCAGTCACATCAGTCCAGTCCTTAGGGACGATGATGCACGGTGCATACCTTGGCTTGGCTGTCTCAGCAAATTCATTGAACGCCTTGACCCAATCCTCAGTACTCTTAGTAGCCCTTACATGGTTCACTGTCTTGTTCTTTGAGACCACTTCAGGGTGGATGTGAATGATCCCTGTCTCCCTGATGATGATGTCAATCATCCGTAGTCCAACGTGGATACGCTCAGTCTTATCCCATTCAGTATCCTTGTATCCATCCTTGTTCATCTTGTTAGTCAAGCCGTAGCGTCTAGCACCATAGGCTTTCTTCATGGCTTGCTTGATTGTGTTGGTAGCAACGCTACCCTCACTGGCAATCCATCTGTCAAGCCTGTCCTGAATCTCAATGTTAGAACCAATAGTCCTTGCAACGTGGAGAAGTACTGTCTTCTTTGACAGGCTATCCACTAGTGAGACACAGGCTAGATATGCTACTGCATCTGCATCCATATCCTTAATCAATCTGTGAGTGATGTCACGGTTAGATTTAGGATGCTGTTGTATGGCCTTCACGCCTTCACTGACAGCCTCTACGATGCGTGATACTATCACCCTACCGTGGAGAGTTTGAGACTCTCTGTTGGACGCTATGGCTTTGTCCATGTTCTTGCGGTAACGTGTGATACCACCCGTCATCATATCCGCTTCTAGTTGTAGTTGATTTTCTAAAGTACCACTCATAGAGAGACCCCCTAAAATACATATATAAAACTAACGTAAAGGGATGATGCTAACATTATTAGAATCATCATTAGGGTTAGTAGTCCTACTACATTGTCCTGTCCTAACAGTTGACCAATAAGAAAGGTAGTAAAGTATACGACTACTACTACAAAGAATAATATATCTATCTCTCTACTCCTCTCCATAATATTGCCAATTGAAATACTGTTGACCAGTGTAGTAATCTGCTTCTGGTTCTTCAGCCCATTGCGTCTGACATTCAGGACAGTAGTACTCAATCATACCATCTACTGCATACAATGCTTCTGCTTCAGAACTGCAACACATACACGGCTTAAATCCCATACTCATTCTTTATTCTCCATCACTCGCATACGCTCACCATCCATGTATCCATTGCGATACTTAGCACGGTATTGCGGTTGCTTCTCCTTGTCGTACTCATTCATGTATCCATCATGATGATACCCATTACTATACCCGATTACATACGCATCGTCAAACTTATTACGCTTCATAATATCTATATCCCTTCCACCATGATGGTGCATCTGTGTATTTCCATACTGCGAATGGCTTCTCGCCATGATAATAGTTACGGTATGCCTGTACTGTGTTGTCACACTTGTATTCGTCAGGCATACATTGTGGTGGTGCTGTGTGGTTTCCATCTCTAATGTTATCTGGCACAACAGACAACGCATGGATAAGACTTTCGTACTTGTGCGGCTTGTTCTTAGGCCAGCGTCTACGCTTCTCGTGACAGAGATTGACTAGTAGTTCCAGCATCCAAGTATAGTTGTCCACGTCTGACCTTGCCCATACTGTTGAAGGATGGTTGACGTGTGTTGTCTTGACTAGTCCCATCTTGTCAGCCCACTCATCACCATCTAGTACACGGTGTGCTGTTGACATTATCTGCACTGTCTCTTTGATCATACCATTGACGTGCTTATCACAGTGCATTTGAGCCGCCTCGCTTGCCCACTCACTCAGATAAAATATGTTCATTGAACTTAGCCTTTCTTTCGTACAGTTTTAACTTCATTCTCAACCATTCTACCACAGTCATATCATGCTGGTCAACAGGTAATTCATCTAGCATCTGCTTTAATACCTGTTGATGTAGCAAGTCAACACTACTTAGCATCACTACCATCCCATACTAATTGTTTGACACGATACATAAGCGTATCAAGTTTGTTTACTTGTGACATCCATAGGTCACTACACTCATGGATAGTTTGCACCACGTCACTAAGAGTGTCATCCAATTCCTGAAGACAAGCCTTCTGCTCTGGTGTCAAGACCTTGGCTAGTTTAGCACGAGCCTTGTCTTCTGCTTGTCTTTTCTTTTCCCAATCCTCAAACCTCATAGTCAGTCCCCTCAAATAGTTCTTTAGGATAATTACCTAGCACAAACTTACCGCATTGGTCAAGTTTTTTATAGACGTGCGCCAGATAAAAGATCAAGTCTTCACTATCATACATAGTATGCACGTCATATTCAGCCGCCAATAGATAGACTTGTTCAGGTTTCTTAGTGTGGTGTATTGTCATTTGCTTCCTCTTCCCATTCAAAGTTAAACCTATTCTCAAAGACTTTGAAGTCTCCATCCATACAACCTGCTATGATATGCGCTAACTCTACCGCATTGTCAAAGATAACAGGCTCACCAATCATAGACCCATCGCTAATGCGGATCGGTACTATCTCCACCACGCCAGTATCATCATCCTGATACATGGATAGATAGATAAAGTCATTGAACCCTAGTGTTATGTTAGCCATTACCTCGCTCCTCTTCCATACGTTCTACCCATGCAATTTTCTTATGTTCAATTGCTTCTATCTCATCAACAAAACTCTTGACGAATAGTCTATCTTCATCATTATCAAAAGGCCATTGGTCTAGTTTCTCTTGGAACTCTTCGATCAAAGCCAAGTCATCTATAGCCAAGGTTTTGATAACTTCAAACACACTTACCCTAGTCATCGTCTTCATCCTTCTTCATTATTGCATAGCCTAGTCGTTTATACATACGCATCTGCATTTCGTCAAGGAAATCTTTTACCTGATCAGCACTGACTACATCGTCCCCGTCTTCATCTTCCCATGACCCGCCTTCTAATTCCTTAGAAAACTGCTCAATGAATTTTAATTCATCCTTGCAGATTTCTTCCATAAAAGTAAAGGTATTTTGCCGCCACTTTTTAGCGTGTCCTTGCCATCGGAACGATAAATCCTTCCAGTTTTGTGCTAGTGTTTCCCACTCCGTGTTGATATACATATCCCTATTCTCGTGCCTTTCCTTGCGAAAATTAGTTATGGTCTTGTTCTCCTGATATTCTTCTTCTAGTTTTTCGTTAGTCATTACCAAAGTCTCCATCATTTAGTGTCATCATATGTTAAGGTATTACCTGCCTGTACCTGATACACGGTAGCACATACCTCGCCTTGAGAATTGACAAAGATGTTGATGTCATATTCATC
>BCSF01000697.1_pt1 | contig 12350 bp, 16 predicted proteins | sample 1016431 | NCBI WGS metagenome assembly BCSF01 (sample SAMD00045685;SAMD00045686;SAMD00045687;SAMD00045688;SAMD00045689;SAMD00045690;SAMD00045691;SAMD00045692;SAMD00045684;SAMD00045690;SAMD00045691;SAMD00045692;SAMD00045684;SAMD00045685;SAMD00045686;SAMD00045687;SAMD00045688;SAMD00045689, study...
CTTATTTGTTTAGTCCTAGCTGCTCCAGCTCCTCGTATTTCTTAGTACCGTACTTAGCTCCTATATTTAAAGTAGCGTACTTAAACTGGAAGTCTATACCTAGCTGCTTCTCTACTCCGTTGTTATTGTACTCGTAGATATCTTCCATACCGTTAAAGCTTCCGCTTTGAAATACGCTTCTAAAATCTGCTTTAGCTTCTTTTACGTGATCTGCGTAAATGTCTCTAGGATCAATCCAAACATCTACCGAAGAGCCCATACTAAAGAAGTCAGTAGAAACGTGGCAGTTACAGCCGTAGAAAGCTTTTCCTTATATATTGAAGGTAGAAGAAGCTAAAGAACTAACTTGGTGTGTAGTGTAACCTTCTCTTGGTGCGTTGTACGCTTCGATGTTTTTAAATTCTACTCCGTAAGCTGTAAAGTTGATTTTAGTTTTCATTTGTAGTGTCTTTTAGTTTGTTGTTGTTTCGTGTTATCTGTAGTTTGTTTTTGTCTTCGTCTCTTGGTTTTGTTTTATTGTTTGTTTTTGTATTATTGTGGTCACTGTGTATTTTTTTGTGTTTTTGATATGGTTGTTGTTTCGTGTTGTTACAAAGATTTTTTTTTGGTTGATTAAAATAAATTTTTATAGTATTCTATTACAAAGTGAGGTTATATTATGGCAAATAAAAAAAATAATATTCATTATGTGAATAATAAGGAGTTCTCGCAAGCGGTTGTTGATTACTGCACTAAGGTCAATGAGTCCAAGAATCTAGGCGAAGATATTCCCATTGTGCCAGATTATATCGCGGAGTGCTTCTTAAAAATTTCAGAAGGCCTTTCTCATAAATCAAATTTTATTCGATATACGTATCGTGAAGAAATGGTCATGGATGCTGTTGAGAACTGCCTGAAAGCAATCAAGAACTATAATGTGGAAACTGCCACGCGTACTGGAAATCCAAACGCTTTTGCATACTTTACCCAGATTATTTACTTTGCTTTTCTAAGAAGAATAGGTAAAGAGAAAAAGCAACTAGAGATCAAGAATCGCATCATTGAAAAGTCTGGATTTGCTGAGGTCATGGCAGTTGACGACAGCTTGCTTTCTCGCACCAGTTCGGACTATAATACGATCAAGGAAAACATTCAGACTAAGATGAACCGATGACTCACGAACAAATGCTGGATGAAGCGCAACGCCGCGAAGAAGAAAACTACGAATGGATTGATGATGCCTTTCGTGTAGAAGAGACACGTTTCATGTGGAAGAGTGTTCGTAAGGATACAGGAAAAGACTTCTTGTTTGGAATGACTGAAAAAATTGTTACTGATATGAGTCGTTGGCATCTAAAGTGTGAACAGGAGGGTTGGCCAGAAGGATCTGTACGTGTCGTTAACAATGGTGTAGTAGGAGGCAAGTTGTGAAGGTTGCGATCATTACAGATCAACATTTTGGTGCTAGAAAAGGAAATCAAAATCTCCATGACTACTTCAAAAAGTTCTACGAAACAGTCTTCTTCCCAACCCTTGAAAAGGAAGGAATCGACACTGTTATCGATATGGGTGATACTTTCGACACTCGTAAAGGTATTGACTTCTGGTCTCTCAATTGGGCTAAAGAGGTTTACTATGATCGCCTTCAGTCTATGGGTATCACTGTGCATACAATTGTCGGAAATCACACAGCTTATTACAAAGACACTAACGAGATTAACTCTGTTGACTTATTACTACGAGAGTATGATAACGTTGTTGTTTATGGAAGTCCTACCGAAGTTGAGATTGGCGGTCTAAAAACTTTCTTCATCCCATGGATCAATGATGAAAATCGTGAAGACACGATGGCAATCATGAAAAGAACTACAGCCAAAGTTGCTATTGGCCATCTTGAATTCACAGCACCTATGCAAACAAAACAAAAATTTGTGAGCATGGTGAAGATAAAGCAAACTATTCAAAGTTTGAGAAAGTTTTTTCTGGCCATTATCATCACAGAAACTTTCAAGATAATGTCTACTATCTTGGGAACCCATATGAAATTTATTGGCATGATGTAGAAGAGACTAGAGGTTTTCATATTTTTGATACAGAGACTTTAGAACACACTCCTGTCAATAATCCACATAGATTGTTTTATGTGATTTCATATGAAGATACTCCATATCAAACCTTTAATGCTGAACCATATAAAAACAAAATTGTCAAGGTTGTAGTAAACAAGAAGAGTAATCTGAATAAGTTTGAAAGATTTATTGATAAATTAATAGGTAAAAACTCAAGAATTAGTTTAGCGGATGAAAACTTATCCTTAACTGATATAGATATTCCAAGACAAATTTTTAGATCTCCGTTATCTGATACACCTATTCAAGCTCCCCCATTGAACACTCCAATGCCCGCGCCTATTAGTCCTGTGTCTCAACAAACACAGTCGACACAAGCTAATACTTATGCTAGTTTATTTCCAAGAGATGAACTAGGTAACCTAATCGCTCAAAAGAAAAATATATAACATGGCTATACAACCTAAAAATACTAGAGAGCATATCATATCATTATACGGTCACGTGACTGGATTAAAAAAAGATATTTCCCAGATTAAAAATAATCATTTAAAACATATGCATGAGGATATTGACAAATTGGGTGGCAAGATAGACAAAATCTATTGGGTATTATTGGTTGCGGTGGGGACTGTGGCCTTATTCTTTTTTGATAAATTATTAACTTAGATCCAATTTTTTAATTCTTCACCCATAACTTCAGAAGCAATATTAATTTTCTTACGTAAAGCTTTTACAATCTTCTCATCAACAGTACCTTCTGCCATAATATCAACATACGTTACTGATTTCTTTTGACCTATCCTGTGTGCTCTATCTTCTGACTGTAATCTTTTCTCTAAATCATAACCGTTTGAATAATAAACAACTGTGTTTGCCTGTGTTAACGTGATTCCATATCCACCTGTTTGCGGAGTGCCTACAATGAACCTACACTTATCATTCTCTTGAAACTTTTTAATATTAGGTTGTCTATGTTCTTGTGCCGTGAGTCCATAATAATCAACCACGGAACCCGGACCATGGACCTTTTCAATAGACTTTATAATTTTTTTAATGTCATGTTGGTAATGAGCCCATATAATTGCTTTACCTTCTACCTCTTCTAAAACATCCATTAATTCATTTAATCTATTACTTTTTACTTCTTGAACTGAGCCATCATCAGCAACAAAATGACCACAAGTAATTTGATGTAGTCTCATTAATTGAGTTAATGCAGACACAGATGTAACTTGTTTACCATTTAAAATAGCTAAAGCTTTTTCTTTCATAGACTCATAAACTTTTTGTTGTTCTGTTGTTAAAGATATATTTCTTTTAATATAAATTTTATCTGGCAAGTCTAAACAATCTTCTTTTAAAACTCTGTAAGAAAAGTTTTTTAAAGTATCAGAAAGTTCTCCTAAATTTTTAAAATGACTAACTACTTGTATTTGTCTACCGTGCATATGTAATGTTTTCATTTCAGCATATCTATTTCTAAAAGCATAGTATGAAGTAAAATCTAACAAGTAAGGGTGTAAAAATTCGCATTGAGAATATAAATCTAAGGGGTTTTTAGTAACAGGAGATCCTGTCATAATTCTTCTATACTTAGCTAACTGACTTAAGTCAGTTATATTTTTAGTTCTTTTAGCTTTAGGGTTTTTTATTGTAGTTGATTCGTCAATAGCCACTAATGATTTATGAGATCTTAAAAATTTTTTAGCAAACTCTGTACCTTTTTCTGTACTAAAAGCTTCAACGTTCATAATTAAAATATGTAAGTCTTCCCCTGTTTCAAACAAAGTATCTAATTTTTCTTTTTGTTTTTTATTAATATTTGGTTGCCACAATACTGACACATTTTCTATGTGGTTAGGTAAATGTGTTGGTAACTCCTGGTTATACCAAGTTCCAATAACACCTTTTGGAGCAATAATTAAAGCACCATCTACTTTACCTTTGTCGTAAAGCATGGCTAAATTATCAATTAATACTTTAGTTTTCCCTGTACCCATTTCCATAAAATAGGCAAAATTATCTTTGTTCCAAGATTTTTCTAAAGCAGTAAGCTGATGCTTATATGGCTTTGTCTTAAATTTATAATTCATACTTCTTTCTATTGACATATTATATAATAATGCTTATATGTTTGTCAATGCCAGAAAGTATAAATTATTCGGAAATAAAAAAAGATAGAGACTCTATAGTATATGTGTTGCAAGAAATTGCAGGTACTAGAGATGGTCGTCCAAAAATAAATATTATGGGTGCAACGGGTTATGGTAAAATAAAATTTTTATTAGACGAAAGAGCACAAATGATTTTTTCACCTGGACCACTAATCTTAAAGTTAAAAAGATTACTCAAAGACTTTAGACAGAAAGATTATTTATTACTAACTGGGGATCCTGCTTTAATAGGTGTCGCTTGTTGTATCGTATCAGACTTGACAAATGGAAAATATAATCTATTAAAATGGGACAAACAAGAAAGAAGATACTATCCAATAGAAATCGACATTTATAATAAAGGAGAAACAGATGAGCAAAATAGATTTTGAAAAAGACCAAGAAAACGTAATACAAAAAACTGATAATATTCAGTCATTAGCAGATCAAGTAGAGACTCTTCAACAATTAGAAGAAGATATAAAAAGATCAGAAGAAACTATAAAAAATTTAAAAAAGAAATCAGAACATATTTCTGGTGAAGTTATACCGACAATGATGTCTGAGATGGGTTTATCCTATCTTAAACTTCAAGATGGATCTTCATTAGAAGTTAAAACAAATTATAGCGCCACTATTACTCAAGCCAATAAAGAGAAGGCGTTTAACTGGCTTCGTGAAAACAACCTAGGAGATATAATCAAAAACGAGATATCCGTATCTTTTGGGCGAAACGAAGATAACAAGGCGGCTGATTATGCCGAACTTGCAAAGGGTCAAGGGTTCCAACCGACACAAAAGTTGAAGGTAGAGCCCATGACTCTAAAAGCGTTAGTCCGTGAACGTATTGAGGCAGGTAAAGAAATGCCAACGGAACTTTTCAACATTTACGTTGGAAATAAAACTAACATAAAAAGGAAACAATAAACATGAGCGAAGTAACAAAAAAACAAGAAGCAGGTGCTTTAGCAACGAATTTATTCGAAGCTGATGCACACCAAGGTACTCAGAATATGTCGCAAGATGATCTTGCATTACCATTTCTGAAAGTATTAGGACAATTATCTCCTGAAATAAACAAGAGAGATGGAAAGTATATCGAGGGAGCAGAACCCGGTATGATTCTTAACACTGTCACAAATGAAATTTTTGATGGTGCAAAAGGAGTAGATGTATTGCCTGCACACTACAAAAGACAACTTGTAGAATGGCAAGACAGAGGAGAGAGCAAAGGTGCTCCTGTAGCAATACACGAAGCATCTAGCGATATCATGAGTAAGACAACTCGTGATAAATCTTACAAAGATAGATTACCTAACGGTAATTATATTGAGAATACAGCAAATCATTTTGTTGTGTTATTGGGTAAGAGTCCAACAACAGCTTTGATTTCTATGAAATCGACTCAATTAAAAATTAGTCGTAAATGGAATTCAATGATGATGGGACTTAAGCTACAAGGTAAGAATGGCTTATTCACACCGCCTACATATAGCCACATTTATAAACTAAAAACAGTTCAAATGTCTAATGACAAAGGAACTTGGTTTGGTTGGGATGTATCTACAGTAGGTCCTGTTAAAGACAAAGGCGTTTATGAAATAGCAAAAAACTTTGCAGCTAGTGTATCTAAAGGTGCAGTTCAAGCTAAACATGAAACTGATACGCCTGAACAGTCTAAAACAAAGAAGACTTTAAATTTATAGTTCCTGCGTAGGAAAATAAGGGGGCCGACTAGGGAGACTGAATCGGCCCTTTTAAAGTTGTGTTGAATATATGAAAGTAAATGATAAAGCGCCAAAAACTTATGAAGACTGGATAGATTCCGGACACGTAATTATACCCTGTGATAAAAAGAAATCTATACTTGCAAAGTGGAGTGATTTAAGTTTTAAAATTTCAAAAGAAGAATGGAAAGCAGAGCACTTAGGCCGACAAATGGCTTTACGTTTAGATAAGTATATTGATTTTGATGTAGACAATCATTTAATAAAAAGATTTACAAGTGATTACCTTAAAGGGTGTAGTGCAATATTTGGAAGAAAAAATAGTCCAACAAGTCACTATCTTTGGGCTGGTTCAGTTGAACCTTTAAAATTTATATTACCGAAAGAGTTAAGTAATTATACTAAAAATTTTGCTCATGGAAATACTCTTTGTGAATTAAGACATGATATTAAACAGTATACTTTAGTTCCTGAAAGTGAATATCATTTAAACAATGAAACTATTGAATGGGAACATTATGAAGGAATACAAGAATACTCTGGTAATTTAAAATTGGATGTTGGTAAAATAGCTTTATCAACTGCTCTTTGTATTTTATATCCTGAAAAAGGAGACAGAGATAATTATTGTACAGCAATAGCTGGAGTTCTTTTAAGTCATACTAAATGGACTTTAGATGAAATAGACAGTTTTATTTATAGAATTTCCGTTGAGGCTTTAGATGATAGACCACAAGATAGAAGTAAAAAAGGAACAACACATACTAAATCAAATCGAAAATTAGGAATGCCAACAATTGCATCATCAGTAGGTGGAGACTGTACAGTTAAAACTATTCAATTATTATTTAGTTGGATTGGTATTACTAGTGAAGCTGTAGAAGGACAAGAAGCTATTGGAGATATTATTGAATATGGCCCTGACAGATATGAAATAGAAGTAAATGGCACTAGAGATGGAGTTAAAACAAAAGTTTTAATTGAAGTAGATGGTCCAACTTTAATGAAGCAATCATTTTTTTATGATGAAGTTATGAGACAGGCACAGGTTTGGATTCCAAAAATGAAACCTGTTGATTTTGAAAAAATTATGAAAATGAAATTTGAAACAAGAAGAAAGTCAGATAATTATATAGAAGAGGCAAGTGAAGATTTAATATTTATTAAACATTTTAAACATTACATTGCATCTAAATCAGCTTTTACTGAAAAGAAAAATTTATTAGAATTTCAATTACCATTTTATGACATTAAAAAACAGTCTTTAGAATTTAATTTAGGGGCTTTTGAAGATTTTTTAGATTCAAAAAGAATAACAATGAAACGTATTGATCTTGTACGTAAAGTTACAAGAATACTTAAAGCTAATAAAAACAGGGGTAAAGTTGATGGGAAATCTTGCGTATCTTGGAAAATAGATAGATGGGATTTACCACGTGAACAAATAACAATTGAAGGTGAATACATAGAAGGGGGAGAGGTAAAAGAAATTGATTTCGAAGCAGACGCAATCGAAGATTAGATTTGTAGTTGGTCCGCCAGGCACAGGGAAAACTCACATGTGGATCTTAAAAAAGTATAAAGAGTTGTACAAATTATATGGTGCAGATAAACTTATACTTTTATCTCATACTAATGTTGCAACTAAAGAATTAAGAGAAGCTATAAAAAATTTAGACGAAATAAAAAATGATTCTATTATTCAAGAAGATGTGGATGATTTTTTAGAAAAAAGAGTACGTACAATACATGCGTATTGTAAAGCAGCTGTAGGATCTAGAAGAGAAGTATTTAGTAAAACTACAGATTATGTTGAATTACTTAAATTAATTCCTTTAATGAATTTAGCAAAAGGAGCTCAAAAAATAAAAGATCCTTTAAAAAAGCATCCTGTCTTTAGATGTATCAGCGAAGCACACGGACGTGGTTTAACTATAACAGAGCATTGGAACACTACAGAAGCTCCTTTGGAAGCTTATAAACCTTATAACAACCATCAAATACTTAAAATTAAAAAAGATTATGAAAAATGGAAAGAAGAGAACTTAATTCAAGACTATAATGATATGATAGATAGTTTTAATAGAAGTAAAAAACCTCACATCATAGACGCTTTAATAGTAGATGAAGCCCAAGATAGTAATGTTCCTCAATTAACAGCTATTGAAAAAATGTCAGAGCATATTAAGGACGGTCATTTATATTTTGTAGGTGACCCTAATCAAACTATTTTTAAATTTTCTGGATCTAATCCAGAGTTGTTTGAAACATTAGCTAGGACTCCTTATGTAGAATTAGAAAACGGTTTTAGATGTAGTGAAGCTATAAATGAATATTGTAAAAAAATAATAAAACCTATTTGGGATCACTACGATTATAAAAGAGTTTGGTCTCCAACAAAAGTAAAAGGCAGTGTAAGTATGCTACCAAATTTACAAGGCTCAGAAGAGTTAAATAATTTATTAAGTAAAATAAATAATAGTGATGAATCTTTTTTATTTACTTTTAGAACAGAAAAATCAAAACAATGGATAATGCCTTTTTTACATAAATATGGGTTTAAATACTCTCTTGTAGGGGGTTATCAAAAAGTATCTGATGCAGAAATCAACTGTCATTATTCTTGGCCTTTATTTTTAAAAGGAGTTTCACAATCTTTGGATCAAATTAAATGTTATTGGAAGCACATGGATAAAGATTTTAAACTAAAAGATTCTAGAATTTTTAAAAAAATGATTAACAAAAACTATACTTTTCAAGAATTTGTTAATTTAGGTTATTTATCTTCTTCGATTGCTGTTACTACAGACTTTTATAAACTTTGTAAGAAAGTAAAAGGAGAAGAAGCACAAGAAAAATTTAAAGAAAAAGTCTTGTACATAAGGAACATAATTAATAACAACAACTTAAACCAAAAAGCTAAGATAGAATATGGTAATTTTCATACAGTAAAGGGTATTACTAGAGATAATGTCATCATAGATCTATCGATTACAAGGCCTGAGCCCTATTTTGAGCAGCTTTATCTAGCATATGTGGGGTGTAGCAGGGGTAAGAACGATTTATGGGTTTTAAGGACACAAACAGGAAGGGAGCTAGGAAGAAAAAATGAGTACGTACGATAAACAAATTGCAGGATCTCACTATAAAAAGTTTGCGATTCAACCAAGTAAGTTTGTAAATGACAACAAGTTGCTTTTTGCGGAGGGTAATGCTATAAAGTACATATGTAGGCATTCTCAAAAAAATGGGAAAGAAGATCTTGAGAAAGCTATGCATTACATAGAAATGATAATAGAGAGAGATTATAAATAATGTGCGCTGTACCAGAGATTGAAGATCTTGATTTAAAAGGAGTTGATACTGTTGCCATTGACTTAGAAACTTATGATCCAGACTTAAAGAAAAAAGGATCTGGAGCTGTAATGAAAAATGGTTTTGTTACTGGTATAGCAGTAGCTACACATAAACAAACTTTATATTTTCCGATACAACATGCGATGACATCTAATTTAGATCCAAAAGAAACTTGGTTTAAATTAAACAATTTAATTTTTCAAAATGAAAAGATAAAAAAAGTATTTCACAATGCAATGTACGACGTATGTTGGATAAGATCTGCAACAGGGAAAATGCCTAAAGGACCTTTATTAGACACTATGATTGCAGCATCAGTTATTGATGAAAATAGAATGAAGTATTCTTTAGATGCAATTAGTAAAGATTATTTACAAGATACAAAATACAAATGGGACTTAACAGAACGATCTTTATCTGATCATGGAATAAAAGACCCTATGTCTAATATGCATAAACTTCCTTATAGTTTAGTAAAAGATTATGCTGAACAAGATGTTAGTTTAACTTTAAGACTGTGGAATATTTTTGAAAAAAAATTAAAAGAAATTATATATGAAGAGAAACAAAAAAGCTTGCAAAATATTTTTGATTTAGAAACAAAATTATTTCCTTGTTTGGTTGACATGAAATTTAAAGGAGTTAGAATAGATGTCCAAAAAGCCAATGAATTCAAGGGTTTTTTGATTCGTAGAAAAAATAAAATAACAAAAATTATAAAAAACAAAACAGGGATAGATATACAGCTTTGGGCAGCGTCTTCCATTAAAGAGTTGTTACATTTTTTAAAAGTAGATGATTACGAAAAAACAAAAGATAGGGAAAAAGAATTAAAAGATAAAGAAGGTAATAAAATTCTTGATAAAAACGGTAAACCTCAAACACAAATAATAAAATCTACAACTCCTAAATTACCAAAAGATTATTTAATAAAACACAAAGAACCTTTGTTAAGAATGGTAGCAAAAGCTAGAGAAGCAGATAAAAATTTAAATACTTTTGTAGAAGGTCTATTAAGTTATGTACATAAAGGTAGAATACATGCAGATATAAATCAAATTAGATCTGATCAAGGTGGTACAATTACAGGAAGATTTTCTATGTCTAATCCTAATTTACAACAAATACCATCAAAAGGATTTTTTGGTAAAAAAATGAGAGAAATGTTTTTACCTGAAGAAGGGTGCAAGTGGGGAAGTTTTGATTACTCGCAACAAGAACCACGGATCGTTGTACATTATGCAATAAAAATTTTAACAAATGATCCTGAGTTTCTACAAAAAGATGTTCCAGAAAAACTTAAAAACCCTTATTACACAGATATAATAAATAGTATTTATAAAATTAAAAAATCTTATGAAGAAGATGAGGATTCTGATTTTCATCAAGTGGTAGCAAATATGGCAAAAATTTCAAGAACACAAGCTAAAACTATTAATCTTGGATTATTTTATGGTATGGGTAAATTTAAATTACAAGCCGAATTAGGATTAGATAGATTTGAAGCTCAAGATCTTTTTAAAAGATATCATGAGTACGTTCCCTTTGTAAAAAAACTTTCAGAGGAATTAATTGAGTTTGCTAAATTACAGGGGCTTTTGTTTACTTTAGGAGATAGATTTTGTAGATTTGACAAATGGGAAACTACAAATAAAAAATGGAATAACAAAATACGTAAATTTGATACCGTTCCACTTCTTACATATGAGGAAGCTGTTACAGCTTATAAAGCAGAACTTGTAGATGAAGAAAGGAAGGCAGATCCAGAATTAAAAAACTTTCATTACTACTATACTCCAGCATTTACATACAAAGCTTTGAATAGATTAATTCAAGGTTCAGCTGCTGACATGACAAAACAGGCCATGGTAGATTTATATGAGCAGGGCATTTTACCTCACATACAGATTCATGATGAATTGTGTATTTCTATAAAAGATGATAAACAAGCTAAATTAATTAAAAAAACTATGGAGGAGGCAATTCCCTTATTAATTAAAAACAAAGTTAATTATAAAAATGGTATTAATTGGGGAAAAGTTAAATGATTTATGGCATATTTAAACGCAAACATACCTCCAACTTATGCTCAAATAAGAAGAGAATATTTATATGATCTTAAAAAACATCATGGTGAAGTTGAAGACTGTATTATATTTGGCCTGTCAGCTATCACTGGGCGTGCTATACTCTTCCACTGTATTATGGAGAGTGGTGCAGTATTTTATCGCCTCCCTATTAGCGCGTTTATTCAACGGGGTTTTAAGGCAACAGAAGTTCCACGAAGACGACTTGATGAGCTTCAGCTTTGGAATTCTTTTAGTTACTATCCTGCTGTTACTTCTTGGGATATCCTGGACGGACAATCCGGCAAATACATAGGCAAAGACAAAAAATGGCACACTGGTGCTTACTTATTTACTGTTGATTTTGCACATCCAGAGAGTAATATATTAGATACCGAGCATTCGGAAATTCCGCACGAACATAAGTGCGCTCACATACTTGCTTTAGATGATGGTAATTATGCAGCACAACCTAACAATAGACTAATTTGGGATATACCATCTTTTACAGTTAAAGATGAAATTCCAGATTGGAAAGTACAAACGAACGAGTGGAATGTAGAAGATAGTAGGAAGTGGAGAACAGAAGACACAGATAACTTCTTTTACGAAATTGAGGAGAAAAAAAATGATTAATAAATGTAAAAATATTTGTTGCAAAGCATGGGACAAAGTTAAGTCTATCTGGAACAGATTTATAGATTGGTTTACAGCTGGTCTAGATAAGTAGTTTATGGCGTTAAAAATCGGAGAAGACCAGGCAGTACAGATGCCTATGAAGACGGTTGCTAGTTTGATCGCGATCGTCGCAGTCGGCGTGTGGGGCTATTTTGGAGTTATAGAACAAATTAATAAACATGAAACAAGATTAGAACTTATGGAGTCTGATCTTGAAAAAAATACAGAGTTTAGAATAAAATGGCCGCGTGGAGAAATGGGTTGTTTGCCCGCCGATTCTGAGCAATTCATGATGATCGAGAATCTTTATACTAACAC
>BCSF01000698.1_pt1 | contig 12350 bp, 7 predicted proteins | sample 1016431 | NCBI WGS metagenome assembly BCSF01 (sample SAMD00045685;SAMD00045686;SAMD00045687;SAMD00045688;SAMD00045689;SAMD00045690;SAMD00045691;SAMD00045692;SAMD00045684;SAMD00045690;SAMD00045691;SAMD00045692;SAMD00045684;SAMD00045685;SAMD00045686;SAMD00045687;SAMD00045688;SAMD00045689, study...
GGACAGAGGCCGGGTCAAACTTGTCGTTCTCACCGAGGAACTGGTCGTTTGGCCTGCGAGCATGCGTCTTACCGTTCTTTGCACCTGCTTGATTGATGAGTCGCACAACTTCTCTCGCCGCAGACTCACTGTTCGTAACGCCGTCTCGTCAGGCCACTTCGCCCCAGCCAACACTCAATCGGCGAACGAAATCCATATTTGTCCAGTGACTGAGTTGTTTGAGCCTTGAATCGTCAAGACTCAAACTGCCATTACGGATGCCTTTCATAGCCAAGAATGCAGGAATGATGCGAGTCCCTTCGGGGGTATCAAAGAAAGTGGAACGCTCTCGTACGGATGCTTTGATTTCTTGATGCTTGGCGAGTGCGTCAGCCACATCAGCGACTGCGTGGTTTGTCCTCGTAGAATAGCCGTCATCTGCTGTGTTTTCAACTCCGCCGACATGATGCGTTGACAATCCACCTGTCACGCTTGCGTTGATGGTTGAGTTATGAGCGTACGATGACTCAATAAAGTCAGACTTGGCAGTCGTGTTGAGATTTTTATTCTGACTTGGGAAACCGGCGGCAACATCCAACAAAGAACCACTGGCGGCGTTGCTGTTCGCAATTGCGCCTGTTTTCAAATCGGACTGAGAGCCGATGGTCGCGGCGGCAGGACTGGATTGAACCTGCATGTGAATGTCTTGGAATGCGATGAACTCACGGTCTTGTTCTACATCGTACAACAGCACTCTTGCGAACTCATCAGTACATTGGTAGGGGTCAAGGAAAGCAACGACAGGTGGTGTTTCGTTCAAGCCCAGCACATCGTAGTTGAGTTCAATCGTCTTATTGATGTGTTGGACAAGGTTCTGAGCAGTTTCAATGCAACTGTCGCCGATGAGGAAATTTTCCATAGGGATGCTGTCTCTCGGGTCAGCGTTGAAACTACCAACGCCACCGCTGAAGCCTTTCCACACTTCTGCTTCGTTAAGTGTGCCTCTGCTCTTGCAGAACATGCCCTCAATGGCATGGGGGTTGGTGTAGTGCATGTTCATCCATACCGTGTCGCCTTGTCGCAACCCACCAACACAGAACGGATGAGCCCATGCCCGACTCAAGAATGTCTCTTTGACTTTGGGGAAGGTACCTGCGGCCGTAGCGTACAAATCCTCAACATAGATTTCGTCTCCGGCAGAAGGAGTGAAACCCGAATCGGAACTGGATATGGTCAGCGTGTTGCCAGTTCTGTTATCGTAGAATCCTCTGTACACTGTACCACTGGCATTTCGCCATGCAACTCTGAACTTGTAATCGCTGTCAGGACTGTCTTTCGGGAAAAGGTTGGCATCATCCAATGTAATGGATGTAGCCGGACTGCCTGTGACTGAGACTGCTTTTGCTCGTGGTCGCTTGGACTTGATTTTCGGCAGGTGCGGATTGCTTCTCGGACCTGCCCTCAACTCAATGGCACTGACATACTGCTTAAGGCCGTAGTCTGCATTTCCGCCCTGCGTCATAACATTGGACCGGTCAAAGTAGAACGAACGGCGGTTCTCGTACCCTGCACTGATGAGACTTGGGTTGTCAGCGATACCGGTGTAGTTCATGTCTTGATAGCCCGGTGCGGGGAGAATGAACGCACCTACCTTCAAATCTCGGAAGAAGTTTTCACTGGAAATGAAATCATCACTGGCCGAGCCTGCCACAGTCAAGTAGTTGTTCGTGGTGTCCCGTGCAGAATAGATGACCCATTCTCCGTTGGCCAAGAACGCACGACGGTATCGTGCTGAACCGCCGAGGTTGGCGACGGTGACAGGTGGTGCTGAGGGAATAGGGAACAGGCTTGCATCTTCAACATAAATCCGATGAGTGGAAGAGTCGTAAGGCTGTGTGACCTTTGTACCGCTACGGTGTGCGTCGTTTTGAATAGCGTAGGAAAACGGCCCGAACACTTCCGGGTCTTGTGGCGAGACTGACGGAACTCTTCTGCCGACGGGACTTGGTGCCCAAGAGTGGGCCGTATGTGTGGCGTCAATGTGGATTTTCATTGTGTTGTCAGGACCGGGGAAAATACCTTGGTCGGGTCTGTCAAAGAAGAACTCTTCAAACAATGGGATTTCAACGAGCGCCCTTGTACTGGCATACTGGGTACCAAACCGATACTCGTCCTCTCCCATCTCCCTTGTTCGGCACAAGCGGTCGTTGATAGTAGTGCCGTCGTTGCACATGGTCTCTTCGCTGAACTTGTCATCTACATGCAGAACACTACCTGCTCCAATGCCTGTCGCTGTAATCCAAGCCGAGAGTGAATCGGCTTCGGTGCCGTCCGCAAGTACAAACTTACCTGTCCCCTCGTGACCAGTGCCCGAAGCGAAAGTGAATGTGTCACCTGTTTTGCTGGCGTATTCGGCTTTCGCAAACTTGGCAGATTCACCTTCGTTGCTGACGACCTCAAGGTAGATGCTACCAACCTTTGGGAAGCAGTAGGTACCCCATGACTGTAGGTCAGTCGTGCGGTTGTTCAAAGGTTTGACAACAACGGTAGTGCTGGTGGTGCTGTCCACTCTTGTTTGACAATCGTGCCGAGTGTTCCACGCCAAACGAGAGAGTGGGCTGGGGTCATAGGTTTCTTTGGTGTTAATGGCACCTTGGCCGACGCCGCCGAGTGTCATGGTGACAACAGGGGCACCGGGCATGATTTCCTTGACAATGTGACTGTCAGGTGCGGCTGACCCCTTAACATAGACGCTGGACGAGGCAAGGTCGCTGGAAATGCCGTGTGCTGTCAAGATGGAGTTTCCGCCAGCGTCGTCAGAAAAGGACAGCACCCTACCTTTGGACACGAGACTTTCAATGGAAATCGTGTTGGCTCTGTCTGAACTGCTAACCATTTTGCTCAGAATGTTCAGACGGTTGCGGTCGCTTGGCTGAACAACCAAAGAAGTCTGCCCTTCCGCCGAGGTGTGTTCAATGATGTCAAAGTATTCGTTGACACAGGTGCTTTGGTTTGTCGTACCCAGTCCAAAGAGTTGTGGCTGGTTGAACAACTCGTCGTCGTCAACAACGGCAGAGGCTGTGCCGCCGCCTACAGTGATGCTCGTCGTTGTCACGGCGGTGATAGCGCCAAGGTTGGTGCCGTCGGACTTGTAGAGCCTGTCGCCGACTTCAAAGAAAGTCGTAGCGTCAGCGCCATCTACGGTCATGGCAGTCGTGGTGCTGGACGCGTAGCCTGAAGAATTGTTGATGAAAACGCTCGTCCTTGTACGCTTACCGTTAGAAGCCAGTTGCGTCGTCGTGCCTGCCAACTCTTCAACATCAGCAATTTCACTTTTGTCGCTCCTGACCAGCACTCTGTGGAAGACAGACTTACGGTCAGAGAGTTCGCTGGTCGCAAGAGCGATGGCTTGCGGCGTGGTAGAAGCGGGGTCAGTAGAAGTCAGAGGAAGGTAGTTCTCAGGACAAAGGTCGTAGTCCAAGACCTTCTCCGCAACGATGCCTTCAGAGTTATCGCCCTCCAGTTCACCGTCGGCCAGTGCGAGCATGGTCGGTGTTTCAAAGCCAATGACGCCGCCGGGTGAGAAAATGGACAGCGGACCGGCGGCCATGGAATCACGAATCAGGTCAAGAATGGAGTAGGAACCAGTCAAAATCGTACTGACACTGGGTAGTGTTTTCTCAATCAGGAGTTTGGGAGTCAAGTCTGTTTTTTGCACAATGGCTCCGGTCGTAGCGGCAGTGGAGAATGCCGACGCAACTGCCGCAGAGAAAGTCAGTGTTTTGGCAGTGTGGTCAATGGTGGCGAACACTTGTTCGTCAGTCGTGGCAAAGGTGTTCCCGATTTTGATGTTCATGCCCAAAATCGTCTGCCCGTCGTAACCGAACGACTTGATACTCTCAAGCGTCAAGACTGTGTTGCCACCGCTGATGTTGGCAGTGAGCCGACTCGTAGCCCCGACCGTGAACTCAGTCCCTTCGTAATCAAGTGCATTATAATGAACTTGAACAAACGGAGCGTAGTTGTAGTCTGCCAACTTCGGAAGCGACAGCGTGGCGATACGGGACTCGGCAGAAGGAATAGCGTGACGAGTGTTGCCCGCTTCTTGGTGAGAAGGTACGGATTTCAAAAGGAACGGTACAGGGTTAAACTGCTCGCCACCAAGAGCCAGCAGTTCTCGCTTGGAGTCAGCGATGTCGGACATGCCGTTTTCAACGAACGATGAAACGATACTGGACGATGTGATACTCCGCACTTTGATGGGGGAATGAATGTCGTAACTTGAAACGATACTGTTGATAGGTACAGTAGAGCGGATTTCGGAAAACTGAGAAGGGAACGCCGCACTGATGATGTCGCTACCCATGTCCAACTTTTTGTCAACGCTGTGTTGACTGGTTGGGGGAAGAAGACCCATGAACGAGTGACTGGCGACATGATTCAGCGTGTGGCGTCCACAGTGCCCCGCCAACAAGTCAGCGCCCATGTTTGTCGTACTTGCAGAGAACTTGTTGTACTCGTGGCTGTCAATGGCCATGCTTTGCGAAAAGACCACGCCGTGGTTTTCGTAATCGCTCTCGTCAATGCAGACTTGTCCCTGTCGCTGTGAAAATTGGGTGCCGCTACCGTAAGGTTGGAACTCGTTGCCTTTGCCGGTATCAACGATACAGTCGCCCGTGATGATGATGAAGCGACCAGCGTCGTGGGCCATGAGTGCCCCACGGCGACCGCTGGTAGCGTTCGCTTCAAAATCAAGGTGAATGGACTCAACGATGATAGTACCCGCACTTGCGTCAACTGACATGAGTCGCATGCGCTCAGGTGCTTTGTTTGTCGGCTTTCCAGTCGTTTGGCTGTAACCCAACGGATTGATGAGAATGTTGTACGGTACCTTGGGAATAGACACTGTGCTGGTAGATGACGACGCGTAGACCGTGACGGAGTACGCGCCGGAACTCCAAGGGCTTGTCGTGAAGTCAACCGAAGTCAAACCACTTTGCCCTGTCAATTCATCAACGAGTGCCTGTGCCGCTGTGGCACCTACATTGACAGTTGAACTGGCACTGGTGGATGCCGATATGGACGGCGTGGTGGTAATGAGACTGATGGGCTCAATCGGCTCTTCAAAGCGCCAAAGACCGAGCGTGTTGTCACTCTTGACAGGAGCGTATTGCTGATAGCCCGACGGCAACGCACCCCTTGACCAATGGACCGACTCAAGCGTACCTCGGAAGTCGCCGCCTCTGCCGCCCAAGTAAATGTGGTTTTGCTGAGTGACAAGTTCGTGAGGCTCTTCCAAAGTCTGTGAAACAGCCAAGTCCCCGTTGACGAACAGACTGATAACGCGTCGGTCAAACATGACCGTCACATTCAGCAACTCACGATGCCCTGAGTTGAAACCCGTGACATCGTTCTTTTCTGCATCGGTCGCCAAGTAACTGTCGTGGACTTCATTGACAGCAGGATAAAGCACCCCATCCCAATAGGCAACTCGCCCGTTTGCTTTGGTCACAGGCTTAGCCGTAGACAAAGAGTAGACTGCCTCTCTGCCGCTGGCAGGATTTCGCAGACGCACTTCAAAGGTCGCAGGTGCAGGCCTGCTAGGACTGCCGACCGTCAAACGCATGACATTTTCCTGTTCAACGCTGACGCAACCCCAGTCAGGTATGAACCATGTTTCCAGTGTGAACGCATTGAGTGCCGCTGGCAACGCTCGCCTCCCTTCGTCCTGAATGCCGTGAATTTTCTTGCTGTTGACGGGAACAAGAACGCTATCGCTTATACCGTTGAATCGCAGACCAAATCCGGGTTCAATCAGTAGACTCATATCAGACACCTATAACGAAGTCCGTTGCGACAAGCAACAGCGTGAATGCGTAGTAGTTGTTCCCAGCATCATATCGAACATGAAGTTTCTCCGGCATAATGCGTATGCCACCGTCGTTACCGTGAGCGGGTGTGCTGAGTGTGACGAACAAATCTTCTACTGCATTGGTCAAGAACCCTACGAGCGATTGAACGGTTTCAGGAACGATAGCATCAACCACTTGGTCAAAGAAGCCCTCTTTGGTGGATTCGTCTACATTTCCGCCAGCATCCCCGCCCAAAATCATTTGATTCATCAGTTCGGAAGCCGAGCGAGTGTTGCTCTCCGAACGCTTCTCGGAAGCAGGTATGTCGCCAAAAGTCAAGAAGAAATTCCTTGCTACGGATGTGACGCCTGAACTTGTAATGAGACTGTCGTAGGGGATTTGAATGCCTCGGAACATGTCAATGTCCTTATGCGAATTGGAAACCAGTCCGACCAAATCTTGCACTTTATCACCGGCTGATTTGTTAGAACTGTTACTCTTCACTCCGCCAGCCTGAAACACTTGAGGCAAGAAGTTTTTGCGAATGTGGACAGACAAGATGTCGGGGTGTGTGATGTCTCGGCTGGGGCGGTAGATTTGCTCCACGACCACGAGCGACTGATGCCTTGAGACTTTGAAAGCGTCGGCCAGTGTTTTACCTGTAGGGCTGACATTGGATTTGCTGATGTCACCTGCCACGGCCAGCGCGTCTTCAAACAGTTCGGCCATGACAACGGCTGGGTTTTTACCCGCTGTCGTGGATATGCCCTTGATGGGTATCTCAACCACAGCATCGTAGTAAAATGCGTCATTGACTGGTACCGTTAGTCCGACAAAGGTGATGGCGCGAGAAGTCCGTTCGGCCACTTCTACGATGGATATGGCATCAGACCCTCCGAGGAGTGCGGGTGTTTTATTGGCGTTGAAGCGAAAGCGGATGCCGAGGTCGCAGTTGTCTTTACCTACCATGACATCAGAGCGACACAACGAGCCCTTTGGATTGCGAGTCGGAGACTCAAGCCAGTACGAAGGTACAAGTTTGATGAACTGGTCGTGAAGTACGGCTTCTACTCCACTTGAGCTTTGATTGATGGTCAGCGTGTCACCTTCTCGTACATTCGCTTCAATGTTGCCTGTGAACTCAATGAACCACTGTGCCTCGCTCCCTTGACTTACGCTTGAATCATCGTAAAGGCCTGTGACAAATCCAACGAACTGATTTTTGTCATTGAAACACCGTGGCGTGACATAAATTTCGTCGTTGGCGGTGATGGAAGTGGTCAATGCGTCCTTGAATGTCACGCTCGTATCTGCAAGTGCTGACACTTCGCCAAGAAATGTCCCGTCGCTTTTGGTCACCCGGTCGCCGATGTTCAACAGCGCCGCCGCTCCAAGTTCGTTCGGACTGGTTGATATGGAAACGGGCACGCCTGCGAAGCCAACCAGTGTGGTAGCAACTGGCAGGGCTCCTGTGGCACCGATGCTGTGACCGCCTGAAAATTTCAATTTGGTTTGAATCTTCGGTGCAAGGTTGGTAGACGACGGCCAGCCTTTGATTCGCCAATGGCCGGAAGCACTGGCTCCGCTGATAGTGTTCGTGGACCCAACAGTGAATTGCCGATTGGTTGTAAATGAGGGGAATTGTTTGGTAATGCTCCCAGTACCAACCGAGTAACTGGTCAAGTGTACGCCGCCGAATCTCGTCGGCTTAAACGAACTGAACGGCTCTGAGGGCAACATACTACCGAAATTGATGAGTGTACGAAGTGGCAGAGAACTGTCGGTCAAAGTGATACCAGCCTGTTGTGTGTCAGCGCCTTCGTCACCGATGATGACACCGTTCATTTCCAACATGACCCGTGGCGTGTTCGTGTCAATGGCGAATCGCTTGAGAATGTTGTTTGGCGTTGGGAAGTACGACGCATTCCTGTCAACCGTGATGTCAATGCTTTGAGCCAGCAAGTCCATTTGCAGTTCATTCTGCAAACCGCCCAAAAGCCTGATTGGAGTCGCCATGTCTTCACCTCACAGTATGATGTCAGCGGCCATGAATCGCAGGCTGAACTCGTATGCCTTCATCTCGGCTTCTCTGTTCACGCTCAGGTCCGTCACCAGTCCACTGATGCCGTTCTTTCTGTGCCCTTCTGCGCTGTGCGAAAACAGCCTTGAAGCATGAATTTCATTGATGCTTGACATCTTGCCACCGGTAGAGCCCTCGGTCGTCAAGAAGAAGTTGCGCTGGGCTACATGTGAATCCAAGACATTCTTACCTTTTGTCACATGCGTAAGGTACGGAATTTGGATGCCTCGGATGTAGTCGCCTGTGTGGTCCACCGGCTTGATTTGACTTTCCAAAAAATCAACACCCATGCTGAGGATTTTTGTGGCAAAGTTGAGGTCGGGATTGCCAGCGTAGTTGTTGCTGTTCCCGAGGATGCCGAGCAAATCCTGCGCCTTATCGCCCCCGCTCTTCACTCGCTTTCCACTGCGACCGCCTGAGAAACCTTGCGTGACAGGCATTTGCCCCACACCGAGCGTTGTGTTGATGGTGTCCGACAAAGCACCCAACGAAGAGGCGTATTGCTGGGTGATGGTCAGACGGCAGTCGTGGTCGTGCGCTGATTTGGCAATAGCAACTGAGAACGCTTTGTCCATGGTCTTGTTTCCGAGAGCATTGACTTCTTTGCCCAAGTCAAGGTACGAAGCAGTCAATATCTTAGAAACGAGCCAAGTGATGTACTCATCGGTGCGCGTAAGCGTGTTGTTCTCTCTTGCCGAGCCATCCTCGTGCGTTGGAAACTCCGGCCCGACTGCTTTTTCGGGAGCGGCATTTTCATCAAAAGTGTCGGCGTTTTGAATCGGCACAATGATGACAGGTGAACCCATACGACCAATGAGACTGCTGTTAGCGTAATGAACAGGAGCGATGTAGATTTTGTCATCCGCTTGAAGCGTAACGCCTGAACTGTGGGGGTTGATGGTCAGCGTGCTGGCGGTGACAGCCGTCACTGAACCGTAGAAAATATCATCGTTGGAATCAGTGACGAAACTTGAGCCACGGAAAAAGACCACGCGATTCAGCCGTTCACTTTCCGTAGGCTCAAACCACTGGTCAGGTTGTCCACCAGTGACCGTGAGCGTATTGCCCGACACGCCTCCTGACGCAATCACCATGCTCGTGTCCCTCTGCTTGTTGAAGAAACCGTACGGTTCATTTTTGCTGGCAACCATGTGCTTGTCAAAGCCCAACCGCACATGCTTACTGTTGTGACTGTACTGAGCAGTCCCTGCATATTCGTGGCCGGAAGGGAGGTTGATGCCGTACTTGGACGAAAGGTAGCCCTCTACTTCTTCACGCTCAGCCGTCGTCAGTGCGCGATTGTAGACAATAATTTCGTAGATGTCGCCTTGAAAGAAGTCTCCGTCCATCTCACCAAGTTTGAAGTTCGCCGCAGTATTCGGCACATAGTCTACGCCACTGCTTTGACTGCTCTTTTCATCGCCGTTGATGAACAACTTCGCAGTATCTGACTGAGCGTCAGCATTGGTATCATCCATGGTGTAAGTGAGGATAAACGCGTCGGTTGTCTTTCTCCTCCCTCCGGCACTTACTACATTGTCATCTGTACTTCCTTCTCTCCAATTCGCCTGAGCATCTCCGTTGCTGGCGTCGTAAATGAGTGAATAGCCAGCGGCGTCACCTCCTCCAGTCGTGCCTTCTATAGAACTCAAGATGGGGAGGTCGCCTCCCGTTGCACTGTGCTTAGCGACCGTGAAAATAGCAAACTCTTCGGAATTGAAAAAGGGAGAGAAGGTGAGTTCCATAAATTGGTCTGAGCCATTGAAGCGAACATACGGCTGTCCATTGACGCCTTCTGTGCGATATGTCGGTTGCTTGGTAGGGTCCGGTTGTTGAGCGACTCTACCGTTTCCGCTACTGTCAGTCCAAGCACTGACAGGAGAATCCGAAGGAAGTTCTAACGCATCGGCCTTGAACCACAACTGGAGACCGCTGGAAATTGGATTAAGCAGTGAACCGCTTTCCTCTACCCAATAGGCCACAGGGAAATCAATGAACTTCGCCTTCCAGTATTGCAGAATGCGATTGCCGAGGTCGTTGACATCCGTCATGCCGCCACCAAGCGAGCCACCAATGCCACCTGAAAACGAACCACTGTTGCCCGTAGTGCCGCCGAGCCCTGTCGGAGAGCCGAACGAACCTGACGGGCCTCGCATGTTGAAGCCCGATGACACAGGTCCACCCGTGATACCTCCGCCACCAGCGACAGGCTGGCCCCAAGTGACCAACTGCTGTGGTTGGTAGAAGTCAAGAATAGCAGTGGCTTGAGCCGTGGCTTCCTGCCCTTCGTCATCGGCGAGGACACCTTGAATTTCAATTTGCACAGACGACTGGTTGAGGTCAATACCCATTTTCTTAGCGTCCAAAAGTTGCATTCCGAAGTTTGACTGTATGCGCTCTACCATGATGTCCACGCTGGTCGCATCAAGGGAGATGGTGTCCCCGTTCTCTTGCACGAGACGGACAGGTAACCTCTCCCCTTCATCCATGCTCAGCCACTCCTGTTGAATCCACTTTGCGTGAGTGAGCCGCCCATTTTACTTCGCAACTCTTTGGTCACCATGGTGCTGATTTCCTTAGCAAGTTTCTGCTTGTCAGTCTTGTCTGTGACGCCGCTGACATCAATGCGAAGATTGACCGTCACATTGTTGGATTGACCTCCGCCACCGCCACCAGCGAGTTGCCCCTGCTGTACGGGCCCTTCCATCATTTGCTGGAATGGCTGAGACTTCTCCATGTTCTTGAGAGAAGCCGTCAAGTCAGTGCTGTTCACCTTGGTCATTTCCATGGACTTGCTGAACTTATCCATTTGAGCCTGCAAGGCCTTCATGTTCTCGCCCGCTTCCTTGCTGTACTTCTTGAATTTCTCCATCGCTTCCACAGAGCGGGGGTCAATGTCGCCGTCAATCATGCTGAGCCCTCCAATGGTGGCACGCGGTCATAGCCCAAATAAACTGCGTCTTTGGGGAGTTCTTCCTCACTCTGCATGGCCTGTGCCCAGTAGAGAAGTTGCTTTGCATCATCAATTGACAAGTCTCTGACCTCCTGTAAGTTCATCCCGTAGTGCGTCATCAGAAGGTACTCCATCCCTTCTCGTTGGTAGCGAAGTCGGTCCGCAACGCCTCGGTTGTGGAGGTATTGCTTGATGTTGCCGACTTCGCCTCCCGAAAAACCAACCACTCCCTGACCTGAGACGGCTCAGGAAGGAGTTCGGCCAACGCCTTGCCTTCTTCGGGAGTCAAGAACTCAACCTCTATAGAAGGGCTACAGCGAAGCCAGTTGTGAAATGCGAAACGCCAGTAGTTGGAGAAATCACTGTGTCCGCTGGCAAACAACGGTGCGACTGCTTGGACATCAAAGAATGTCAGCCGTTTGGCTGAGACTTGCACAGGGGCTCCGTTGATGTTGATTTTATTCTTCTTCTCCTCCAACATACTTACTCACTCGTGTCGCTGAGTCCGCCGATTCGGGGGACTCGCCCGCTTGCAGATGAGCGAATGGGTTCTCACTGGCTCTTCCGGCTTCGGGATTGAAGAGGTACTCGCCGCCCTCTTCTTCTTCGTCATTGACGATAACAGTGCCATCAAATGGCTGGAATGGGTTCAGGGACTTGACAACTCGTAGTGGCATGTCGCTCCCCTCAACAGTGGTAGTCCGCATCTACACTTATAACCTTCACATTTTGGGGCTTGAGTTTCATGGTTGTGAACAGCAAGCCCTTGTCGTCAGGCATAGGAATGGGTAGTTCCGTGATATAGTAATCGTCAATTATCACGCGCAGACTTGGTGTAGCATCGCTGTCACCACTAACGACGGGCTTAGTGAAGTGGAGCATAATCGTACCACCAGTGGCACCAACCGTACCGCCTCGCTCTACATGCGACCGTAGTTCGTGGAAGAGGTTGGCATCTTCCAAAGCAAGTACCAGTTCCATTTCAAATTCTTCACGCCCTTCTCGTATGATGCTGGCGTTTCTCGTGCCACCGTAAGGCACTTGCTTGAGGCTGAGGTTGGAAGCGTTGACAGATTCGGCAACAGGGTTACTCTGAATGGTGTGGAACAGTTCTACGCCAGTCTTGCCTCTGAGTTCAAAGGCACTGATGAAGCCCAAGTTTTGGTCAAAGGCCGAAATCTCGCCGTTGTAGAACATGAACGGCTTCTCTGAGCCCTCGGCAATACCGCTGGCCTTCCTACCCTTCTTGCTGTCGGCAGTGTTTTGGAACATACGGTGTGCAGTGTAGCGGTCACCTGCGTTGCTGGACTCAAGACGGCCAGTGTCCGTGTAACAGGCCAGTGCGTTGAAAATGCAACGATACTTGAGTTCGGCATCCACTGTAGACGACATTTCCCACTCAACGACCTTACAGCCTTTGAACACCCTCGTCAGTTGTTTGCTGTCGTTTGCAGAGCCGGGAGCGACGGTGGACTCTCCTGTAGCG
>BCSF01000699.1_pt1 | contig 12344 bp, 14 predicted proteins | sample 1016431 | NCBI WGS metagenome assembly BCSF01 (sample SAMD00045685;SAMD00045686;SAMD00045687;SAMD00045688;SAMD00045689;SAMD00045690;SAMD00045691;SAMD00045692;SAMD00045684;SAMD00045690;SAMD00045691;SAMD00045692;SAMD00045684;SAMD00045685;SAMD00045686;SAMD00045687;SAMD00045688;SAMD00045689, study...
TGGAGGGTAATAGTATAACATTTATACGCACAGATGAAGACTTTCAAAATTCTCATTTTGTCTTGAAAAGATAACCTATATAGACATCGAGGAGCATAAATTGATCCCTAAAGGCACCGCGTCGTTTAAGTGCGTCGAGGCTGTAGATGTTGCGAAAGAGGAGGAAGAGGACTCCGATCACTTCCTCTACATCCTGCTTCCGGTCCTCGGGGTAGCTTTCCTCGGAGTGAGTTACTACGTCTTCCGGAGAAGAGGAAGCATCTTCAAGAACGTAGAATCGGATCTTCTGCTTTGACCCTTTTTCACATTCAGTAAAGGATTTCCTTTGTGATTAATAAACAGTGTGCGTTGGACGTTGTCCGTATAAGCGTGTAAACACTTAACGATCAGCTGAAGAGTAAAATGTTCGTGTTCTTTGCTTTCGTTCTGGGGAATGAGCCCGTTACCCAGAAAGGATGCTGCGACCAGATCGTCGCGACTGTTTCCGGAGAGTACAGTAACTTCAGCGGCGTTTACGACTTGAAAAGTGATTCGAGAGCTCCAGAGGTTTTGACTTATCAGAAAAATGATGTTTATTTTGAAAAAAGGGAAGCCTCCTCCAATTTTTATTTTAGGTTTAAAGACAAAGATAATATAGTTGATGTCACACCTGGAACTGATTTTTTGGACTCCACGTACGATGCCAATTTTTTTTTTAACCGCGATTGTATCCATGATAGCGACCAAAGTCTATTTCTGGGCAAGTTTGTCACAAAAAAATATAATTTGGAAATTGAACCATTTTGTAGTGATGGAAGTATCGGTCCGTGGTGCTGTGAAAATGTAACCATCGAGTTAAGTCCGATTAATTTTCTGAACGGTGACTATCGAAGACAGATCTGTTCCGATCAGGCTTATTACATCCCGATTAACAATGAAAGCTTTTTTATTGATGATAATGGGTTTACGTACCATACGCCATGGGACAATTGTGAAAGTGGACATTATTCTGTTGACCGGGGTAACTATCTTTTTTTAGTTTTAGATGACGGGTATGGAAATGCAGTGTCATGCTTCGAAAGCCTTTACATTTTATCAATAGAGGAAACAAAATATATCTCTACAGGCACCGCGTCGTTCAAGTGCGTCGAGGCTGTAGATGTTGTGAAAGAGGAAGAGGACTCAGACCACTTACTCTACATCCTGCTTCCGGTCCTCGGGGTAGCTTTCCTCGGAGTGAGTTACTACGTCTTCCGGAGAAGAGGAGGCCTCTTCAAGAACGTAGAATCGGATCTTCTGCTTTGACATTTAAAGCGTCCAATAAACGATTTCTTCCTTCAAAGACGTTTTAGGGGAATGACTTGACTAACCCGTAAGACTGAGTCATAGCAGCCTTAGCCGTAAAAGTTACCGTGAAGCGAATACTGAAACGACTTCAGCTGGAGGTCCTTTTCCGGCGTCTCCGTGCGTTTCCGGGCGCGCCTCCAAATGCGGGTACGCCCCCTTTACGACTGTCGTAGACTGTCTGAGCGATCCGCGTTACGATGCGTGTACAGCCCGGGTACGGAGGCTTGGAGAGCTCCCTCAGGACGGCCCCGAACATAGGCCTTGAATCTGTGGCCGCCTTTCCGTGAGTTCCACGGCACGGGAATCCCGTCGAGTACGGCAGCCTTTCCGCCTGTTTCCGCGCGATCCAGGACGGCCTCGAAGCGCGTTACCGCTGGCTTAAGGAACTTCAACACAAAAATCGGTCGCGCGCAAGAATCGGATCGATAGTATAAGCGTGACCGGTTTTCCAAAAAATCGAAACCGCCTTTAAAGTGAGAATTTTTTTCTGAAATCACGGGGGTACTTTTACACGCTTATATGATTGACCCCCTCGATACCGCAAAATTTTGGCTAACGTTGGCGGGGGGTAACCTGGCCGTAACGCCTTGATCTCATTTCTGGAGCAAATGAAGGTTGTAACGGCGTTTCCGTGCAGGGGAGCGGTCAGAAGACGCCTCCGCGTCACTTTCTGAAACGATCTTTAAGCGAAGATAAAATTGAGAATCGTCGCAGTTAATCGAAAAACGAGTGATTTTTTCGGGTCCTCCATGAAAAAACGGTCGCTGGACCCCTTGATATGCCTTCAGACGCGGAATACGTGCGTCCTGAAACGGCTTATCTTTGCGATAATCGAAAATTTTTTCGATCGAACTTTCGAATTTTTTCCGGGCCCCCATTCGGTCGATTCCGTTCGAGTTAGCCCGATTAGCGGTCATGAAAAATGCCGTTTGTCATATATCCTTTTATAGCGGAGGGGGGGTACAGCCTCGTAGGCTGCTTCCACGTTCGGAGTTCACCGAAATACAAAAAAAAGTTCGGTTAAAGCGCGCTTAAGCAGGGACCCCCAAAAATGAGAGAGCGAAACCATCTGTACCACCACTCACGAAACTTTTTTTTTGGCGGGAAAATTTTTTTAAATTGAGCTGAGGGTGGGGCCGAATCCTCTAGCTCAGAATTAGGCCGTTTCAGCCGATTTTTTTGACCTTGTCATAAGCACTTTTGCCCGGATTGACAGGTACCGTGAAGGAGTTCTCATTTTCAAGGTGGCCTAGGAGCGCGAGCAGAGGCGGTAGACGACTTCAAGGGCCCGGTCGAGGGGGAGAGTTCCCGTGGAACGAGGACTGCTCAGAAGCTACCGGAGAGTGTAAGGTAAGGTATTCTTGAGTATCAATTTCCTCCTCATGTGAACTTTGCCAAAAAATGGAAAAAATGGGGTGGTACCTCGAAAAAGTGCCTTCGTAGTGGCAGAACGAGTGATGGCGACCGTGTACTCGTTAGCGCCACTGTTTTTGACTAAAACCCAGAGCCGGGAAGAATGGTCGAAAAATAGGGTACTCCGAAATGACCAAATTGAATTCTTTCAAAAAAAAAGTCGAAATTAAGCGTTTTAGAAGCTCTAAATGAATAAAGAGAGAGATAAATCGATCTATCTTAACAAAATTAACGTTCATTTTTGACGTTTTTTGACTCATCACTATTTTTTTTCCTCCTCTATATATTATCATAGTACATTTATGTCGGCGGAGCATGTTGGCGAAGATGTCAAAATTTTGCTTAAATTGAACATTGTACAGATACAGATCTGAAACAAGAGGTACGTGAGTTTGGCATTTTCAAGGAAAATATGATTTTTCATCTACATCATCATTATATTATTCTTCTTTCTTTATACATTATACATTATATAACTCATTTATAAACGTCTTATTTTACTCGCATGTTTTATACGCTAACGCAAACCTCGCTGTCTGTAAAAGCCGCTTCGCCGCACCCTCTACCCCATGATATTTCAGTACATACCTGATCTTGTCATAATCCTTTGCCCACATTGACAGCACTGTACTCCGTAACCTCTTATCATTTCCCGCGTAAATCGATACCAGCTCTAATACACGCTCCACGTCACACGGCGCACAAATCTTCCTTTTCAGCTTCAGCGAGAGCTTCTTCTTTCCCGCCTTACTTGGTGTCATCCTTGATTATGAGACGATGTAGCCGTTAACGGAAATTCCGTACCCTTTTCTGAGCACAGTTTTTGAGCACAATTCTAACAATAAGAGCGCCTTCCTGGCCCTCTCCCATTTTTACGATGGAATCCTCACTGCTCGCTTCGCTCGCAGACCTGGAGCCTTTACTCACGGTGGCAAGGACGTACGCGGGTCGGCTCGAGGAAGAGTTAAAAAAGGAAAATGCAGAGATCAAAGCGTACGAGAACCTCCTGTTCGCGAAGGCGCGCTTAAAGCTGTTTCTTGACGCCTGGACGGGGAAGCCGATACACGATATGCTGATCTCGCTCGATGTGGAGAGGCTGAAACTATACAAGGAGGACATAAAGAATCTCCAGGGCAGAGAAGTCAACGAGGAGAGATGGGAAGAACTTGTCCAGAACAGGAAAACGAAGGAGGAGCTGATACTTCAAATCAAGGGGATTATCGCTAAGATGGAGGGGATCGACGTCTTTGTATGCAAGGGCTGCAAGGAGAAGATCCTGGAGGGGGTAATTCTTAGCTGCGGGCACATCTCATGCAAGGCTTGCGCGGACAAAGCGATCGAAGAGAATAGGCGATGTCAGACCTGTAAAGGCAGGATATACTCTAATTATATCATAATAAAATAATTTATATTTTTTTTAAAAGGAGAGTGTAGTAGTACGACGAGCTATCGACGAGTAGATCTACTGTGAAAACATCTGCGTTTACAGATCCGCTTCCATTTTGAAGAAGAAGTTTATTCGAGAAGAAGGCGTCCGAGACCGCAGCCTTATCGTTGAATTCGCCCTGAAAGGTGATGGCAAGCCTTCCCTTCTGGATTAGATCATCGAAGAAGGAGAAAGACGGGATCATACTGGATTATGAGGGGTACTCAGACATCAAGGAAGATCTCGTCGTTTTCTGGGGTCAAAAGGTTTAGCATATTTTTGTCAAGGAAGTTTTCAGCACCGATTTTGTAGACCTTGTGTAGGGCCTCGATCAGGGTCGGGGCGAAAAGGACCTTCTGGGCTTCGCTAAAGGCTGAAATGATTTCGTCTGGGGTGTACTTGAAGCCCCCCTGGATGAGAAAATCGGGATCCGGGCTTTTAATATTTTTATTTTTTTGATGAAGCATGTACTCCTTTGTTGACGTGATGTTTACCCCGTCCTTCGTCTTGACTGACTTTAGCTTGCCCTTGTTCGCGAGGCCGCCGTTGCCAGCAAAGCCAAAGTCGGCGACCACCTTGCCGTAGGAGACGTGGGCGTGGCCGAGGCCGTGGAGCATGTAGAGGGCGAGGACGTGATAATCGGAGATCAAGGAGGTGACAATCGGGGTGAATTCCCTAGGCGAAGTCAGGTCCGGGTCGCTTCTGATGTCTCTGAATTTCTTACACTGGGCGTGGAAGTGCGCAAAGTCGATTTTATCGATGTAGATGCCGGAGGATTCTTTGATTGAATTTGAGATGATCGGGATACGTAGGACACCGCCCTTTGCGATGGAATAGGTACCTTTATCCCTTTCATCGATCGATTTGAGGTAGTCAGGGTCACTTAGTTTTGAAAAATCGATGACGTTGGCGATACCGTGGGGCGGGTAAAAGGAGGGGTCATATTTGTACGGTGGGATCATGATGATGCCGCCTCCAGTAAAGGGAGGGGCGACGAGGAGGACCCTTTTACTCGGGATATTGGGGCCGAGTAAACGTCTAAAGGAGACTTTGCCGGTATTGACAATCTCATCGCTCCACCATACCCCTCTGACGCCCTTCTGTTTCCAGGCCCTGTTGTAGAAGCCGGCGGTAATTCGAAGCTGCTTACAGATGTTGTAGTAAGCTACTGGGCCAACCGAGTAAATCCCTTGGCAGCCGAGCTTTGGCTTGTCGCCTGTGTGCCACGAATTTGTGATTTTTTCGTAGCATGCATTGTGGAGCGCCTTTAGATCGAGATCAATCGGGGTTTTCGTTGTACGGAGGATGTACGGCTCGCTGAAGGAGGCTGGCTCGGCATCGAGGACTTGGAGGATGCGGTAGGATACGGCCTCATGTTTTAAGCGCTTTTTGGTTGAAGTCATGATTGGTTATGGGCAGAGGCAGACGCTACCTTGGGACGAGGTTATACCAGTTTTTAAGCGCATACTTTTTAAGCACACTTTTAGGGTTTTTTTGTTTTCTACTATGACGCTACACATTAGAAGAACTTCGATTTAAAGATCTACAGTAATCCATTCAATGTTGCTCGGTTCGGCGTCGACCGCTTAGCAAGGGTACTTGAGATATAAAAGATTATTCCGACAAAGATAACACCGCCAACGCTCGCTCCAACAATAATTCCGGTACTTGAGCTTGACTCGGACGCATCGGATGAGCTTGATTCGGCGGATCCAGGGGCTGTAGGGCTTACAGGAGGGGCTGTAGGGCTTACAGGAGGGGCTGTAGGGCTTACAGGGCGATCAGAAGCTGTATTCCATGGGCAAGTCAAATTATCACAATTACTTGAGCCTTCGATGCAGGTGCAGATTCCGTAGCCTCCAGAGATGAACTCACGAAGTTGTTCCGTATATTCAGCTTCGGACTTCGGGGTGAACACGTATAGCCACTCAATGAGTACCCTCCGCAAGCGAAAACGGCTAGTATCCAGAACTGGAACGTGCCTATAATTTTCTGATCTTTCGACGTCGTCAAGCCAATTGTAGTTGATCAGATAGTCGCAGGATAGATTGACTGACAACGGAGATGCTGACAATATCTCATTACTGTCATCCACTACTACATTCGTATTGATATAGGTGAGCACATCATTGAAATCCAAACCGACGTTACTCTGAACCCCATACTCAACTGTCCCAGTCAAGGATATACGGTCGTCTGTGGACACGTTTGCACTAGCTCCAATGTAAAATTCTTGATTTACCGAAACAGCGTCGGCGATAGGTTGTATCACTTTCGCAAGATCTCCGAGGTCTATAAACTGCGTCAATCTCATGATACTGCCATTAGTAAGCTGTAACCCTGTACCGGTTAAATCAATCGTCGTTGTAGCAACAGTGACCTGGGGATCGATCTGTACACTGTCATCAGCAATCCTGAAAGGACAAACTCCTGCCATCCCTAAGGGGACTTTATAAAGATTGTCCTGACAAGGCTGCACAAGATCGTCATCATTCGTACATGCTGTAGTACTTTCAGCAAATTTGAAGTCCCCAGTATCAAGTTGAAGAGTATTTACATTGATCCTGACCTTACTAAAGCTTGTGGTGGCCTTATAAGCAATCCTTTTCCCAGCCTCGTTTTTCTCGGTGTAAATCCATTCTGAAATTGCGTTATTTTCAAGACTTACATACGGTGCAGCCTGCTCAACGTCCTCTCCAAAATAACAGTACAAGCTTATTTCGGTCGAGTCAATCAAAATGGAGACCTCCTCGTTCATGGTTACATTATTTTCCCTTGCATTCTCACAGCTTGTGTAGCTTACTGCTGCGGTTGACTTCAAAAGGCTGCAGGAAATCAAGGCAAAAAGAATATTAGCCATTCTATCCGGTGACCTTTTCTATGTATATACAGTTTCTCTTGATTTTAGTTTTCTGATTTACCCTTTTTAAGCACATTTTCACAAATTTCATTTATTTTTTAAATCTCTTACTCATTTCCTCCGCGTGTTTTCGCTGTGAGTACATCCAACTAGAAACCCCCCTTTTCACATTATTTGCAAAAAAGCTAATACTCGAAAAATCGCCTGTTGGCCTCCATCCATCATTATATACCATCCGCCAAGCCACCTCCTCTTCGGTCGATCTTGTTTGTCTGTCCCAGAAATGCTGAAGTCTACACAGTATTTCTTGAAACTCTTCATCTGTCGGCAACTTGACATCGGCGTTACTTAGGTGCAGCGGTGAAAAGCTTGTCCCTTTTCCGTAGCTCCGGGTACATTCCTTCCGCCGAAGTCGCTTGGTCGGCCGCTCTTCGAGGTCGTCAATGATGATCGGGTTGCTTCTGCTTCCGAGCGATTCCATCTTGGGATTATGGCAACCATCGCACATATTAGATATATATACATTGTGTTTTTAAGCACACTAATTTTAAGCACGTTTTTAAGCACACCCTATGGGTTTTAGCACAGTTTTAAACTTTTTTTTCTAAAATAAAACTTTTAATTATTTAACATTTAATAATTATCTTACAACTTTGAAATTTTTCTCAACGATCTTTACGAGCACGTTGAGGATGGTGCGAGAATTGCTTTCCGGGGCGATGCATCTGTGGATCATGCAGGATGGAAAGATAACATAGCTGAATCGCTTAAGCTCTACCTCGTAATACTGATCAAAATCTAACTTTTCTCCTTCGAACAACTCTTTCCGCCGGCTGATCGCCATGCGGTACGGCTGATCAGTTTCAAGGCAGACCACGAGGGTGAAAACACCAGGACAATTAAAGTCTGAATGCGGATTGCAGGCCCCCCGCGTCTTCAGAATCCAGGGGCGATCATGAGGATTAGGGGCATATACTTTCATCATCGTGAGTTTTAACACTATTTCCTCCAGAATCGACTCCCCCGGCGACCCGAGTACCTCAAACGCGGTTGCTCCCGCATCTTTCAACGAGATCGGACAGCTATACCTCTCCTTGCATGCGGTGACAAGGTCAGCTGCGAGGCTGCGGAGATGGACCGGCAGTACCCCGGTAGCTCGGATAATTGTTTCTAATTGTTCTCGCCTCGTGGTTCTCGTTGGCCAGAACCCGTTCCTCCGACGGAATTGGATGGCTGCCTTCGTTTTTGCCTTTCGTGGTCGACCACGCTTCCGCATGCTGACGATTTTGCCCGTCTGTTTCCTAACTGGAATTTTTTATCTCTAACCCAAAAGTTAAATAATTAATTCAAACATAGTTTACTCATCCGATTTATCCAACAAGGGGAGATAAGAACAGGCCAGGGGAGGTTAATCATTTGCTTCGTCGTATTTACTAGTCGTATATAAAAGGTTACGGAATACCTTATACCTAAGTAATACCACCTTACTAAAATAATATGAATAGTTACATTTATTTTTTTTAACTTTTAATCCAAACTTAAATATAAACAGCGTGAAACGATTTACCGGGTCCCTTACAGGTGGGGCAATTACGGTGCGATGCAAACCACTTCGTAGCACACTCCTGGCAGCACGTATGTCCACATTTGGTCGAAACCCGCTGCCTCTCATTAGTCCCGAACAACTGAAGGCAGAGTGTACACTGTAAGCTCCGGTACATGCTCTCCATCAGGTTAAGGCCTTCGTTCACTTGCTTCAGCTCTGCTTCATACTTTTGAACGGCTTCTTTTAGCTGTTCTACTTCAATTTTAATGTTGTAATGTTCATCCTCTACGCGTTCACGATTCAGCCTTAGTTTCCCTTCCTCCGTGTGCCATTCGTCTAACTTTCGATTATCTTCCTTATACCTTTGCAACTCATCAATATCAACTTTTAAAAGAAGTCTTTGCATAAAAATATAGCGCTGCATATACGCGTTCCAATCAAAATCGGCAGGATCTTCATCTCCGTACTCATTAAGTGCGCCAGTCAAAAAGTCGCTAGACCGTTCCTGTATTTCCGGATGCTTCTCAAATGTATTAGCTCTAAACTCCTTAAGCTCATTCTGCGCCTTAGCCAACTTTTCAGCCACACGTGTTAGCTCCGAGTCCTTCTCCTCAAACTTTCGTTTCACTCCCTCAAGCTTCTTAAGGACAATATCCTTTTTACCTTTGAGCAAATCGCGGAGATACTCATCAATGCCGCTCTCAACTTCTAACTCGGAAGATCGCCGCTTTCGCAGGATTCGTTGGCTTGGCTGGTAGACAACGTCATCTGCTTCGTAGTCGGGATCAGTGGCTGACATCATCGTTACGGTACCTTCCATCGTGATTATGAGGAGAAAATGTTTCTGGCGGTCATATCAATTTTTTGTTTTGAAGCACTTAAGCACTCATTTTTAAGCACAGATACACTCATTTGTAAGCACAAAAAATATCGACGAGTTTTTTTTATTTTATTAATTTATTTTTCTAAAAATAGATTGAAGCACCGAAAAAAATCTTTTCAAGGCTCGGTTGACACAAAAATTTTGCGACAGGGCCTGATATTCACCCCCCTAGGTGAGGGTTAGGATTGTGGCGTCTCGCTTTTCCCCTTTTCTCTCAAATAATTCTTGTCGACCGCCTTTAGTATCTTCGGCAGTGGATGGTGCCCGACACCCTTGCGCTGCTGCACTGCTTGATCAATAAAATTACATTGATTACCCCAGCTTTGTCAACCGGGCCCGGGATTGTTTAGGGGGTCTGTTTGTTTGCTTGTGTCGCATACCTCTCTCTTAAGTTTTTATAAATATAAACATATATATAGTGAATTTTTTAGGTTACCGCACCCCCAACGTCGAGGCTGGTGAGTCTTGATCTATATTTTACGCGAAATATTGCGGCAAAAACGTCAAAATATATAGGTCAAATGGGGTGAGTTCCGTTAACTAGAACCGTTACCCCAAATAAAGTCTTTCTATACTTTCACTTAAGTTTATATACATATATACATATATAAAGAGAGTGTGTGAATCTTTTCACGCCCCTAGCTAGCTAGACGCGTACTGCGTTTTCCGATCGGCCCGGGGGTGTTGAGGAATAGCTAAGGTTGCCTCCTGTGACCGTGCATGCACCGTCCTTACAATGAACGTTGCGTCAAGGCCTGTCAAGCTCACAACCGGATCGCATATTGCGGGCTTCCCCAAAAAACGTTTTCGGGAGCTGGCCCCAAGGTCTGGTAAACACTGTCGTCAGCTTTGGATTGATTTCCTTGACTTCAATTCCGCCAGCAGCGAGTTGATTTAGCATGTCGAACCTGCCAGCACCCGACCTAACCACGGCGTCCTGGACGTACTCAAACCAAATGAAACAAGGTGCCTTCTTCGAGTTGAGTAGCTTGACAGCCCCTGCCAGGGCGTGCGCTTCAAACCCTTCAATGTCCATTTTGATGGCAACCGGAAACATGCTGCGGTCGTGGGTGAGGCGATCGATAGTGGTCGTGCGCGTTGGCTGTTGGTTTGTGCAACCACCCTCATTTGATGAACGCGGATTGACAATCCCATTGTCGCCGTTGCCTGCCGGCATCTCCAGGCAAATTGTGGTGACACCGTCATCGAACATCTGTGGTGACACAAGCGCCCGATGAACGAGCTCGACACGCTGATCAAATGATTGGTTGCTCGCAATGCTGCGCTCGATCAGCTGGGTGTTGTATGCCAGGGCCTCCACAGTTAAAACCTGATACCCCAGCGATGCCGCCATAAGGGAAAAATAGCTGCACACACCACCGTTGCGAGCCGGTGGTCAGTGGTGAAGGTGCAGAGCAGCTGCGTAAGCATGTGAAATCAAGACACGGAGGTTGCAACCTCCCGGCTGGCCATGTGCAAGCGATGATGTGATGGGGGTCCGGCAGAGACGCATGCGACACGCCGTGTATTGCATCACTGCGCGAGAACGAGACATTGCACGAGATGGGTTGAGAGCTAGAACGGACCCGACGTTGCCACCGCAGTCCATGAAAAGCGGTGTTCTGCTTGAGCTGGTGGGCCGTAACCGTTGCAGGACTGAGGTCATCCGAGCCGTTATCCCATTCTCCCACAAGCCATTCGCCAGCACGGCGCGAGTCAGCTCCGATGGGTTGCAGTGCAAATGAATGATGAACGGCTTTGTGGTCGAAGTGCGCTTCCTAACGCAGCAGACATCCGCATCTCCGCTTGCCCCCCGGGCATCAGCGTACCTGGAGCTGGAAAATGTGGCAGCATCGATGACCTGGCACAAACGCCCCCCGTTCTCTTTAGACGCTGTATGTTTAGGGATCCCCGGGCGGGCCTCCTGGACCGCTGTGGCCTTTACTACGGAGGAGACATCGTCGGTCTGGGGGTAAGAGGACAGTCGGCCGTGGGCTGCTCCTGCTCGTGACTCCAAAGCTTCCTTTGCCTTCGTCGTGGCAGCATCATGGGAAGAGCTAGAAGTGGGCCCAGCAGACCGGACAGATCGACCAAAAGTGGGGCTCGGGAAGCGCGGCGAAAAGTTCCAGAAAAGCAGGCCCTGACATCCGCAAAATAGCGCGACCACGAGGTTGGTGGACAGCCTCATGTTTGGGCGCGCCGGTGGTGCAGAGCCCTGGGGTGCAGCGGACGGTGACTCAAGGTTGTGATAGGACCGATCTATATGAGGCCACCCCAGTTTACCCCGCTGGAGCCCCTCATTATATATTATATATATAAGGGTTATATATATAACCCCGCCGATAGTAGGTCTCTGGATGGCTTCTGTGTGGGGCGTTGGTGGGAGCAATATTAACGACTAACCTGTGTACGTGGGTGGGTGCGCGAGGATTGCAGGTGTGCCAGAGTACGATTGGAGAATGCCGCTCAAGGCCCGGACCGGAGAGATACCGATGGACCAGCACACGCGGCGCACCATCCCGCTCCACACGATGATGGTCTGGAAGACCGGCAAAGAAAAGACGTACTACATGCGGGACCGGCTTCACAAGCTACGGCCGCATCTCGGGGAGGACTGCGAGATGTACCTGCTCACCACGAAGGACACTTGGGGCAACAACCGCGGCAGCCTGGTTGACACGGTGCCGGAGGACCGAGTCTATCTCATTGACAAAGGCGAGCACTGGTGCACTGGCGGACGGAGTCCAGAGACGTTGCTGAAGGAGATATTTATTTTTAAGGAGATATTTTTTTAGTTTATTAATTTTTTTCTAAAAATAGATTGACGCACCGAAAAAAATCTTTTCAAAGCTCGGTTGACGCGACGGGGCCTGATATTCACCCCCCTAGG
>BCSF01000700.1_pt1 | contig 12344 bp, 17 predicted proteins | sample 1016431 | NCBI WGS metagenome assembly BCSF01 (sample SAMD00045685;SAMD00045686;SAMD00045687;SAMD00045688;SAMD00045689;SAMD00045690;SAMD00045691;SAMD00045692;SAMD00045684;SAMD00045690;SAMD00045691;SAMD00045692;SAMD00045684;SAMD00045685;SAMD00045686;SAMD00045687;SAMD00045688;SAMD00045689, study...
ACTCCAAGCTTGCCAACTATGAGAGTTGTAGTCAATATTTAGTATATCTTCTGTTATAGCTTTGAATTGCCAATTATTTAGATATCTTTTATTAACTGTATCTGCGATCTTTGCACATGATGAATCAATATCAAAGCTTCTAATTTTATTCACATTACATTTACTATCAAATATCATATGTGCAAGAGTACCATACCACCCTGCACACAAAAAGACAACACCCAAGTCAATATTTAGTTCTTCTAGTTGAGTTATTAACCATCGTTTACTTCTTATCTGACCCCAACTAAGAACATCAGATAGATCAACATTATGTTTTAAAACACTATCTCGTAATCCTAGTAATATGTTACTATTAGATAAAGTAAAATACTTACCAAGAGTTTCTACAAGGTCTTCAGTATGTTCCATGTATGCCGCCAACTTTCAATAGTCCAGCTTTTGTTATTTCCACCTCTGTCTATAACAGCTGTAGCTATCTCATGATCATTACCACCAGGAAAGGTGCTATCACCAAAGAACCATATGGTATCTCTCTTATCAAAATCTTTTAGTATTTGAGACTTATCAGATCCTTTGGAGGTTATATCTATACCAGTTTCACCTGCAACTTTAAAATTATATTGAGGAAAATCAAAAGATAATTCTCTAGCAATATCTTTTCTTTCGTTTTTATGTTCGTCCCATTGTTTGTACATAGCTCTAGTCTCAAAGTCACATGGACGTCCTACAATACTAAAGTTAACCAAACCATCTCGTTTGTCTATATGGCCATGAAGTCTTTTTCTATAAAATTTACTTCTATCAACTATCTCTACTAATCTTAACTCAAGATCTTTGTCTATATCAAATTCTTTAGTATAAAGCCTAGTAGTATCTTGCCACACATCATTACCACCACATTGATATACTCTCTTGGCTCTATTATACACTACTGGATTGATTTGTTCAAGTGTTTTTTCTCGATCACTTCCAGTAATAAGATATACTTGATTTCTTTCTGCAAACTTAGAGAACCATCTAGCAAACTCAATATCCATCTTTTGTCTGCTAGGTGTAATAGTTCCATCTATATCAAAGATGAATTTTATATCCATTACTTAAATACCACTGTACCTAAATGACCAACTGTCTCTCTGACAATATCGTTATGATTGAACTCTGCCCAGTATAGTTCAAACGCAACACCAGACTTTAAACATTCAAATTGATGATACAAACCTGGTTTAACTTTATGATAGTCGCCAGCTTCTAAGATTGTCTCATCTACTAGATCATAATCTCGTTGCCATGTTCTAATCAACATCTTACCAGACTCTACATAGAATCCATTCCATTTGTATCTATGAAGATGTTTAGAACAAACACCTCCAGCTTTCATTTCGATACGATGAAACTCTAAAGCACCATTAGCTTCTACAAGTTCAGTCGTACCCCATACTTTACCTGCTTTCATTGTATAACTCCATTCTTATATGCATACTCTAACGCATTATTAGCTTCTACTTCCATTGGTCTATTCTCATACCAATTACCAGTCTCTGCATCAAACTGTCGGCACATCTCAACTATCTGAGTAGCTGTAATAGGATAACCTCGCTCAACAGCTCGACCAGCTGTAGCAATCATTATTCTATACATTTGTCTATACCATCCAGTAGATGATATAGTTATATATTCCGCTGCTAACTTCTTAGGCCAGAAAGGACAATCATGATAGCTAGACCAAACTATAGATGTATTATCTAGTTTACCTTTACGATACTCAATAATTTGTTCACGCCATGCAGGAGGAAGTCTGTCCATAAAGTCTTTAGCGTCACGTTTCTCATCATACGGCCAACGAGCTAGAACATAGTCAACGTCAACAGGCTCACCACTATTAACAAAGAAAAAGTTGTTAGCATTAGCATACGTTGCAGGGACATAATACATTCGCGCGAAATCCTTAGTTTGTTTGTCTCCAATGCTTTCAAGTTCGTTGTTGAGAGCAAACCAAAAGTGTCGTATTCGATCGTGTTCGATTGGTGCACTAAGTCTGAATACAATTCTGAACTTCGGTGTAGTGTCTGTACTGCTTGCAGTACTATAAACCACGTAATCCCAATGACCATAACGATTACGGAGGTACTGCTCGACGGATTCATCAAACTCAATATCATCAACATCAACAGCAGCCCACCCTGCCCAGCATAGAACATTGTCGTTCTTTCTTGTAGAATCAGGTTTAAATACAGCTGGCGTAATAAGTTCAGCATCTTGTTTACCATTTAGTTCCCTTTCACTTAACTTACGTAAGAAGCTTATAAACTTCTCCCAGGTCTCAAAGTCTAGTCGACGATGAGTCTTGTTATCATATACAAAACGTTGTTGCTTCTCCCACCATCTAGGTGATTCAAATACAGTAAGACTATACAAAGAAGTCCTCCAGTGTAGCTCGAGGCTCTACATCCCAACCTATCTCATCAAGAATGTTTCGCACAGGTTCAACAAAAGATTTTTCATACATCTTATCATAGTCGATATATCGATGAAGGTCAAGCTCTTTAGGTAAGTTTAACGAATAAGAGATGACATTTTCTTTGATAGGATTAGGAGTCTTCAGATAACAGAACTTGATCTTCTCTCCATTCTTTACAGTCTCATATAGTTTCTGTAGTCCTTGTTTCTGTACATGATGATTATATAGGAGAGCTCCTCTAACGTGTATAGGACAAGCCTTCTTGTATACATCCTTACGATCATACCACTTATCTATATCTGAGATACCTCTAGGAAAGGATACTTCTTCAGGATCTAATCCCTTGAACTCACGCTTGAAGTCTTTGATAAACCTTTGTGTAGCATCCTCTCCTTCGTTTAGAATAACGTCAAAGATCTTCTTGAACTTATCTCTACAAACCTGAGGAGTAGAAGACTTGACAGCCTCAACACCCATAACCTTTAGCTTAGGCTTAGCATAACGTACACCTTCGTTATCATGAACCTGCATAAAGTATCTCTTCTTAGCAATCCACACAGCCTTATCAGCGATCACTTCTCTAGCCATCTCCATACGATTCTCATATGCATGCATCTTCTTAGCTAATACTGCATATGCCTTAGTTAGAATATCTTCAAAGTGTTGTTGACATATCTTGTTTAGAAAGTCTACAGGTTTCTTAGGATTAAGTTTCTCTACAAGAGGCTTCATGTTAACGTACAAAGAGTCAGTATCAATAGCAATAACATAGTCTTTGCCAAGAGTACCTAACATAGTATTCATCTCTTTGTTGATAGCTTCTTCAGCCCAACGAATAGATAACTGACCTGATGTTGTAATAGCTTCTGCCATGCGTTTGTCAAAATATCTAAAGAAGTTATTACCCAATGCACCATACAAACTATTCATAAGAATCTTGATGGCCATCTGGTTGTTCTCACATGTAACGATCTCATTCTCTAGTTTCTTTGTAGGAGTTGTTTGATACTCTTGTTGAGCTGCTAGCATACGATCCTTAACAATTCTACGTTCATCGTAATACTGTTTAATAATCTTAGGGATCACACCCTGTCTATCTTTTCTGAATCTAAGTCCAGTAGCAGATACAGAACAGTCCTCTACTTTATCAAAGTTTACAGAGTTATCGAGTAATGTCTCTACACTGACACCCGGAATGTTACCATCAATAATAGTCTCTGGTGACATATTATACTGAACAATGATATTAGGATAAAGAGAGTTCAGGTCAAAAGAGCAGACCCAATCATGCATACCAGTCATAGGATCTTTGACGTATGCACCAGGATACTTCTCTTTGACCTGAGCTAGTTTGGGAGGAACAGCAACTTGTTCTTGAAACAGCAAACGATAGATAATCGAATCCCAAATAGATGTAGTACCAAATGTTTCTGAATAGTTAACACCACCTCGATATGCCATAGTCAAAGCAAGTGTAATCAGACCCATCTTCTCTTCTAGTCTATCAACTAGTTGAACATCTTTTATGTTATAGTCAATAAACTTTTGAAAGTCGTGTTTGTATAGAGTATGGAGGTTACCATGTTCTTCATATGATAGTTTCTTCTCATCAAGAACAACATGAGCAATATGATCTAGTTTATATGACTCCTGCTGACCATATGCATATCCAAACTTACGGAATAGATCATAGTAATCTAATTGCTGGATACCCATCATCTCATATGCAATATTCTCACGACCAGCAATGATAATGTTACGTTGATCTACAACACCCCATGGTGAGAACTTCTTATAGACATCACCACCAATAATATTCTTAACACGATTAATCAGATAAGGAAAATCAAAAAGACGGGTATTCCAACCAGTAACAACATCGGGACACCATCGAGGATCATGCCAATACGATAACCAAGAGAGTAGAAGATCGATCTCATCTTTGCATTTAACATACTGGATTTTATCGATGCCCTCAACGATGCAAGAGTTCTCGTCATAGTCGTATAGCCCCCAAACGTAGTATATATTATCTATATTATTCTTCATGGTAATTGAGATCACAGGATGTGCAGCCTGGGCTACAAATGGAAAACCATCATCCGATGCAACCTCAATATCAATAGTAGTTACATTAATCCTATCACGATCAAACTTAATCTCGTTAGGAAATCTATCTGTAATAAACTGAGTGACATAATTAGTTGTTCCATATATTGGAAAGTTATCTACACCCTCATACTTCTTCATAAAGTCACCAGCATCTCGCATGGTATCAAAGGTCATAGGTTGTACTGGTTGATTTTGTAAATTGTTCCATCCAGTCTCTTTGTCTGTTGGAACAAATAAAGTTGGCATATATGGAATCTTCTTTTCGATTCGTTTGCCATTCTCAAAGCCTCTATAGAGGATATTGTTACCGTATCGGTTAACGCTAGTGTAAAAGTTCATCTTCCCTCCGAACTTACTATCAGCATATAGTATATTATATTTTTATTTTTTAGTCAACTAGAAATGTCCAAAGGCCCATTTTTTTTCTAAGCACCACCAACACTTACCACAAGGTTTCTCAAAATGAGCAAGTTCAGCTCCCTGGATAGTTTTGTTATATCCAAAGTGATGAGGTCTAGCTTCACAACTTCTAGTTAATGAAAGTAGCTCTCTTTCTAAGTTAAATTTTTTGTATTGATCAGCAATAAATTTTTTGTCAACATTCATCCAAGCGTTAATTGCATGAAATTTTCCTTCAGGAAATTCTTCACATGTGTGAAAATCCTCAAAAGATTCATTACGTTCTTCTACATTTCCTGGATAATCTCTTAAAAGAACATCGTCACCTTGAATAGTTGTTACCTTTGTGTCTTTAGGTGGGTTTCTTGTAGTACCATGTATAATAACGTCTGCCTTATTATTAACAGCTAAGTCATACATAACTTCTTCAAAGTACGGATCTTCTTGCTCATCGCGATAAAAGGTATAATGCATATCAAAGTTTTGAAAGTTAGTTCTTCTTAACACATAGTCAATTACTGAAGCTGACCTTCTAGCATTCCAATTTAACTTTGCTCCATTAGCACAAGTGATTGCACTTACCTTAGCATCATAATTATTAGCAATAAGAAATTTAATTGTTAAATAAAGTAATAAAGCACTGTCAGCTCCACCTGATACGAGTACTACAATATTCTTAAATTGTGGTGGAATAACAAACTCCACCACTTGTTTTCTATCATAAGATTCTAATAAAATTTAATCACTCTTTTTATCTGTCACAAATTCATATAGTTTATCAGCTTGGGCCTTTATTTCTTCTGGCGTCATCATTTTTGGAACATATTGTTTATATGCTTCCATAGCTTGCTGAGTGTTTTCTTTATGCATCTCCATAGCTTTATAAGCTAGTTCTAACTGCATGTCGTAGTTCTTATCGACAATTTCTTTTGCCATATTAAGAACATCGTATCGTATTTGATATGGATTATTTGCCATAATATTCTCCTGTGTGTTGTGATTGTACCATGTTAAATCAATGTCATGAATCATGATACCTCCGTGTAATCAGCCGGGCGGAGAACCGCCCGGTTGCTGTATTATTTTTCTCCAGCTTTTCTAAGTTCTGCAGCTTGTAGCATACATGATTTTGCTTCTTTGTAGTAGCCATGTCTTGCTAGCTCAGATGCAGCTCTTGAGTATCCAATAATCTGGAATGTATTATTTATACCATTCCAGATTCCAGATAGTGGTGCAAAGGTATATTTCATTACAGTATCCATTACACCCACCCACCAAGATTATCATTAGGGTAAGTAGCAATACGCTTAAGTGTTTTATCACCTCTAGCTACTGAACGGATATCTCCTCTGCCAATTCCAATATCGTTTAACTCTTTATCTGAAAGAGCTGAAAGTTCTTTGATTGTTGCGTTTACCATTTTGTTTCTTTGGTATCCAGCGTTCCAATCTTTGAACCAATTTAAGAATCCTTCAATTGGACTCTGTAAGTAGTTGCTTATCGCTATTATGTGTTGTGTCATTTTGACCCTCGTAATTTTTTCCAATTTCTATTTTACGAGGACGCATTTCTTCTGGGATGACGTACTTCAGTTCTATTGCAAGTATTCCATCCTGAATATCTGCTCCGTGCACTTGTACGTGCTCAGACAGTCGGAATGTTCGTTTAAACTTCTTGGTAGAAATACCACGATGAATAAACTCACGACCCCTTGACTTATGTTCACCTGTTACAGTAAGTGTTCTATCCTTAACCTCTACATTGATTTCATCTTTAGAGAAACCAGCAATAGCTAGTTCAATCAGATAATCAGATTCAGATGTCTTAATAATATTATGAGGTGGATAATGATCATTTGCATGTTTAGCTGTCCATTCTAGTTCGTTGAACAGATGGTCAAAACCAACAAATGATGAACGGGGAAAAAGTGTATGTAAGCCTGTCATTTTTATCTCCTTTTGATCAAGCAAGATTAATATACGACCAGATCATTCTGCATCGTAAAGTTATTTATACTATATTATGTTAACTAAGTCAACACTTTTTTGAATATCGGTTACCACCCAAAGGAAAAGCCAACTCTTGAGCTGTCTGGTAATGCAACATGATAAACTCCAGTTGGAACATATATGAAATCACCTTGTTCCAATCTTCTTGAAAAGGTAGACCTAGATGTCATAGTCTGAGTTTTATCATCATAATCACATCCATCTTCAAACACTTTCCATGGCATTGATCCTTGAATCATAACAAATAGTACTTCCATTGGATCTTTGTGGGGAGGCGAAGCAATAGCATTAGGACTAAAACCAGCATAGCAATGACAACTAATATTTGTTCTGCTTAGCATTCTTCCTAGAGCGACTTGCACATCTCTTACAATTGGAAAGTCATATCCTTTTACATCTGCAAATATTTTATGTGGGTCTCTAGCTCTTTTATTACCATTAAGAAAAGATCTATCAAACCATGGAACAAGTTGATCCCAAGATGGAAATGCATTTTTAGGTAAATCAAGTTTACCATGATAGACTTCACTGTAATCTATTGCTTTACTAAGCTCAGGCGGAAACATTACTCACTTTATTCCCAATATTATACTTTGGACACAATTCCCATTCATCTTTCTCTCTGAATGGAAGTATCTTTATTAATCTTAAAGGAGCACAATTGTTTGCTTTAGATGTGTCTTGTATTTCAACAAGACCCCAATCACTCATTAATGTAGCTATTGTGTTTCGTCTCTGAATATCTGATTCTTCTAAATTTGCTTTCTTGCCATCTAACATAAACAGTTCTTTGAAGTGCACGATAAAGTATCTGCCCTGCTTATGAAGTATATGACATGATTGAAATAGTTTTTTATCTTTACGTGATGCGACACCAATTCTTGTTAGTGTCTCTCGAACCTTTAAAAAATCATCTGGTTCGTTTAGAGTTACTTCCAACATATCTGTTGGGTTCCACTCTATAATGTTAGCTTCTTCCACCTTTGTTCACCTTCTGTTTTATTATAGTTATCATTTCAGGTGATAGAAGGGACAATACTTGTCTAGCTTTTTCGTTGCTGTATCCATAGTATTCTTTGACCACTTCAATATCACTCTCAGTTTCTGGTTTCATCCATTTCGAAAATCTTTTACGCTTTCGAACGATATTTATAAGAAAGTGATATTGGAGTTTATTATCAGTATGATGATACTGATTCATTACGTTGGCAAGACCGACAGTATCTTGAAAATAGCTTAACGATCTATTGACAGTAAAACTATTGTATGCTTTTTCACATATATCATCAACCATAACATCTTCTTTACTATAGTTGATACTATTTACATATTCAAATGGGTTCATTAGATACCTTGTTCAATTCCACTATCAACAGATGGCCATATGGCATTATCAATAGCTTCTTGTAATGATTTTGTATTGTACTTATTAGTGTTAAGTACGTTTATTTGTTTCTCTTTATAGTATAGCAGAGGAACTGTTCTATGTCCACGCTGTCTTACAAATTCTAATGCATCTGCATCTTCTCTTATGTTAACTATTTTGTAATCAGCTTTAATCTCATCTAGCATTGATTTCATTGTGTCACAAAATGGACATGCAGGTTGTGTGTATAATGTTAACTGTGTCATATATCTTCGTACTTTCTATCTTTCTTTGCTACTACACTTTCTCCATCTCTACCACAAAATTTACTACAAAATCCCATACACTGATCTGATTTCCATGTTTCAGATAATTTAGAGAAGCAATCAAGTTTTAAGATATCATGACTTGAATAATGATAGAGACTGTTAAAATATGGATCTTCCATCTCATAATAATATCTATCTATCCAATCAGATTTTTTGTCAAATAAAGTCTTATGAGTAAAGTCTACTTCAGTCCAACAACAAGGCCACAATCTTCCGTCTGCGGATAAGTAAAAGCTAGTAAAAGATCCTTTAGTAGATATTTGACAAGTTATATTAGATTTAATATAAGGAATCTTATGTCTAGATTTTTCTACTGGGAACTGTTTACCAAACTTTTCGCGAAGTATAGCCCAATGTGCTTGAGATATAGGTCTATTTTTTTCAGTGTCTATTTCAGATTTTTGATCAGCAGATAGAAGTTCATATTCAGGGTTAAAATCTTTATCATAACATATTTCAAAGTTGGTTTTAAATCTTTCATTGTATCTTATCCAAAAATTTTTTGCTCCATGTTCAACAGCTAATTTTTTTATATCATCAACTTGGTGTTTATTATTACCATTAACATTTACTACTACATTTGCCCAACCACCACCGTTAGCAAAAGTTCTAAGATTTTTTAGTACTGTATCTAATCTTGTATTTCTTCTATACAAGTGATGAGTGTCATGTAAACCATCTATTGCAAAAGTAACATTAAACTTTTTATTAGTCTTATGAATTTGAGATGCCCACTTCCAAAAACTTGTTGATAGACCAGAACCATTTGTAGATATTGATATCACTCTAATTCCAGCTGCAATCAACTTTTCTATCAACTTTTTTGGATTGCTGTGCATTACAATGTCACCATGGTTACCATTGATATGAATATTTTTAACTTTAGAAAAAAACTTATCTGTTTTTAATTTATCATAAATCCAATCTGGATCTATTTCATCTTTATCGTTTAGATTAGGCATAGTTTCTAAAGTGTTATTCATAGTCCTTCCACACTGAGGACATCTTGCATTACAAGCTTTTGTTGGTTCCATATGGATTGTTGAAGGATAATCGTCCCATAGTCCAATTCTAGGCATTATTAATCCTTAAAAAATACTTAATGATCCAACCAGTAGGATCTAGATGATACCACTTTACATGATTGCTATATCGTTTACTATCGTCATGATGATTCTTATGCAATCCTTCTCCAAGTGTTAGTATAGCTGATATAATATTATTGTTTGGCTTTCCTCCTAGATGGTTTAACCAGTTTATCAAAATCCCAGTAGTGTAGAATGCATATAAGTTTATAGTACCCATAATCAATCCTGGTAAGACAGGATCAATAATTAATAACAAAAGATTTATTGCTATAATAATTTTAAAGTAATGCTTTTGACAAAACTTTATATTGTTATCTTGAATAAGATCTTTTATCAGTCTTCTATGTAGTTTGGGTTCTTTATAAAAACCTAATAGTATCTGCCACCACTTTAATGATGTAGGAGAATGAACGTCCTCTTCTGTATCACTATTAGCATGATGCCATCTATGAATAGCACAGATAGTAAGAGGTTTACCTATCCCTTGAATTGCACCTAACCATAACAAGATGAATCTTCTAATTCTTCCTGTTTGATATGAATTATGAATAAAGTATCTATGCCACCCAGCATATCCTCCAATAACCACAACTGCTACGGCCCAAGCTATCGATAACCATATGGTTAAAGATGTGACATTTAAAAAACTATACAGAACAGTAAAGTGACTACTTAACCATAACAATCTTAGTTTTGTTGCATACGTCATGCTTTATCCAACCTTGATAAAAAACTTTCGTCTATGTTTTCATAAAACTTCCATGTACCAAAGTAGTATATAGTTTGGTCAACATATCGAAATCTAGACTCTGTCCATTTTATCTCAGCATCATCTCCCATGATAAGTTTAACTGCTTTTTTATTCTTCCACTTACCTATGTCTTTATTGACATTGAGATGTCTTGTAAAGAAGATAGTGTCTATATTTTCCTTTTCTAGTATAGGTTGTAGATGCTTCCTATACATGCTATGCTCTTCTCTTAAAAATCTAAGATCTAGTGTTTTGAAGGAGTTTAGTTTATACCATCTACTAAATGTTCTTAGAACATTAGGAGGTAGATTATCATACTGATTAGCAAACCATCCCATGAATGGGACTTCATTATCTAACCAAAGTACAGCATATTTAAATTTGTAATCAGAAAGTTTTTGGTAAGTAAATGGATCGTCAACTAGAGCTTTTGTGTTTCTCTTTTCAGTCCCTACATCCCATATGAATTCATCTACATATAGGTCAGGTTGATCAGTAATGTAGAGTTCGTATCCACTTTCACTACGCTGCCGAAGTAACAATTTCTTGATTTCTTTTTACTTTTCTAAGATTATCATCCACTTCTATATGTTGAACTTTTTTAGGAATAATCTCATAACCACATTTGTGTTCTTTTAAGAATAACTGAACATTCATCTCACCTTTGTAGTAAACAATACATTCATTACGAACTTTTCTACACAAAGCTAAGTCTGCACCACTATCTACAGCAACCTTTTCTATTTGCTCTGGATATATTCTATCTCCACAATTTTCCATCTTAAACATATTATGTCTTCTACCAGCAAAGTAAAACTCACCATCATCTGTATACTCAATAAGGTCACCACTATGCCAGTATTCCTTTTGGTTTTTCCACTTACAAACCCATTCAATACTACCATCATCATGGTTAATATTTTTGTAATCTATTTGTGGGTGAATATCATTAAAGTGATAAATGTCTTGTTTTTCAGTACTCATAATGATTGGAGGTACTTCAGTACTTCCGTAAGCTGTAGTAACTTTTTGAGCTCCTTTAGATCTAAGGTCTTCCATAAGTCCATTAGGAGTTACATCACTACCCACTTGCATATGTTTAAGATTGCTAAGATCTAACTCTTTCCACTTCTTATGTCTATGCCAAGTTTTCCAAACATTAGGAAGTATTAATGTATGAGTTGGATTTATTTCTTTTAATCTGTCAGGATAATTTGATACAGTTGTTTCAATAAAAACATCACAATTTGCTACTGCACATGGATATAAACTCATAGAAGTAAATCCAATACCTCTAGGATTGTATAAAGACATCATAGTACTATTGGATGTAAGATCAAGATACTCAGCATTATACTCAGCTATTTCAATCATAAGTTTAGCATCATGCTGTAGTACTTTAGGTTCTCCAGTAGTACCACTAGTAGAAACATTTACAGTCCAATTCTCTAAATAATCAATAACAGCAGATCTTACTCTATCATTATCACTTTCTAAATATTCAATTCCATCAATATAAATCATCGTTCCGCTAAAGCCTCTTCTAATACTTCATTATATGTTTTACCATCATGAAGGTTTTCTCTACTCCAATCGTAAACGTGAGGAGCTGCACTTGCAATAGCTTTAGCTTTATCGTTTAAATATTTAAAGTCAGCTTCAGCTAACGGTAACAACGATTCGTCAATATCTAATTTACATAAATCATTATCCCATCTATCAAGATACATTTGCTGATGAGCCCATTGGAAGTCTAAGAATATATTTCTACCAAGATAACCACGAGGTGCTCTATATTCCTTCCAGTTCTTTTCAATGTGTCCATTTTC
>BCSF01000701.1_pt1 | contig 12335 bp, 14 predicted proteins | sample 1016431 | NCBI WGS metagenome assembly BCSF01 (sample SAMD00045685;SAMD00045686;SAMD00045687;SAMD00045688;SAMD00045689;SAMD00045690;SAMD00045691;SAMD00045692;SAMD00045684;SAMD00045690;SAMD00045691;SAMD00045692;SAMD00045684;SAMD00045685;SAMD00045686;SAMD00045687;SAMD00045688;SAMD00045689, study...
ATTAGGAGCGGCACAATGAACCTGGAAAAAGAGCTGCGCCTGCAGATGGACATCTATGAAAGCGGCGTGCAGGCAGAGATTGTGCGCGAAGATGGGCGCATCAAAATGCGTCCTGTGCCGACGCCTGGCTTGCCTGTGCGGGAGCCTATGCGCCAGGCTGAGCCGCAAGACAAGGGTGTGGCTGGTGCGCTGGCGGATATCCCGGTCGCTGCTGCCGGCATAACAAAAGGCGCGGTTGAAGCGACCGCCGGTTTGCCTGGAGATATTTATGCGCTGGGCAAGGGCCTTTATTCTGCCGCATTTCCAGAAGAGGGCGAAACCCGCAGCGAAGCATTTGGCCGGGCGATAGATGAGGCGTCCAAAAAGTTTGGGGCAGAAGCTGTGCGCAGCATTATAGACCCGGTCCTTTTACCGATGGCGCGCAAGGCCGGTATGTCCGAGGAAGACATACAGCTCCTGCAAGAAGGCGCCGACGTGGGTCAGTTTGCCGAGGTGCCTGGAGTAGGGCTCGCGGTGCGCGCCGGCGTAAAGGCTGCGCCTGGTATGGCGCGCAAGGCCGGCGACGTGGTCGAGGGAATGGGTGAGGCAGCCAAGGCGCGCATGGGCGAGGGTGGTGTAGAGCTTGGGTCTGGCGTAAACCCTGACCCGGCGATTGCGGCTGCTGGTGATGCTGTGGCTAAATTTCGTGCGCCAAAAGAAAATGAGCCTGGCATCATTGCATTTCACGGGTCTGGCGCAGACTTTGATGAGTTTAAGCTAGAGAAGATTGGAACGGGTGAAGGCGCTCAAGCATATGGATATGGGCTGTATTTTGCAGACAAAGAAGACATAGCTAAGTATTACAAAAGCATGATGCAACGAAGTGTTGATATTGATGGCCGCCCATATATTCGCGGAAATCAAATGAACAGCAACCTTGTAGACGAAGATATCGCAGACGATTTAGGGGCCACAAATGGCGACCTAGAAGCGGCTATAAAAAATTCTGAAGAGTTTTTGCAGGAAATGATTTCTGCCGACAATGTTGAGGCAATAAGGTCTACTAGCAGAGAGTTAGAAAAATTAAAAGCATTGCGTGGTAGGGTAACGGTAAACAATCAAAAAGGAAGAATGTATAAGGTTGGTCTTGAGCCAAAGCCAGAAGATATGCTGGACTATCAAATTCCTATTGAGCAACAACCAAAAAACATACAGCAAAAAGTTAAAAAGGCCCTGTCATATATTTACCCAGATGTAAAAGATCCGGCTTTGTCTATGCGAGGAAGCGATTTTCAAAACGCAATTATAAACAGGGTTGCGGTAAGCAAGGGTAACATAGAAAAAATGTCAGATCCTATAGACGCTGATATAAATAGGATTGACCCAAATAACGAAAAAACAGAGGCGGCTATAGCGACGCAAATTATGCTGGAGCAAGGCATTCCCGGAATGAAATACAGGGACGCTGGAAGCCGAGGCGGCTCAAAGTCTCTAAAAGACGCATCCTTTAATTACGTCATCTTTGACGATAAAATGATTAAGATACTTGAAAAGTATGGGATTGCTGGCCCAGTGGCTATAACTAGTATAGCCGCGTCACAAGAGGAAGGCAAAGGCGATGGCAAAGCAGCTTGAAGAAAAAATCGAAGAAACCGCAGCTGCGGCGCAGATTGCATCTGCCAATTTTGAAGCTATCCCCGAGGTAGAGCCAATCCCCGAGGCCGAGCCAGCACCGATGGCTGAGCCGGAGATTGTGCCTGTAGACCAGCCGGAACCGATACAGGTTGCTGGCATAAAAGACATAATCAAGCCCGTCGGCGAGGCGGTTATCAAGCGCGTTGAAGAAGCCGAGAAACGCGTTCTGCCTCGCATGGGCGCAGAGCCGGTTGAAGAGGTTGGCGGGCGCCTACTAATCAGAGAGGCAGACCCGTCTGAGGTGCAGGCGTTTAGCGAGGCCATAGGCGGCGAATATACCAAGGGGCTAAACTTTCCGCGCATTGCCGAGCAAATGGGCGATGTAAACGCGGCTGATTATTTGGCGCGGCTAAAAGACGCAAACAAAGAGCTGTTTGAAAAAGCAAGGCGCGGAACGATTGACCTGGCCGCTATCCAAAAAATGGCCGAAGATGAAGGGCTAGAAGATACTGTTGCGTATTTCCTGACCAGAGAACCAGGGTCAACAGAGACAGCCGAAAAGATATTTGCCGGCGTCTTGGCGTCCTTTGCAATGATTAAGGAAACAGACGCTGCATTTGTGGCTGCCAGAAGAATGCCAGCCGGCGAGGCGCGCGACAAAGCAATGGCAAACGCAAACCAAATGATGGTGGCGCAAGCGGTTCTTTTGTCCAATGTGAGCGGCTCAATATCAGAGGCTGGGAGAACCTTGTTTGTGTCGCGCAAGGCTGGCGAGATGGGCGTGGATTTAAGACAGCGCTCAGCTCAAATCGTCGGCTTGTTTGGCACAGAAAACGTAGATGATATTGAGTATATGGGCGACCTGTATATGAGCCTACCGACGTCCAGGGCCAAAAACAATTTTGTGAAGCAGGGCATAGGCAAAAGCATGGACGTCATCACAGAGGTGTGGATCAATAGCATCCTGTCGATGCCGACGACCCACCTGGTCAATATCGCCGGCAACGGCTTGATGATGGCGACGCGCGTTGTAGAGGGCGCGGTGGCTTCCGGTATAGGCCGGGCGCGCACAGCAATCACTGGCAGCACAGAAAGAGTTAGAATGCGTGAGGCTATTGCGCAGCTCGACGGTATGCGCAGGGGCCTTGGGGACGCGCTCTGGGTTGCCGGCAAGACCCTAGTGACAGAAGAGCCTGGGGATGTAGTCACAAAAATAGACGTGCGGAACCGGCGCGCGATTGGCACCAGCGGAGACCCGCGCGTCATAATCGACCAGCTGCGCCAGGGCAACATGGCTGCGGCATCCGTCAACATGATGGGTGTTTATGCGCGGATGGGCGGGCGGTTCCTGCTGGCAGAGGACGATTTCTTCAAAGGCGTTGCATACAGAATGTCTGTCTATGAAAACGCATCCATTCGCGCCGGCAATCTTTATGACCAAATGATAGCAGCCGGAAAAACAAAAGAAGAAGCAAAACTGGCTGCGGCTGCAGAAGAAGCGCGCATCATAAACAACCCGCCGGAAGATATCGAAATGGACGCCAGACAGGCGGCTGTTCAAATGACGTTCCAGGGTGACTTGCCCGGTTTTCTGGGGGATATGCAGGGCGCAATGTCTCACCCTGTTGCAAAGCTGTTTGTGCCATTCTACAAGACGCCGACAAACGTGATGAAAGAGGTTGTCAACCGCACCCCTCTAATGCTGGCGTATCCCGGCTTTTACAAAAAGCTAAAGGCAGGCGGGCGCGAGGCAGATATAGCGCTGTCGAAACTGGCGGTCGGGTCAACCGTCGGGTCTATGTTTGCGTATGCCGCGATGGGGTTGGATAGGCCGGACAACGATATGATTATTGTCGGGGGTGGCCCGACAGACTATGAGGCCAAGCAGGCTTATCTGCGCATGGGGCTAAACCCATACACCATTAATTTCAAGAATTACGACCAGCGCGGAAATTGGGACGGAACCTATACGTCATACAGCTATAGCCGTTTTGACCCGGTATCTGGCGTGCTGGCTATGGCCGCAGACTTTGCGTATTACGCCCAATATGAGGACGACCAGACAACGCTGGACGGTCTCGCTTTGGCCTTGGGTCTTAGTGTGGCCAAATACGCTGGGGAGCTGCCCTTCTTGCAAGGCGTCCAGGATATGGCGTCTATATTCCGTAACCCAGACCCCGACGCTATTATGGTAGCTTTTGGGGAGATGCTTGCACAAAAAGGCACAGAGGCGGTCTTGTCTCTCGCGCCTACCGTCTCATCCTTCAGCGCCGGTATAGAGCGCATGGGCGAGCCAGGCGAAGGCGCGGCTGGTCCGGTTGCACCGTCATCTATGCTGCCGGAGACCGGCCTGTTTGGCGAAGACCCAACAGAGCTGCCGGCGTTCGCTCGCGGCTTCTATCAGGCGCTGGAGCGCGCGAAGGGGCGCAACCCGTTCTTTAGCGACCAGGTGGAACCGAGGCTCAATCTGTGGGGTGAGCGGATGATGCAGGGCACCGGCGCTGGCTGGGAGTTTATCTCGCCCGTGCGGATCCAGCAGACCAAATACAATGCGGTGGACATGGAGCTGATGGAGCTGGGTGGCGGCTTCCGTATGCCCAGCAAAAAAATTGAGGGCGTTTTGTTGAACGCGGTGCAGTATAACAAATGGCTGACCTACATGAACCAGATTGACGGCAAAGGTAGAATGCCTGACGACCCGAGGTATGACGCAGGGTCAACCATGCTCAATGCTTTGAACAAGGTGATTGTGTCGAAAGAATACAAAGGTATTGAGCTAGATGAGGATAAACTGGAAATCCTCGCTGGCATAGTGAGCAGCTACCAAAAAGCGGGCAAGCAAGTCCTTATAAAAGAGGACGCGTATTTGCAGGGCAAAATTGCTGCGGTCAAGTAGATCGTGTAATATAACCTACGAAAGGCGTAGATATGGCAGACTATAATATCAATGCGGTGACACGCCGCGTAGTTTACAGCGGCTCAGCTGGACTGGGCCCCTACTCATTCAGCTTTGAGGTGCTCGACCAGGACGACCTGGCCGTCTATTTCAACACGACCAAGCTGACCCTGACCACCGACTACACGGTCACCATCAATGCGAACGGCACCGGGTCAATCACGATTGTGACTGGCACGAACGTGCCGAGCACGCCCACCGGCTCAGACACAATCATCATTGTTGGCGCTAGGGACATTGAGCGCGTAACCGATTTTGTGACCGCCGGCGACCTGCGCGCATCTGCGCTGAACGAGCAGCTGGACGGCCTTACCATCTTTGACCAGCAGATAGCAGAAGAACAGAAGCGCACACTGCAGGCGCCGGTATATGACCCGGCCCATGTAGATGATGGCGGCACGCTGGACATGACGCTGCCTGCGAAATCTGCGCGCGCCGGTAAATACCTGCAGTTTAACAGCACCACCGGCAACCCCGAGGCTGGCCCGGACAGCACGGACGTGACAAACCTGGCGGACGTGGCGACGGATATTGCGCTGTTGGCGGATATCCAGGACGGAACCACCGCGACAAACGCGATCACCACCGTGTCCGGCATCAGCGCAAATGTGACTACGGTCGCAGGCATCGCGTCCAATGTGAGCACGGTTGCTGGGATTAGCGCGGACGTGACCTCTGTTGCCGCTGACGCCACAGATATCGGGACTGTTGCCACAAACATTGCCAGCGTCAACACGGTCGCCGGCAATATCAGCGAGGTGGTTGCTGTCGCCAATGATTTGAATGAGGCGGTATCCGAGGTTGAGACTGTCGCCAATGACTTGAATGAGGCAGTGTCCGAGATTGAAACCGTTGCCGCCAGCATCAGCAACGTCGATGCCGTCGGCACGAATATTGCCAATGTCAACACGGTCGCGGGCATAGATAGCAACGTGACTACGGTTGCCGGCATATCTGCCAACGTGACCACCGTCGCCGGGATCTCCGCGAACGTGACCACGGTCGCCGGGATATCTGCGGACGTGAGCACGGTTGCTGCGGATGGCACGGACATTGGAACCGTCGCGGGCATTTCATCCAATGTCAGCACGGTGGCCGGTATCTCTGGTGATGTGACTACGGTTGCCGGCGTGTCGTCGAATGTCACCACCGTTGCCACAGACATCACAAATGTGAAGACGGTTGCCACAAACATTGCGGATGTCAATAACTTTGCGCTGACCTACCGAATTGCTGCATCTGCGCCCGCGACCAGCCTGGACGAAGGCGACCTGTATTTGGACACTACGCAGAACAAGATGTTTGTGTATGACGGTTCCGCTTGGGTAACGGTTTCCCCGGACTTGATTGCAGACACCACCCCGCAGCTGGGCGGCAATCTTGATTTGAACGGCAACAACATCACTGGCACTGGTAACATCAGCACAACTGGAACGGCCACATTTACCGGCGACCTGACTGTTGACACGAATACTCTGTATGTGGACAGCACGAACAATCGGGTTGGTTTAGGAACAAGCTCGCCTTCTTACTTAATTGATGCCCAAACGGCAGCGGGTAATGCACAAGTGCAAATTAAATCTGGCGGCGATTTGGCCCAAGTGATTTTGCATAGCACTGACACAACTGGCAATTCGCAAATCAACTTTGCAGACGCAGACAGCAGCAATGTTGGGATGTTGCAATATTTCCATAGCGACAATCATATGGAATTTACTGTCAATTCTTCAGAAGCAATGCGCATAGACAGCAGCGGCGATGCAATTATTGGCGGCACAACAGCAGGTGCATCCAGTGCAGTTACAATAAGCGGGGATGGCTATGTGCAAGCTAGGTATAGCAGTGGCCCAGCCGCTTATTTTGACAGGCTGTCAACCGACGGCACGATTGCGGAGTTCCGCAAAGACGGCAGCGCGGTAGGCTCAATCGGCAGCCGTGGCGCAGGAACATCATACATCATCTTGAAGTCAAGTGCTGGTGCTGGGGCTGGCTTAACTGGCTCCGACAACGCTATTCTGCCGATGGATGAAAGTGCGCTGGCAGATGCGAATACAAGTCTAGGCAATGGCTCCTACCGCTTCAAAGACCTTCATTGGTCTAATTCAGTTCTGGTAGGTGCCACCTCTGGCCGTGGCGGTGCGGCTACTGGCCACCTGTTCAAGATGCCTAGCGGCGATGTTTATTTTGAAATAATGGGCAGCACGACCTCGGCAAACACAGACATCCTGTTTTCCGATGGCACTGGAGGTTCCTACGGCGTAGTCGGCTATGACCACACCAATGACGCTTTGCGCTTCTTTACAAACTCCGGGGAGAGGATGCGTATAGACAGCAGCGGCAATTTGCTGGTGGGCAAGACTACAACTGCATTAAATACTAATGGCATCCGATTTGTTGGTAACGACACAAGCAATATGACTGTTAGTGGCGGAACTGTTCTTGATTTGAACAGGCGCACAAGTGACGGGTCAATTTTGGGCTTCTATAAAGACGGCAGCAGTGTGGGTAATATTGGTTATGGGTCTACCGAATTTAGAATTACATCATCAAACGGGTATTTAGTTCTTAATAATTCATCTTCAGGTTATCTGGAGTTTTTAAACTCTGGATACACAGGAACACCAAGAACAAGACCAGACACAGATAACGCTTACGATTTAGGCGATTCTGGCAGACGCTTTGACGACATCTTTGCCACGAACGGCACTATCCAAACATCTGACGCTAACGAAAAGCAACAAATCGCAGCACTGACTGATGCTGAAATAACAGCTGCAAAGGCAATCAGCCAGCTGTTCAAGACCTTTAAGTGGAACGACAAGGTTGCAGCAAAGGGCGATGCAGCCCGGACGCACACAGGCGTGATTGCACAGGATGTTGAAGCAGCTATGACTGCCGCTGGTTTGGATGCTGGTGACTATGCCTTCTTCATTAGCACTGACTGGTATGTGGATGCAGATGGCAATGAGGTTGAGGCAGATGCTGAAGGTGCTATTGCTAAGAACCGCAAAGGCATCCGCTACCCCGAACTGCTGTCCTTTGTGGGTGCAGCAACAGAGCAACGGCTGGCAAATATTGAAACACGCCTTGCCGCATTAGAAGCCAATTAACAGGAGACAAACCAATGGCTAACACATACACTTGGAACTTTCCGCAGCTTGACACAGCCCCGTCAGAGGGCGGTTTGACCGATGTGGTCAAAACCATCCACTGGCGGCTCAATGCTACCAGTGAAACAGAAACCAACGCAGAGGGCGTTCCGCTGTCTGTCAGCGCATACGGCACAGCATCAGCTGGTGAGGCAGACGCAGACAACTTTACGGCTTTTGACAGTCTGACGCAGGACTGGTGCAAGGCACTGGTGCTGGCCTCTCTGGACAAGACAGAGGCAGAGCTTGAGGCGATGCTTTCAGAACAGCTGCAAAATATAATCACGCCGCCGATTGTTGGCAAGGTTCCTGCTGGGTGGTAAGCGATGGAAATGTCCGGTCTCATTGATGTTCTGATAGGCGTTATCATAGCGGGCCTGGGCTATTGGCTGCGCACGATCCAGTCTGAGCACAAGCCCATTGACATTCTGCTCAACAGGACGCGTGAGGACTACGCCACAAAGCATGAGCTGCGCGGCGACATGGATAACCTGATGCAGGCACTGCACCGCCTGGAAGATAAGCNGCACCGTCTTATCACAGACAAATGACCCATGTTTTCCTGCTCCTGGTTTATATCGGTGTAGGGGACGGCCCCNCGCTCGCATCAAACGACCTGTATTTCAAATCAATTTCGGAATGTAACTGGTTCGCCGCCCAGGTTGCCAAGCGCTTCGGCTCTTATGGCAGCCTGGACGGCATCGACCCAAAGGACCGGGTCACCGCCTACTGCGTGCCGAAATATGTGACCGATGGCAGCGTGAGGATTTATTGATGCTGGCCGAGCTCGCCGCAGCAAACGCAGCCTATAGCGTTTTGAAGACCGCGATATCTAATGGGGCGGAGCTGGCCAAATACGGGCAGCAGATAAGCTCGTTCGTAAACGCCAAGGCGGACATTGAAAAGAAATACAATAAGAAAAAGAACAGCCTGTTTGGCGGCGGCAAGGATGACGACCTAGAGGAATTCCTGGCGCTCGAGCAGATCCGCCAGAACGAGAAAACCCTGGTCAGCCATATGCAGCTGTATGGCAGACCGGGCCTGTATAATGACTGGGTAAAATTTCAAGCAAAGGCCAGGGTCGCCCGGCAGCAGGCCGAAAAAGAACGCACAGCACGCATCAAGAAAATTGTGGAGATAACGCTGCTGACGGTTCTTGGCATCGTCGGCCTGGGTGTGCTAGGCGTGATAGGGTGGTTCATCTACATGGGGGTGACGGGCAAGCTATGATGACCAATACCATGCGTGGCCTGGTTGGTGAGTTTATCTGCCTTGGGTCTATCGCAAGTATGGGATGGCGCGTATCGCACTGCGCCCAGGATAAGATAGACGCGGTTTGCTGGCACGACGATGACCCAGCCGCGTTCTACCGGGTCCAGGTAAAAAGCAGCCTGCTGCACAAGCACAAGGGTGACTATCACTTTCACCTTGGAACGGGTCTAAAGAAGAATTTGCCGAGCCGCGACGACTACGATATCCTGGCCCTGGTTGCGGTGGACCAGCGCCGGTGCGCATATTTCCCGGTGCTATCTATCCGGCAGAAGACAAAGAGGTTTACGCCAGCATATTTCAACACGCCCGACCTAGAGGAAGAGAGCTGGCAGCGGGCGATAGACTATCTGAGAAGGACAAGGCTATGAACTGGGATGAATATCCAAATTTCAGCGAAGACGAATTCCGCTGCAGCCATACCGGCAAATGCGAGATGAAGCAGGAGCTGATGGACGCGCTGCAAACCATGCGGGATTTGCACGGTAGACCCATGACCATCACCAGCGGATACCGTGACCCGTCTCACCCGGTTGAGGCGCGCAAGGAAACGCCGGGGGTGCACACGTTGGGCCTGGCTGCGGACATTGCGTGCCAGGGAACCGAGGCATATGAGATCCTGGAGCTGGCGTTCGAGCTCGGCTTCAACGGCATCGGCGTCGCACAAAAGGGCGGCGGGCGTTGTATTCACGTGGATATGTGGACGGGTGGACCCCGGCCCAATGTATGGAGCTACTAAATGCTTGGAGTATTAGCGAAGATCCTCGGAAGCGGGGACGTGGTAAAGCAGGGGCTGAAGCTCATCGACGATATGCACACCTCTACAGAGGAAGAGGTCGCCATCAAGAGCAAGGCGCGGATTGATTTGATGAACGCCTACGCACCTTTCAAGATAGCCCAGAGATACCTGGCGCTCATGTTTGGAGCGACGTTCTTGGCGAGCTATGTGCTGGTCCTGGCCATGACAATCAGCGGCCAGGGCGACCCGGATGCGGTGACTAAGGTGATGGAGCAGTTTAGCATCAACTACGCCATGCTCATCATCCTGGGCTTCTACTTTGGCGGCGGCGTGGTCGACAGCTTCAAGGCAAAAAAATAGAGGGGCCGAAGCCCCCCTATCACTGAGCCACAGGGCGCGCGGATCTTCGCATCCCATAGCCCTGGACTATGGCGCCCCGCAGCTCCAGGGCGCGCATATGTTTACTGACCGCCTGCTTGCTGAGCCCCAGGGCGTCCCCCAGCTCTTGTTGGCTGGGGGATTGCCCGTGCTCCCGGCGGTATGCGGTGAGCGCACGCAGCACGCGCTGCTGTGCCTGGGTGAGGGCAAGCATCAGCGCATCTCCTTTATTGTGAGCGCATTCTGGCGCACCTTCTGGGCTGGCTTCGCCGGCACCTGTTTCGCCGGCTGCGCCTTGATATTGCGCATCGGCCAGCGCAGCTTGTAGGTGACGCCGTCCGCCGTGCCGGTGGCCTCTTCGTGATTGCCCATCCATTCCTTGAGCGCTGCCTCTGCAGCGTCGATGGCCTGCTCGCATTCCTTCTTGAGGCGCTTGGCCTCGACCAGGGCCTCGAACGCCTCGCGCTCATCCGGGCCGGCGCTGTCGATATCCAGCGGCGGCGCTCCGTCATCGACGTTCGAGTAGGCGACATTGCCGTCCTCAGAAGACAGCACGGGATACCAATCCACGTCCCTGCGCCGGCGCTCGAATTCCAGCAGGCCATCCAGGACCTGCGAGCGCAGGGTGCTGACTACAGGATAAACAAAACAGCGCAGCTCGCTGCCGCGATACAGAACGGCGACGACACCGTAGTCTGCGCCGGTCACCATCATCTGCGCCTGCAGCTGCACGGGGCCGCGCCATGGCGGTGGCGTGTCTTCCGGCGCTGCCTGCGTGGTCTTCGCCTCAATGATGACGCGTTTGCCCGCCAGGTTGTAAAAGTCGCCGGCGTGAAGATAGATCCCGCGCGCAGGGTTGTGCTCGACATCGCCGGTGCCGACGGCGTCGCCGTCCAGAGAGCAGGCGAGGGGCAGCTCCGGGTGGTAATACGCCTCTGTGTGGTCCGTGTTCAGCTGGTCCAGCTGCAGGCGTTTGGCGGCTTCGCGCAGGACCAGAGGCTCGAGCTCATTGCCCCACCAGGTGAGCTCATTGCCTTCCCAAGCGTGCGGCGGGGTGCCGGCGTCCAGGTCGACAAAGGTTTTGAGCAGCTCATTCTGGCTCTTGTAAGGCGACAGGCCCAGCATTGCGGGGACCAGGGACGCGGACATCATATTGTCGGGTGTAAGTTTACCTACCATTTTTCTCTCCTAATGTTGAACTTGTTAGACTTTCTTCTGTTTTCGTGAGCGGTGATTATTTGAAGGTTCCACGGGACATGAAGGCCGCACACTGTTTTGCCCCTCAGGGGCACGATATGGTCCACATGGTATTCCATACTTTGATCTGCAGACATCTTTTTGCATTCGTGATAAAAGCTCTCAATTTCTTTAAGATGCAGCTTTGCCAAAGGTATGCTGGTCATCTTCCACCTAATTGCATTGTATGCGGTCTGCTTGGCTTGAACGTGAGCCCTGTTCTTAGCGCGCCATTCTTTATACCTCTTGTTAATTTTGTCTTTGTTCTTAGCGCTCCATTCTTTATACCTCTCTCTGTTCTTAGCGCGCCATTCAGAATAGCAAAAATAGCTAGGGCGTTTTTTAATGCCAAGAGCTATGCGTTTCTTTGCTTGACATTTTTTCGATCTGTCTCTTTGTTGTTGCGCGTGTTCCTCGCAGATGCAGGCACCTGTTGCGGTATATCTCATCGCTACCTGGTTATATCTTTTGCACGGCTTGCCGGTAAAATAAAACTTGAGCCCAAGCTTCTTGGCCTCTCTCCTTTTGATAACCTGCATCTCAGCCCCCAAACCAAGCGATGAGGGCCCACCAAGTGTATTGTGGGCCGAAGATATTGAGCCAGCCCGCTATGAACAAGGCCAGCAAGACGTATGCAAACTTGTCTGCCATTGGTCTCTCCTATGCTCTCAGAAGGTTGCGCACGCTAGTGTCGTGCCATTTGCCGCCCATTGCGGACGGGATACCGGCCCCATTGAGGCTGGATGCGATAGCGCGCAGCGAGGCACCGGCCTCGCGCATGGCGCTGATGATAGGCATGGCGCGCTGCGCGACCTGCTTGGTCTTCTCTCTGCGCGCTGCGCCAGAGGCGATGCCGCCGGCGCGTGGGTTCGGTGAGCCCAGCTTGATGCCGCGCGCCTTTGCGGCCGCGAGCGCATCGCGGGTGCGCTTGGCAATCTCTTCGCGTTCGTGCTGCGCGACCACAGCGCGCACGCAGAATTCCAGGGTGCCGGCG
>BCSF01000702.1_pt1 | contig 12326 bp, 13 predicted proteins | sample 1016431 | NCBI WGS metagenome assembly BCSF01 (sample SAMD00045685;SAMD00045686;SAMD00045687;SAMD00045688;SAMD00045689;SAMD00045690;SAMD00045691;SAMD00045692;SAMD00045684;SAMD00045690;SAMD00045691;SAMD00045692;SAMD00045684;SAMD00045685;SAMD00045686;SAMD00045687;SAMD00045688;SAMD00045689, study...
TCTTTATACCTTATACAATGAGTTCCCAAGTAGTTCTCCATAATCATTATTTACACTTGAAAATATAGGAAACACTTGAGTGTCGCCCTGCTGTGCCTGTGCTACTTGTTGTTGTTGAGGCAGAGGGACAATGACTGAGGCATTCATGTATGGGTTATCATATGATGGGAATGATGAAATTTCAGTTGCACCTCTTCTCTTTTGCAAAAGAAGTTCTTTTATTTCGTCAGGAGTAATTGATGATCTATTATCTCCATATCCAGTGTAAAGACTTTGACCTTTTTTAATATCTTGACGTGGAACGGGTCCTCCTAAAGAAGGATCATACGAACTATATTCTCCCCTTTTCATATCACGAGGGACACCAATTGAAGCGAACTCCGCGGCTAATTCAATCTGTGCTGTTTCAAGACTAACTGATGCGTCACCTTTGATAAAATCTCCTACAAGTCTTCTCTTTGAGGCAAGAGCATAATCCTCAAATTTATTTTGTATTGATTCATTAAATATCGCAGAAGATGTATCAATACCTTTGCTCTTCAGGTAATCGATAAATCCTTTCATGGTTGCAGGAATAATTTGATATTTTCCTACAGCATATAAAACACCCTTCTGTTGTTCAGCATAAACTTGATCAACAGTCATTTTAGATATTGGTTTTGGTGGTTTATATCCTTCTTGAATATCAGCTTCACCATTATTATATGAATCAACACCACCCTCTCCTCCAGAAATTCTACCAAAAAGTGAAGATGCGGTAGATGATCCAGTTCTAGGCGGAGAAGTTTGACCTCTTACAGATTCTTGTAGTGCTTGATTTTCTGCAGCATCCTCACGGAATGATGCCATACCACTTCTTCTTTCTGTTTGAGATACAAGTTGTTGTCTGGAAGGTGCTGTTGCCGTTCCTCCAGGTTGATATGCTCCTGTGGGATTTCCCGCAAGAAAATTATAAAATGATACAACTCCACCAATAGCTGTAAAAATTTGCTTCATAAAACCATCAATTTTTGCAAGGTTTTCATTGATTTTGTCTTTATCGATCTGTAGGGTATCTGTATTGAATCCTACAAGTGGAGCGATGAGTTTGGTTCCTTCCCCAACAATCCATTTTAGCGAATCCCACACAGGTGTCAAGACCGGTGTGAGAGAATCAAATAATTCTTGAATCTTAGCAAAAATATTTTCAACAAATTTCTTTATCCTTTCATACTGATTTACAACAAAAAGAACCAGAGATCCTATCAAAAGATTTTTGAAGTAATTACCAATCGTATCAAGAAAAGCAGGTTTCGATACACCTTTTAATTTACTTAGTGCAGCAACTCTAGCTCTACTCGCACCCTCAAGCATTGCTTCTCTTATTTTTTTACGTTGCTTACCCTCTTTCTTTTGATTATCTTTTATCTTTTCTTTTTTGAAGGTATTTGTATTAGATATTATTGATAAAATGCTAGCAAGAGACTCATTGATAGTATTGAATGATGCGTCTAATGGTGTGCCAGTATTACTCTTTTCTTTTGATAATTGTTGCTGTCTTTTCTCTAAGGGTTTGAGATTCAGAAGTTTTTCTGAGGAAACGACAGTTCTTTTTACTGTTGGTTTCTTTGCACTCATCGCAGGTGATGATGAATCACCTTTATTACTAACAAAGGTCGTAGCACTTTTCGCTGGTTTTTTAGGACCAGAAGCAGTCTTTACTATTAAACTAGCGAGGGGTCCTATCATATCAAGCGTTCACCATATTGTATATGGATCTGACTGCCATACTGTAAGGTGCGCTGCTGTCAGTAGCAGAAAACACAGCGACATTTGTCTGAGTCGCTGATGCTGCACTAGTAGGAGTTTGTGATGCAGCACCTATTGGTAAGAAGGAGACTTCGGGAGACTTCTTCTCAGGTGGTTGTAAAAACTCATTCAATCTATCAATATTTCTCTTCAATTCTTGATAGTTTTCTCTATTATTTTCTATAAACTGATCATAATTCTGTAAAAACATATTTTGCTCAGGGGGAGCAACTGGTGGAGTGGTAGACTCTCCTAAGAACTCTCTCTCAACTTGTGCTCTCGCTTCTGCTGCAGCTTCTGCTAGTCTTTTAGTTTCTTTATCTTCTTCAGTCATTTCACGGAATCCAACCAAATCCTTAAGATAATCACCAAAATTTTGAGGTTTAGAAAATGCTGGTCTACTTTCTATGACTTTTCGTCTTGCTTCTCTCATAGCAGCGTCTCTTTCTCTGATCATCTTATCTTTTCTTGCCATCTCAGTATTATACCTTTCAGCAGCAGCATCAAGCTGAGCCAATCTCTTATATCCACCTAAATTATTGACGATGTATTGTCTAGCTTTCTCATCATCTAGAAAAAGTTTACTCTTTCCTGTTGATTTTGTATATCTTGGTAGCGGTCCAAGTAATCCAGGAGTTCCATCCTTTTGATCATAAGAAGGCACTTCAAGTGGTTTACCTCCTTCATCAAGAAGTCTAAATCTTTTTTTTGGTCCAGTCAAAGTAGTATAGTTCTTAAACTCTAATCCACCAACTTTTAATTCTTGCTGAAGAGCTCTATCAAAGTCAGCCCCTATTTTGCCACCTCTTCTTTCTTCATCAACTTTTCTGAATATAGCAGCTGCTCCAACTACACCTAATGCAATGAGCAGTGCTTTGAACCCAAGTGGATTAGCAAATACACCAATCATTTTTGCCAATATTGGCAATCCACCAAGTAGTAAACCAGTCAATGATAACAAAGTTGGAATAATCGGTATCGCGACAATAGCCAACGCTGCAACAGCAACACCAGTGATAATCTTTCCTAAATTCTCAGTGACAAATGTTTTGAACTCATCTATCTTTTTTTGATTCTCAGGATCTTTGAACCAATTTATGATACCAAGTAATGCACCACCAATTAGTATATTTTTGAAATAGTTTTTTAGTGTATCAAAGAATCCAATCGCTGGTGGAGTGATTGCCTTCAATGCACTCTTTCTATCTTTTTGAACTTTCTTTTTACCCTCTAGTTTTTCTTCTCTCTCTTTTGCTTTCTCAAGTGCTGCAGATCTAGCATCCTTCTCTGTTTCCGACTTTTCTAATCCAAACTGCTGACGCAATACTTGTTCGATAGCACCAAGAGATTCAGATACTCTTGTCAGATTATCATTTATACCACCAACAAGTTTTTCATCAGATCTCACACCCTGAAGATCTTTGGGTCCTTTATCTAATAACTTACTTGACTTTATCTTCGCTCTCTTTACTTTTGGTTTTGCTCTGAGTGAAGGAGCAGCGAATGATTTTGATACAAACTTTTTTGCCTTTTCCTTATCTTCAAACTTATCCTGAATCTCCATCGCAGTCAAAGTTTCATCCAGAAGTTCATCTAGACCTTCTGGAATCTCGTCCTCTTCAATATCGATTGCTTCGTTATTGATTGGCATTCTGCTGCTGTTGCTTTAGTTTTTCTTCTTCAAGGTGTGCTTGTAAGAGTGCAACGTAAACGTCACGCTCCCACGGCATCATATTTTCAATTTCAGTTAATGAATATTTATGGTACTGCATCAAGGCAAAATTGATCTTGAAGTAACTCTCAAGATCCATGTGTACCATGCCTACCCGAAAAAACTGGATAACCCCTCCAGAAGGACGGTATTTTGTTTCTTGGTTTTAGGATTTTTGAACTTGACTTCATGAGATAGTTTAGGCATAGTATCAAAAAACTTCTCAATCTTTTTGAATTGAGAACTATTCATCTGCTCCAAGAAGTCAATGATTTCTTCCTTGGTGCAATCAGAGGTGCTCCAAACTTCTTCTTCATTGAAGATCTTATCAATACATGTTGCAATCAATTCAAATGATTGATCAAGTGCATTCTCACCAGCAAAGTCAAAGTTACTCTTGATAAATTGATCAAGTGATGGATATCTCATCTCCATCATCAAATTGTCATCGAGTTTGATATTCTTGTCATGCCCTTCTTTCTTTGTCACTTTGATATCATCAATATTGATAGTGACTGGCACGTTTGTTTCACCATCATCTGGTGCAATCAAGTTTACTTCGATATCTTCTCCGACAGACTTGCCACGAATGTTCAAGAACAGATACTCAATATCAAATGTAGGTAGAGCCTCTACCTTCACTCCCCGTGTCTTGATACAATTTTTTAGGACAGATTTGATAGCAGTAGAAATCTCTTTCATGTCCTCACTCTCTAGAGCAAGAACAAGAAGTTTCTCTTCCTTGACTAAGAAGGGTCTATACTTAATTGATTGTCCTGATGAAGGCAACTCAAGTTCATATGTTGGAGTCGCAATTGTTGGTAAAGGCATAATTCAGAGATCAGTTTGATTATTTATTTCGGGTTCTTATATATCTAGTGTAGGCATAAGAGACGCTGCATCTGAGCACATCACTACCTTCATAAGAAACTTGCATTGCACTCAGGTTGAGAGGGAAGGCACCAATGAATTGATATGTCATTGATTGCTTTGTATCTTTCTCAAACTTAGTTATGTAAAGTGCATCAGATCTATATGAAGATGGATAGTTCATTCTATAGTATCTGGTCGGATCAAGATACTCATCTGATGAAAAAGTATCCCCTTGTCCAGTGACAAGTTTCATCCAACTGTCAAGGTATTCAACAACTTTATATTCTTTGTCAACGTAGAATGTGAAATCAATGGTTTCATCATATATTCTACGATATGCAAACCTCTCTCTAACACCAGGATAATCATTTGTTACATCATGAGTTGCTAAAGCGGATCCTGGCAAACTAGTTTCTGCACATGATAATTCTAGATTAGAAATGTCATTACTACTGACACCTTCAAACTCGCCAAAGTTACTAAGACCGGGTGGTTGACCTAGTTTGACAGTATAGATTGATGTCTGAGCGACATTAAGAACCCTTGATTTTATATCACTAATGGATATTGAATTTGGTTTTGGTGCGGCGGGCATCTAAATAATTCTTACCGTATATATTATGTATGGCAGCAAGTAAGAAAAGTCAGTATTATCCTTCATATCCTAAAAAATATAAAGGTAATCCCAACAATATTATTTGTCGCAGTAACTGGGAGAGAAAGTTCTGTCAGTGGTGTGATAACAATGAGAACATTTTAGAGTGGGGTAGTGAAGAACTTTGGATTCCGTATAAATCTCCTGTTGATAGAAGAGTTCATAGGTACTTCCCAGATTTTATCATAAAGGTCAAAGAAAGTACAGGTCAGGTCAAGACATATATTGTTGAGGTCAAACCTAAAAAGCAAACCAAACCACCCACTAGCAAATCATCACCATTTGATGTGAAGACTTATGCAATCAATGAGGCAAAGTGGAAAGCTGCCAAAGAGTTTTGTGATGACAGGAGAATTGGATTCAAGATCATAACAGAAGAAGAACTAGGCATCAAGTATGTCGCAAAGAACAGAAGAACTAAGTGAAAAGATTGAGGGTCTGACAGATCCTGACTCTATCATGCTTGAAATTATGTCTGTCTTTCGTGAGACAGAAATAATTCCTGATGTTGGAAAGTATTATACATTCATCTACCTCGCTAAAACACCAGGGATTACATTCGATACATTCCCACTAATTGCTTGCACTGAGATTTTACCTTGGGGATTTAGAGGATTGAACTATCATTGGGGCACACTTAGAAACTATACCTGGCAAGAAGTATCAGGTCTTCTTTATGTAATAAAGGATGATGAGATTGATTATATGCGAACAATAAAATATACACGATTACTAACTAAATAAGTAAAAAACCCATAATGGCAGATAATACATCTGGGATCAATGCACTACAAAAATCCGGTGAATCGGATCAATTTTATACTGCCACAAAGGTAACACAAGACGCTGATGGAAATACTGTAAAGGCAGAGATAATTCTATACAGTGATGCAACTAAATCAAAATCAACCACCATAGCTGAGATGAGTGGCACTGATAGTGTACCTCAATTTGTTGAGGGTTCATCTGATATTATTAATAACATTGATAACAGAAATTTAATTCTAAAAGTTTATAGAAGTCAAGTAGAGAATGCAGTAAAAGGATTAGAAATAGATGATGCACAAAAGAAAAGTATTTTAGATCAATTAAACAACACGAACAACGCAGCAGGGTTGAATGAGGAGCAGACCGTAATAGGATCTTTTGAAAGTGTAACTGAAACTATTGAAGTGATTGGTGATGATGAGGTAAATTCATCATCAGAACTTTTGCGATATCCAATCAATCAATCTAGTGAAAATTATGATTTTATAAAAATTCAAGCATTTAGATATGTGCCAGACATAAACATAACGGAGGCAGACACCACGACAGCAAGGGGTAGAAAGGTAACGCAGGGAAAAACGTATGGAGTATCTTTACAGGGTGCAGGCAGAAGAATAACTGAGACTGTTGGTCCTCAGATATTTTTGCCAATGACTCCATCTATATCTGAAACCAATAATATAGGGTGGGGAGAAGATAGATTGAATCCGCTTCAAAGACAATTTGGAGCTGCTGCAATGGGAAGTATAAATGACATTGCAAGTGGAAATTTTGGTAGTGCAATCGGTAAACAAATTGATGCTGCAAAAAATTTGATGAATAGGAAGGATGGTGGTCTAGGTCCATTTCTCACCGCATATTTTGCTGGACAAGCAGTTGGAGCAAACTTATTGGGAAGAGCAGGTATAGTTGTTAATCCAAATCTTGAGTTACTTTTTACTGGTCCAAAACTTAGATCATTCAAGTATGACTTCACATTCACTCCCAGAGATCCAAGAGAAGCATCAGAAATCAGAGAGATTATAAAGGTCTTCAAAAAGACCATGGCAGTCAAGAGGGCGAAAGGAAATCTATTCTTGAAACCACCTGACATCTATAAAATTAAATATGTATTCAACGGTGGTGAATTTGATGATGAAAAAGAACATCCATTCCTGAATAAAATCAAACCATGTGCTTTGACATCATTCAATGTAAATTATGCTCCTGATGGAAGTTACATGACATATCAGAATGGATCAATGACATCTTATCAAGTATCAATGCAGTTTGATGAACTTGAACCAATTTATAGTGATGATCAAGACTCTAGAACTGCAACATCTACAATGGGATTCTAATGGCAAAAACATATTTCAGACAACTTCCAGATTTTGATTATGTGAACAGAACATCAGAGAACCATAGCATCTCTGCATATGAGACTGTCAAGAATATTTTTAAGAGAGCGAAGATTAGTGATGACATATTCTCTGATCTTACTTTCTTTACAAAGTATAAGATCGTAGGTGATGATAGACCAGATATTGTTGCTAACAAATTTTATGATGATCCAAGATTAGATTGGATTGTTCTCTTGTCAAATAACATCATGAATGTTCAGACAGAGTGGCCAATGACTCAATCAGATTACTATGATTTCTTAATTGATAAGTATGGTGATGAGGAAACAATCAACAAAGTGCATCATTATCGCTGCACAGGTGTGACCACTAATGATGGTATTGTAATTGTTCCAGAGGGTCTCACGATTGAATCTGATTTCAGTGTGACATATTTCGACGCATCGATAGGATCAAGTGTAACTAAGACGGGCATCTCTGAAGAGGTAACAAATCTTGAGTATGAGAATGATATTCAAGATGCTAAAAGAAATATATTCTTACTCAAACCAACATACTTAAATGTTGTGTTTGATGACATAGAAGATTTGATGAGATACAAAAAAGGTGGAACTCAGTATGTGAGTCCCACCTTGAAGAGAGGAGATAATATTAGATTATATGGATGATCACTCCTCAGCAAGTTTTTGGAAGTAACTCAGAGCATCATCCTCATCTTCATCCTTTGACTCGACAGTGGTATTAGAAACCAGTGCGGGTTCAGGTTCCCTAGATTCAAACTTAGGGGTGAAAGATCCACGACCTTCACTCTCATCCTCAAGTTCTTCATCAACCACACGACGGCTAGAACGTTGTCCCAGAACCATACGAAGACGGTTCTCAAGTTCCTCATAGGTCTTGAACTTGTCTGATGCAACTAGATCTTGCAGGGAGTATTCCTTCTTCCAAAGGGCTTCCAGTGCATCGTCATCATCGAGCAGAGGTTCAACAGGACCAAACTCAGAAGAATCATAGTTCCAGTAACCCTGGACCTTCTTCAGTTTCAGTTTGAAGTTAGCACCCTGCCAGAAGTCAAAAGGATTGATAGGAGTTTCATCCTCAAACTCAGGTTGCATTGCTTCCATCACCTTGTCAAAGATCTTCTTACCAAACTTGTAGAGGAAGACTTTACCTTCGTTCTGAGGGTTTGCTTTGTCTTGGACAACATAGATGTTGGCATAGTAAGAGAGCTTGCGCTTCTGCTTACGCACGGTGTCCTTATCAGAGTCAAGACCGCTGTTCCAGAGTTCACGGTTGTGCTCAGACACAGGATCTTTTTGACCCAGGGTAGTCAGGGAGTTTTCAATATACCATCCACCAGGACCCTGAAATGCATGGGAATACATCTTTGCCCAGGGGAGTTCTTCCCCTTCAGGTGCGGGCAGGAAACGGATGACTGCATAACCATTGCCAGTCTTATCCATTTCGGGTTTCCAGAGGCGCTCATCTGCACCACCAGAAGTATTGTTCATCTTCTCAACTTCTTTGACCAGTTTTTGAGTCAGAGAACCAAGAGAGGATTGCTTTTTGAGATCGGAAAAGGACATTCGGATTACCTAAGATTAGTTGGATTTGGCTTGTGTGTACCTTCATATTCTACATGTCAAAGTCGTTGTCGTCAATCTGTTTTTTCATGACATCAATCATCGAAGACATATTGTTAAAGACCACACTCATGTCGGTCCCTCTAGGGAGACCCATCATCGTCGCAGATTCTACGATTTGATCTTTCATCATCTTAGCGTCAGGATCATCTGACAAACTCAAACGAGTGTAGAGAATCTTCTGCTTATCAATCAGTTTTTCTAAGAGATCAATATGGATCAACTTCTCATCGTTGTCCATGCTAGGGAATGAGAATACATTTTTATAAACTTCTTCTTGAAGTTCTTGTATCTCAACCATTTCTGCACGCACTACTGAAGGATCTATGAGACGTATCTGTCTCGTAGAATAACATCTTTTCAGAGAATTTTATATTTGGGTACATCAATATTTAGGAATGGAGAATACTTCTTCATCTTCATACTGACGGATTCCCACACTGGGTCTGTGAGGTTATCATCCCATTTCTTTTTGAAACCAAGAATGTGATTCAGAATCAACAAGGTTTCGATTGACACGTTACCCTTCAGGTGTTCCTTCAGGATTTGTGGATGACGTGTCCCATCCATTGCAAACATAGAGTCAAAGTCTCCATCATCGAAGACTGATTCTGTTTCCTCCCTAAAGAGGTATGAGAGAGATTGCGTTCTTCGCTTCCAGTCAGTGTATCTACTTTCACCATTGCGTATCATCTCTCCTATCCAAAGCTTACTTGGATCAGTGCAGGTGATAAAGTTAGACACAAAGAAATCTTCTACCTCTTTGTCAGACTTCTGCCTTGCAAACTTCTCAAACCAGAAACGATCTTTTCTTTTGTAGAAAGATTGAACGGTCGCACGACTCTTACCACAATACTTGTGATAGTCATACTTGTCTTTCGTGAAGTGATTCTTCATCGACAAGTAGCATCTGTAGGCATCAAACGGCATCATCAAAAAAGTAATATAGGGATTTTTTTGCCGGAAAATTTTTTGGGCGAAAATGAAATCAGAGAGGCAATTTTGCTCGCGAACTCTTCTTCAAAAAGTTTAGTTCCATCGCTTCATATTTGATCTTCTCTTTCAACGGTTTCGATAACAGTTTGGGGACTGACTCAACATCGATACTATTCTGATCACAGAAGTGAACAATAGCATCGATGTAGTTCATACCGTTGTTTTCAATCACAAGTGATTCAATCTCTTGTGCGAAGCGTGACGGGCAAAAGAATTTACTTTCTAAAACCTTCTCTAGTTCATTCTCCATTCTCTGACCCAGTATTGTGATGTACAAATTCTTTAATGTAACGAACTAGAAGTTTAATATAGTCCCCTTTGTTCCGTTTGTCAAATACTTTGACATCACCACCGGGTGTGACCATGAGAGTGATGAGTTTTTTGACGGGGATACCAGTCAGTTCGTAGTAGGCTGTGGCATAGAACATTTCCTGTACGAAATAGTTCTCCAACCATTTTTCGGGTTTGATCTTTTCAGATGTTTTGAAGTCAATGACTGCAAGTTCTCCTTCGTACTCTGCGATGCAGTCAACTCTACCAGCTAAACCAAGATACTCTGAATACAGAGTTCTTTCTATAGCGTGTACATTATTTATCTTGTCCAGATATGGCTTGGCGTGGTGGAACATGAACTTAGTCGCTGGGAGAAAATCATCCCAGTTGATTTCTTTGTTCCGCATATACACTTCAACTGCCTCGTGGAAATCAGTCCCACGAGTAGTTGCTTTCTTCGTAATACGATTTGCTTCTTCAATACCTACACGCTGACGCCACTTAACAAAGATCTGTCGGTTGTAGAATGAAGTTACAGACGTAATAGAAGGCACCCACTGACCATCGGGAAGATTGTACAAGCGGATGCCATTCGTTTCTTTTTTGTTTAGTTCAAGGTCACCTAGAAAATTATGATGAATAAAACTCATTAGATTGTTTCCATTTTGGCAAGCAGATATTCTTTGACCAATCCAGAGCGAACGATATCTTCTACTCCAAACTCTACAATATCAACTGATGGCATGATACGGAGGATCTTCATGAAATCTGCGATACCATTTCTCTCTTTGTCCTTAAGAAGGTCAGATTGAGTTGCATCGCCACAGAACATGATCTTACTATTCTCTCCGATTCTTGTGATAATACTATCAAGTTCATGATAGTTCAAGTTTTGGAACTCGTCAACAATGACACTAGCATTGTCTAATGTGGTGCCACGAATGAAAGCTTTCACCCAGAATGAAATAGTTCCCTGTGTTTTTAGGTTGCCGTAGAGCATCTCAAAGTCTGCCTCTGTGGGAAGTTCAAACATATACTTCACCATATTCTTATATGGAATCTGGTAAAGGGAAGACTTATCCTCATGATCTCCTGGCAGGAATCCAATCTCTCTGGTCGCTACAAGCGATCTGACAAGGTAGATCTTCTCATAGGGTGTCTTCATGTCCAACACGTCTTTGAGCGCGTTGTAGAGGGTGATAAACGTCTTACCTGTGCCAGCACAACCATATGCCACAAGGTTTTGGTTGTTCTGATAGCAGCGGAAAAGTTCCTTTTGATTATCGGTAAGAGGTTCAACGGATCTCATGAGATCAGCGTTGATTGGTTTCTTTCTTTTCATTTGTCTATTAGACATCCCAAATGGGACTGGTGATTGAGTCTTTCTTTTAGCAGGCATAAGCGGGATCAGAATTGGTAATCGCGGTTTTTGCGGACAGTGGCACCTGGTTGTTTAGATGCACGGTCCAAGACTTCATTCCATCCAGAGGAATTAGCCTCGCCCGTCCATCTAAACATCTCTTGAGTGCTTGCACACCCTTGTGACCAGTCTCTGTCCCAACCGGGATTATCTTCTCTCCACTTCGTGTACTCTTTCATGGTCATGTTGAGTACTTTTGTTTCTTTGCTTTCTATATTAATAACAGGGTAAGTTGGCATAAACCGCAAGTCCTAGTGTAAATATTTATGAAATCCATTCCATTGCTTCCGCAACGGCAGGGAACTGTTCACAGAAGATCTTCTTTGCACCCAGAGCAATGTCCATGTGCTCCTTCTGTGTACCGTTTGAAGAACGCAAATCGATATAATGAATCCATGAACGAACTGATCCCGTCATGTAGAGTCTGGTGGGCGTTGCTAGAGGGAGCACAAAACGGGCACACTCCTTTGCAATATCAGCATCAAGCATTTCTTTGTAGAGTTTCATTCCCTCATCAAAGTGTTTCTGCATTTTGATCTGGAACTCTTGACGGACAAACGGGTCAATATCATCAATAGAGTTCTGACGATTTTGTGTGTGTTTACGCCGTAGTTCAGGTAAAGGGATCGGCTCCGCGGGTAGGGAAGAATCAGCATAGCGTTGTGAAAATTCTTGATATGTGAAGCTACGGTGGCGCAAGCACTGAGCCGCTAGTCCTCTGGTAGTATGAATTTCAAGCGTCATAAACGCTTGTTCAAAAATACTCCAATGCTGATGCTTAATGCAATATCTCAACAGACCTGCAATATTCTCATTTTCTTGATTTGATGGATTGCTTACACGAGCACAATATGCA
>BCSF01000704.1_pt1 | contig 12325 bp, 15 predicted proteins | sample 1016431 | NCBI WGS metagenome assembly BCSF01 (sample SAMD00045685;SAMD00045686;SAMD00045687;SAMD00045688;SAMD00045689;SAMD00045690;SAMD00045691;SAMD00045692;SAMD00045684;SAMD00045690;SAMD00045691;SAMD00045692;SAMD00045684;SAMD00045685;SAMD00045686;SAMD00045687;SAMD00045688;SAMD00045689, study...
CCGTATGATCACGGGCGGTATCTCTGTCCGAACTACCGGTACATCGACGTTAAAGAAGAAGTGCGTAAAGTGTTCGACGAGATGCAGGCCAACAAGGACAAGTTTGTCGCGGAGTATCCCACGATCATGGCGCACAACCAGCTAGAACTGGGTGATGACTTCAATCCGGCTGAGTACCCGTCTCTGCAACAAGTTAAGGACAAGATCGGCTGGAACCTGACCCCGCACCCCGTACCGCTACAGGGTGACTTCCGTAGTCAGGTAGAGCAGGACGGTATCGACGAGATGACTGAGGACTTCCACCGTGCTACCGACAACGCACTGCGTGACTCTCTGGAACATGTTTTCAATCATGTGCGAAGGACTATCGAGAACGTGTCGGAACAACTCAGTGACCGTGACATTGATCCGGACGCAAAGCGGAAGTTTAAGTCCTCATGCCGTGGGTTCCATGACACGCTACTGGACAAAGTGCTGCGCTACGTCAACATGCTGGACGTGTGCAACATCTATGACAATCCGGAGGTGAAAGCATCCCAACAACAGATCAGGGACTTGCTCACATCCGTCAGTGTGCCGCAGTTGAAAGCATCAGATACGCTGCGCCACGAAACCAAGCAACAAGTGGACGAGATCATCAAGAACTTGCCCACGCTATAAACGCAACACATCTCAACACAACTCAACACATGTCAACACTTCTTGACAAACCAACGAGGAACTAGAAATGCAACTCAATACTGTAATGCAATACGCTGACTCTCACGACGATCTGGTCGAAGACATTGCCGATCTGGGTCACCAGATTACTCTGATCATTCAAGGGCCGATGGGCTGGGGTAAGTCAGCAATGTTACGCACGCTGGCTGCAATGCCTAAGTTTGAATCTCACGCATTTGTTTATATAGATTGCACCACCAAGTCCGTTTCTGTTGACTTCTTTAAGATCAAATACTGAGAAGTAAATTGGTTTAGCAACCATCTTACCAGACTCATCTTGTTCTTTTTCTGTACGAGAGAAACGTACTAAAGAAGCAGCTTTTTTGATACCTTTAAGTTGTTTACCAGATATACCTGGAAGCTTGATAGCTTGCTTAAAAGTTACAAATTCTGATCCTTCTTCAAAACCAGCTGCAAGTAAAGTAGAATAGTTTTTACCTGTGTATTCGTGACCAGTTACATGATTAATCATTTTATATCTCCTTCATCCTTACTATTAATATCATATAAATAGAAGCAAAAGTCAACAGTTAATTTAACTTTTAGGAAAAAAAATGCCAGTTTTAAATCCAGATGTATCAGTTGAAGTAAGTAATATTACAAGTTCATCAGACTTGAATAACCTTAACTTCTTACAACCTACAGCATTTAAATTAACTATAGATAGAAAACATTATGCTAATCTACAGTTCTTTGCTCAGACAGTACTACATCCAAACCTTAGTATGAATCCAGTTGAGGTTCCATATAAGAGAATTTCTTCTGTACCTTTTGCAGGAGATAAATTGACTTTTTCTGAATTAACGTGTATGATAATAGTAGACGAAAATCTAAACTCATATACAGAAATGTACAATTGGATGAATAGAATAGTTGTGACAAATGAACGTGCATCAAGTAACAGAACAGAAACACAACCACCTACTGTTGCTGATATGACTTTATCAATACTAAGTAGCCATAACAATACAGTACGAACAATTAAGTATCTAGATTGTTTACCTGTTAGTCTTGGAGATATGACATTAGAATCTACTAGTGGTGATGTACAATATATTACATTTCCTGCTACGTTTAGATTCTCTACATTTGAATTAAATTAATGACCGGAGTATATTATGACATTGGAGCAAGTGCTAGAAGAGTGGGCAACCGACTCTAAACTTCCTCGTAACAACTTAGACGAAGCATCTCGTCAGACACCATCATTACATTCTAAGTATCTTACTTTACTTTCTCATGCAAAGCTAAAGATGAAGAAAGCTGAGATGGATCAAAAGAGTCTACTGAAAGATAAATGGCTCTACTATAAGGGTAAGATGGATGAAGAGCAATTGAAAGCTACTGGATGGGATCTAGATCCTCTCAATGGCTTGAAAGTTATGAAAGGTGAGATGGATTACTATTATGATTCTGATAAAGAGATACAAGAATCAGAACTAAAGATACAGTATCTAAAAACACTTATAGATACTCTTAACGAGATTGTAAATAATCTCAATTGGAGACACCAAACAATTAGTAATATGATACGATGGAAGGTATTTGAAGCCGGTGGCTGATATTGTCTGCAGACTAAAAGATTATAGTATGTTAGAAGTAGATGTGGATGCTGGACTAGCAGCAGAACTATCAGACTTCTTTTCTTTCTATGTTCCTGGATATAAGTTTATGCCAGCCTACAAGAATAAAGTGTGGGATGGAAAGATAAAACTATTCAATCGCATGTCGGGCGAATTATCTGCGGGGCTTTACGTTTATCTTGTGAAGTTTGCGGCAGAGAGAAACTACACTCTTGATACTGAGGAATCACAATACGGTTTTCCTTTAGTAAAAGATCGAGTCCCAGAATTCGACGAATTTCTGAAGGTGGAATATCTACCTTTTCAACCTCGGGATTATCAATATGATGCTGTAGTAACAGCGCTAGAACGATCACGTGCAATATTATTATCTCCAACTGGTTCTGGCAAGTCATTTATAGCGTATCTACTTATTAAGTATTATATGTCAATGATTGAACAACATAAAAAGATTTTAATTGTTGTTCCTACAACATCATTAGTAGAACAAATGGAATCAGACTTTTTAGATTATGGAATGAGAGGACCTCATCCTGTTCATAAAATATACTCTGGCAAAGATAAGGAAACAGATAAACGTATTATTGTCTCTACCTGGCAATCAATATATAAGTTTCCTCCTGCATGGTTTAAAAAGTTTGGTATGATCATTGGTGATGAATGTCATGGATTTAAATCTAAGTCATTATCATCTATTATGAACAAAGCAACGGAAGCTAAATATAGATACGGTCTAACAGGAACACTTGATGGTACTCAGACTCATAAGTTAGTTCTTGAGGGGTTGTTTGGACCCGTATATCAAGTGACAAAGACCAAAGAACTGCAGGATGATGGAACATTAGCACCATTAGATATAAAAGTGTTGTTAATCAATTATCCAGAACAAGTAAGGAAAGACTTTGGAAAGAAAACTTACCAAGATGAGATTGACTTCATTATTGGACATGATGGTCGTAATAAGCTCATTCGCAATCTCGCTTTGGATGCTAAAGGAAATACTCTTGTCTTATTCAATCGTGTGGATGCTCATGGAAAACCACTCTACGATCTTATAAATAGTAAGGCAGAAGAAGGAAGAAAAGTATTCTTTGTTTCTGGTGAAGTTGCTACTTCAGATAGAGAAGCAATACGTAAGATAGTGGAGAAGCAAAAAAATGGAATCATTGTGGCAAGTCTTGGTACCTTTAGTACTGGTATTAATATTCGGAATCTGCACAATATCATCTTCGCTAGCCCGTCGAAGTCTCAAATTAAAGTTCTACAGAGTATCGGAAGAGGGTTACGCAAATCCGATGACGGAAGAAGCACTACGCTCTACGACATCACCGACGACCTCCACTGGAAGAAGCGAAACAATTACACGCTATCCCACGGGGCCGAAAGGGTAAAGATATATAAGAAAGAACAGTTTAATTATAAACTTATACAGGTAGATCTAAATGGATGACATAAGACAACTAAAATTATCAACTGGTGAAGAAGTAGTCTGCGAGATTCTTGATTGGGCAGATGAACAAGAGGGTGATATTGTTGTTCGTAATATGTACTTGATTCATTCTAAAGATGATGATATGAGAGGTTATAGATACTATCATCTGAAGCCTTGGATGACTATGCAAGAAGGTGATGAGACATTTATTACTCTTAACATTATGCATGTAGTAGCTCAAGGAAAACCTGACTTAAAAGTTTTAACACAATACGATCAAGCTGTGATTAATTCAAATCTCACTGATGAAGAACTCAATAAAAAAATTAATCAATATATAGATAAGATGAAAGATAATCTAAAGCAACAAGAATTTGACGAGGATTTTGAAAACGTAGTTTGGTTTCCTGGGAGTGATAAAATACATTGATGCAAGATGATGATGCCTATAAACAATATCCACAACACAGAAAGTGGTTTAACAAACTTTGGCTATCAGAAAAGCTAGGTTACAAATGTGGTCCAGCTGGAGTAGATATCCCAGAAGATGGAACATATATTATCAGACCAATTTACAATTTATCTGGAATGGGTGTTGGTGCTACTGTCAAAAAATTAAAAGCTGGTGATGAAAACTCGACTCCTCCTGGATATTTTTGGTGTGAGTATTTTATAGGAACTCATTACTCTGCAAACTATCTTTGGGAATATGACAGAGATATGATAGATGGTAAGTGGAGAGATCCTTGGAAAGGTAGATCATGTTGGGTTGGAGTAAACATGCCTGTTAATGTTAGTAGGTTTGTAGAATGGCAAAGATCAGATTTTGTACCTTCTGTTCCAGATGAACTTGCAGAGCTGCGTGACGTCAAAGAAATTAACGTTGAATTTATAGGTGATAAAGTAATTGAAGTTCATTTAAGACCTTCCCCAGACCCAGATTATGATCATATTATTCCAGTGTGGGCATCAGATCTAGGTCCTAAAAAAGAACATATGGAAATGCATGGATATGAGTTTATTGAATCTTACGATAATGCAGATGGACACTTAGACGATCCCCGAATAGGATTTTTAGTAAAATAGTATACTGCCGGCCCACCAAGGGCTATTAGATTATACATCTATTTTAACAACTTGTCAACAGTTTTTTTTGGTTGATCTATAAAAAAATTTGTGATATTATATTAAAAACTTGAGGTTTATTATGGCAAAAAAAGATAACATACATTATGTTAATAACAAAGAATTTTCTCAAGCAGTGGTAGATTACTGTACAGTAGTTACTGAAGCTAAGAATAACAAACAAGATGTTCCAGTCGTTCCAGACTATATTGCGCAATGTTTTCTAAAGATTGCCGAAGGTTTATCTCACAAATCTAATTTTATTCGTTACACCTATCGTGAAGAGATGGTTATGGATGCGGTTGAGAATTGTCTTAAAGCTATTAAGAATTACAATATAGATGCAGCTACCAGAACAGGCAATCCAAATGCATTCTCTTATTTCACTCAGATTAGTTGGTATGCTTTTCTTCGACGTATTGCAAAAGAGAAAAAACAATTTGACATTAAACAGAAGTATATGACTTCATCTGGTATTGAACAATTTATTATGACACAAGAAGGTGATACTGCATCACAACAAGTTGTACAAGCTTTTGTTGATACATTGAAAGATCGTATTGATAAAGTAAAAGAAAAAGATGAAGTAATAAAAGAGTTTGCTGTTAAAGAAAAGAAAAGGGCAAAGCGTTCTGCTAGTCCTGTAGATTCAGATTTGAGTAACTTCCTATGAGAATATTAATAATGGGTTTACCAGGTTCTGGTAAAACACACCTAGCCAAAAGATTGCATGTATATCTCAATTGTGCTTGGTATAATGCAGATAAAGTAAGAGATATGGCCAATGATTGGGATTTCACTGACTCTGGTCGTAGACGTCAATCAGAACGTATGAATACTTTAGCAACATTTGAAGCTACAAGAGCTCGAACGGTAATATGTGATTTTGTTTGTCCTACTGGAGAGACGAGAAAGTCATTCTCAGCTGATATTACTATTTGGATGGATACAATAGCTTCTGGAAGATACTCTGACACTAATCAGTTATTTGAGCAACCAACAGATGTTGATTATCATATAAAAGGTTTTATGAGCGAAGAAGAAATTGTTGACTTTGCTAACCAACTTAAAGAAGAACGGCATGTTTGATCCTCAAAAACCTACAACACAAATGCTTGGTAGATGGCAACCTTGGCATAAAGGTCATACAGAATTATTTAAAAAAGCGTTGTCTGAAACTGGCCAAGTGTGTATAATGGTTAGAGATGTTAGCGGTATTGTTGGTAAAGATGCTGGTGGAGGTCGAACAGTAAAGCAAAACGATAATCCATTTCATTTAAGAAATGTGAGAGGACGTATTGAAGAGGCTTTGGCAGAAGAAGGATATACTAATGGAATTGAATATACGATATTGCCAGTACCAAATATTGTTGACATTAGCTATGGTCGTGGTGTTGGATATACCTTTACCCAACATGATCTAGGTGAAGAGATTCACAATATTAGCGCTACAAAGATTAGGAAGCAGATGAGGAGGGAAGGGAAACTCGATGCGCGTGGCAATACTAAATGACACTCATTGTGGGATTCGCAATAGTAGCGACATATTTCTCGATAACGCAGAGAAATTTTATTCTGATGTATTTTTTCCTTATATGGTGGAGCATAATATTCGCCATATCATTCACCTTGGTGATTACTATGATAACAGGAAATTTGTTAACTTCCGTGCTCTTAACAGGAACCGTCATGCATTTCTTAAGCCGCTTAGAGACTTAGGAATAACCATGGATATCATCCGTGGTAACCATGACACATACTATAAGAACACTGGTGAGTTAAATAGCTTAAAAGAGTTACTTGGTCACTATATGAACGAAGTAACAATTATTCACAAACCAACAGTTATGGAATATGGATCATTGAAGATGGGTCTTGTTCCATGGATTGATGATCAATGTGAAAAAGAATCTATGGACTTTCTAGCAAATGCAAAGTGTGACTGGATAGGTGGCCACTTTGAGATCGCTGGATATGAAATGTTGAAGGGTATAAAGAACGAACATGGATTAGATAGATCTGTATTCAAAAGATTTGAAAAAGTATTATCTGGACACTTCCATACTAAATCAGAACAAGATAACATAATGTACTTGGGATCACAAATGGAGTTCTTTTGGAATGATGCACACGATAAAAAACATTTCCACATTCTTGACACAGAGACGCGTGAAATATTACCTATACTTAACCCTCATACTCTCTTCCATCGCATTTATTATGATGATAGCAAGCACGATTATCTACACTATGATCTGGATGGAGTGGACGGGAAATTTGTTAAAGTTGTCGTTATAAACAAAGCAGATACATTTACATTTGATAGGTTTATTGATAGAATAAACAACAGAGAGATCTTAGAGCTAAAGATAGCAGAAAATTTTAATGAATTTATAGGATCTAATGTTGACGATGAGAGTGTTTCAGTGGAAGATACTCCTACATTGCTTAATAGTTATATTGATGCAGTAGATACAGATCTTGATAAGGATCGTATCAAAGTTGAAATGTCTAACCTTATGACCGAGGCTCAGGCTCTAGAAATAGTATGATTACATTTAAGACTCTAAAGTGGAAGAACTTCCTGTCCACTGGTAACAATTGGTGCGATATAAACTTTCAGCAAGCTAAGACAACTCTTGTAGTTGGACAAAATGGTGCTGGTAAGTCAACAATGTTAGATGCATTATCTTTTGCATTGTTTGGTAGAGCACATAGAAATATATCTAAGGCACAGCTAGTCAATAGTATAAACAATAAAGGAACAGTAGTAGAGGTTACGTTTAATGTTCTTGGATCAGACTTCAAGATCATTAGAGGTATAAAACCAAATAAGTTTGAGATATGGCGTGGTGAGACTATGTTGAACCAAGACTCCCATGCCAAAGAGTACCAGAAGATCCTCGAGCAGAACATCTTGAAGCTTAATCATAAAAGCTTCCATCAGATCGTAGTGCTAGGCTCCTCCTCCTTCATTCCCTTCATGCAGCTAAGCGCTCAGAATCGAAGAGATGTTATCGAGGATCTTCTGGACATTAATGTATTCTCTAAAATGAATAGTATACTAAAAGAAAAGACTGCAGTTCTAAAGGATAATGTAAAAGATGTCGTACACAAGATCGATGTCATTAAGACAAAAGTTGAAGCTCAGAAAAAGTATATCAAAGATGTTAAAGCAATCAACGATGAACAAAAAGAAGAGAAGCTCAAACTCATTGAGGATTACCGAGATGAGATCAAGACTCTTAATGAAAAAAACGCAACACTATCATCCTTCGTGGAAGACAAATTACTTTCAGCCTCAAAGCGTAAGCAAGATGCGCAGGAAAAAATTAACGAACTCACTACGTTCAGGGCAAAGTTCCAAGCCGATATCAAGAAACTCGTTAAGGAGCTTAAATTCTTCGAGGATAATGATACCTGCCCCACATGTACCCAACCCATCACAAAGGAAACGAAAGAGTCCCATATCTTGGAAGGCAAAGCAAGAGCTAAGGAGCTTAATGCCGCATTGGAAACTGCTGAGGCTTCTTTGGGAAGACGAAACGAGGTATTGGCATCCGCTGAAGAACAAATAGCTAAGTGCCAAGAGGCTCAGAGTGAGTTACATGGAAACAATCAATCAATTGATAATTTCCAAAAGGCTATAGATCGTACACAAAGTGAGTTAGACAATATATCCAAAGGAGCTGATATAGCTGCAGCTAACGATGATCTTGATAATCTAAAAGATGAGAACGATAGCTTGATAGAAGAAAAGCTAACACTTAGTGAACAACAAAACTACAATTCTGTTATGACTCAGATGTTAAGAGATACTGGTATCAAAACTAAAATAGTTAAACAATATCTTCCAGTAATTAACAAACTAGTTAATCAGTATCTACAAATATTAGATTTCTTTGTATCGTTTAACTTAGACGAACATTTCCAAGAAACTATTAGATCTCGCTTCAGAGATAACTTTACATACGATTCATTCTCTGAAGGTGAGAAGCAAAGAATAGACTTAGCACTATTGTTTACTTGGAGACAGATTGCTAAGATGAAGAATAGTGTCGCGACTAATCTTCTACTATTAGATGAAACTTTTGACAGTTCGTTAGATGTTGACGGTGTTGACAATCTAATGAAAATCATCTATAGTTTAGGAGAAGACACTAATGTATTTGTTATATCTCATAAAGGTGAGATGGTAGACGGTAAGTTTGCTAACAAGATAGAAGTAGTCAAAGAGAAGAACTTTAGTAAAATTAAAGGTAATTAGTTATGGAAATTAGTGCAAACACAGTCAATGTGTTAAAGAACTTTGCTGCTATCAATGCTAACATTGTTATCAAGCCTGGCAACAAACTTATGACAATCTCTGAAGCAAAGAATGTTCTTGCTGAAGCAACAGTACCAGAAGAGTTTAATAGTATCGTTGGAATATATGATCTAACAGAATTCTTGAATATTCTTGGACTTGTAGACAAACCTCGAGTTAGGTTTGAGGAACAGTTCATGCAGATTGGTGGAGTCTCTGGTAGAGAGTTAGTCAAGTATTATTATGCTGATACTGATATGTTAACAACTCCCACCAAGCCTATTGATATGCCAGATGCTGATGTATGGTTTACATTAGATGAATCAACGTTGAATGGTATCAAACGAGCTGCAGCTGTTTTTGGTCACGGGCAGTTGACTATTGAACCTAATGATGGTAGTATTAAGCTCTCGGTTATTGATCCAGAGAATGCAACTGCTAATGAGTATTCAATTGAAGTAGATGGAGGATATCAAAACGATAAGTTTAAATTTGCCCTAAATATATCTAATCTAAAGATGGTATCGGATAACTATAATGTTAAGATATCCTCTAAACTAATCTCACAATTTACTAACGAAAGTGAAAACCTTACATACTGGGTTGCACTTGAAAAGTCATCAACATATGGAGAATAAAATGGCGAAAGAAGATGAAGTAAAAATGGCTCACGAGTCACATGCACCAGTATATGATCTTGCTAATCGTATTAGTCGATCTACTGTTGCAGTAGTTGATACAATGGTTCAACGAGGAGCTATCAAAGGCGAAGAGCTAACAACTCTTGGACAGTTACGTGATCAAGCAACACAAATGATTCAAATGTGTGAAACATATCAGACTGACCAAGCTGCTAAAAAAGGTTAATATAGAATATGGATACCTTCCTTTGGGTTGAAAAATATCGTCCTAAAACAATAGCTGAAACTATACTTCCTCCTTCATTAAAAAAAATGTTTCAGCAGATTGTAGACAAGGGTGAGTTCCCAAACATGTTGTTTACTGGTACAGCTGGTCTAGGTAAGACTACTGTAGCAAAAGCATTATGTAATGAACTTGGCCTGGACTATATTATTATCAACGGATCAGAGGAAGGTAACATTGATACATTAAGAGGTAAGATCAAACAGTTCGCTTCTAGTGTATCTTTGTCGGGTGGGTTCAAGGTTGTTATTCTCGATGAGGCTGACTACTTGAACCCACAATCGACTCAACCTGCATTACGTGGGTTTATAGAAGAATTTGCAAACAATTGTAGATTCATACTTACTTGCAACTTTAAGAATAGAATAATAGAACCACTGCATTCTCGATGTGGTGTTTATGAGTTTAATACTACTAAGAACTCTCTTGCTAATCTTTCTATGCAATTCTATAAAAGATTGAAAGAGATATTAGATAAAGAGGGTGTTACTCACGAACAGAAAGCCACTGCTGATCTGATTATGAAACATGCCCCTGATTGGAGGAGAATACTAAATGAGGTACAGAGACTTCATATTTCTGGTACTGGGATTAATTCTAGTACATCTACTAATGCAAGCAGCAGCTTTGATACGTTGGCAGCTGCTATAAAGCAAAAGAACTTTAAAGCAATGAGACGCTGGGTTGTTGATCATATGGATGTAGATACTAATGCTATCTTTCGTGGTCTTTACGATAACATGAATGAATATGTTCAACCACAATCAATCCCACAACTTGTTTTAATCCTTGCTGATTATCAATATAAAGATGCATTCGTTGCCGATCACGAACTAAATATAGTTGCATGTATGACAGAGATAATGGCACAGGTTCAATTCAAATGAAAAACATAGTAGTACTTGGTGGAGGAGTTGTTGGTTGGTTTACAGCAGCTCTAATACAAAAAAGACATCCAGATATTAAGATCACACTAATCGAATCACCTAATGTTCCAATCCTAGGTGTTGGTGAAAGCACTGTACCTCAACTTGGAGAACTTCTAAGTTGGCTTGATGTTGACGAGAACACTTGGATGAAAGCTGTTCATGGTATTCATAAACTTGGCAATCACTTTGTTGGGTGGAATACAGAACGTCCAATGACTCATGTTACAGATCATTGGAATGCTTCACCAGAAGAATATCATTTTTATTCATTTAGTTTTTCTTACAATACTAACTCCTTAAGAAATAATTTTTATAAGCATAGATCAATTAATGATTACTTCTATGATAATAATGGTAAGTATGGAATAGATCATAAGAACAATGACTACTGGCTAGAACTTGTCCGTCGTGGAAAGTATTCATGGGATCAAACTGATGCTCATACTATGGAGCAATTCCATCCAGCAATGAACAACCGTGCAGCTCGATACAATGATGGATATCCAGTAACTGGTGGATACAATAGTTACGCTTGGCATATTGATGCTGAAAGATTTCCAAAAGTAATTAGAGACATGGTTGCGTTACCGTTAGGTGTTGAGCATGTAACTGGGCATGTTAGTAGAATACAAAAAGACTATAATGGTTATGTAACTAATCTTACATTAGAAGATGGCCGAGTATTTGAAGCAGATTTGTACTGTGACTGCACTGGATTTAATCGTGTTCTTATGAAGACGATGGATGTTAAGTGGAAAGGTATTAGTCAGCTTCCAACTCAATCAGCATGGGTAGCTCCAGTAAAATATAATGATCCTTACAAAGAAATGAAGCCTTTTACTCAAAGCTATGCTAATAAGAGTGGGTGGAACTTTATTATCTCTTTATACAGTAGAATGGGATCTGGTTATGTATTCGATGTTGATGTTGAAGATATTGATGTTGCTAGAGAAGATTTTATAAAGTATTGGGATGGATATGAATTTATTAGAGATCCTAGATTAATTCAATGGCAACAAGGCTATTATGATAATGCCTGGGATAAAAATGTTGTTGGTGTTGGTATGGCTCAAGGATTTATTGATCCTATGGAAGCTAATAGCATCTATGGTGCTCAAAGCTGTATTCAGATGTTAGATCAGGTTCTGACCAAATATAAGACTCGGCCAATAACAGAGTCAACTAGAAAAGCATACTCGAAACAGATTCAAAAGCTAGAGAATCAAATCAGTGATTTCATTACGTATCACTTTACATTAAGTAAAAGAAGAGATACACCTTTCTGGCGTAAATGGGGAACGTACGG
>BCSF01000703.1_pt1 | contig 12324 bp, 4 predicted proteins | sample 1016431 | NCBI WGS metagenome assembly BCSF01 (sample SAMD00045685;SAMD00045686;SAMD00045687;SAMD00045688;SAMD00045689;SAMD00045690;SAMD00045691;SAMD00045692;SAMD00045684;SAMD00045690;SAMD00045691;SAMD00045692;SAMD00045684;SAMD00045685;SAMD00045686;SAMD00045687;SAMD00045688;SAMD00045689, study...
CCTTAAACAGGGGTCGTGGTTATTGGGAAGAGACAGTAGCACGTGATGTGTCTCCTGGTCTTAACAACGCTACCATGCCTCACGAGCTGGCTAACACTGGTGCTACTACCTTTACGTTTGGACCTATTACCTATAAGAACCGTCTAACTGGTGACGATGTTACCAACCCACAGCCATCGTTTGTAGGTAAAAAGATTAGTTCTACTTTCTTTTATAGCAATAGGTTCGGTGTGTTATCTGAGGATAACGTTATTTTTGGTGTTGCCAATGATAACTACAACTTCTTTGCTAAGTCTGCACTGACTCAGATTGACTCAGATCCTATCGACCTGAACGTATCTAGTGTGCGTCCTGTCACTTTGTTTGACGTGCTTCCTTCTCCGCAAGGTTTGCTGCTGTTCAGTGAACGTCAACAGTTTCAGGTGTACGCTACAGATGCAAGTGTCCTGACACCTACCTCTGCTGTTATCCGTACGCTGTCTAACTATGAGATGGCTACTAATGTACAGCCTGTAGACATCGGTACTACCACTGCATTTGTCAGCCGGGTACCTGGTTACAGTAAGTTGTTTACGATGTCTCTTCGTGACGTTGAGCAGACACCTATTGTGGTGGACATCAGTAAAGCTGTGCTTGAGTGGATTCCTGATACTGTAGACGATCTAATTGTCAGCCCGCCTAACTCTATTGTTATGCTGGTTGATCGTGATACATCTTACCTGTACATGTACCGGTTCTATAACAACGGTAAGGAAGATCTATTCCAAGCATGGGTTAAGTGGGAACTGCCTGGTACCATTCAAGCTGCACGTATCATTAACGATGCAGTTACTGTTGTATCACAGCAGGAAGATGAGTACACCATTGGTGCAATTGAACTGGATGAACTACCGTCTGGTAACGTCTTTGCTACATCTTCTGGTTTCACTGGTAACGTACCTCTTGACATGGCTACCCGTCCTGTCAAACCTGATGTGTCCACTGAGGCGGTCGTATATGACTCTACAAACGACATTACTAAGGTCTACGTACCATATACCCCTATCGACGATAAGGACGCCGTGATGCTCCTTACAGTGCCCACAGCAGATAAAGATACTGATGCTGCGCTAGACTCAGACCAGGGCTACTGGGCTAAGGCTATTGAACGTGTTGAACCTGTAACTGGCTTCCGTTACTTTGAAGTGAAGGGTAACTTTACTGATTATGCTGATGGTATTGTAGTTGGTTATGGTTACGATCTGGAGGCGGAGTTGCCTAAGTTCTACCTTAGAACAGAGCAGGGAGCTGATTATACCGCTTCTCTGACTATCGCTCGGGTTAAAATGTCTGTTGGTCGGACTGGTGCTATCCGCTTTAAGGTTAGACCAACTGGTTCTAACGAATGGAAGAACGTACAGCATACTGCAGAAGGCGACATCTATCAAGGCGATACTGACCCTGTAGTACAGGAACGAGTATTTACCTTACCTATCCATCAACGTAACACTAATTTTGAACTTAAAGTGACAAGTGATTTTCCATACCCTGTATCGTTGGTGTCGATGATGTGGGAGGGTAACTATTCTAACAAGTATTATAGGAGGTCTTAATGTTTAACCCCAAAGAGAATCTCCTAGATCAACAGCTTGCTGTCTCTGGTCTGGAGATGAACATAACCTGGGCTGGTGTCGGTGCGGTTACTTCTATTGTTGGCGGTATTTTTGGCGCTAGCTCTGCTTCAAGGCAAAACGCCGAAGCTAGAAGGGCTCAGCAAGAGCAGCAAAAGATTGCTAACAAGCAGGCTAAGATTACTAACGAGTATAATCGTACAGCGTTTGAAGCCGAACGTAAGGATTATTTTGCTGCTCGTGAGTTTCAGTACGAAACTGCTGTTAAACAGTGGAAGTATGATACTGCAATCCAAGACTACAGATATGTACAAGATGTAAAGGCTTATGAGGCTTCGGCTGCAAACTATGGTCAGCAGACAATGTTTAATAACGTTGCCTATCAAGCTGCCAAGGAATCTAACCAAGCATCGTATAGCGAACTGCTAGCTGGCGCTGCTTTTGAAGGGGAAAGTACATTGGTTCAAAACCTAGAAGCACAAGGTAAAGCTGCTTTAGGTCAAGCTGGTGTCTCCCGTGGCAAAGCTATGCAAGCTCTAGCGGCTAAACAAGGACGTGATCTTGCTGTTCTTCGTGCAAGTCTTAAAAGCAGTGAGCAGGAATATAAGCGTAATATGTTTGACCTTTCTCTGCAGAAGTATGGTGCAGACATGCAAGCTAAGGCTAATCTTATGATTCGACCTGATCGTCTGCCTGAGCTTATTGCTCCTACGATGGGTCCAGAACGTACCTTTGTGGAGCCTGCTGAAGTACTGCCTGGTGCAGTTCCACCTGCTAAATACACAAACCCACTGATGCCACTTATTGGTGGAGTCACTGGGGCTGCTAGTATTCTTGGGCAACCAGGTGCTAAGTTTGCGTAAATTAAACCCATAACCTAATAACATAATGGCACGTCAATTCCAAGGTGCTGCAAAGGGACGTGGGTTTAATCCTATCCCTATTAGCGGCGCTAACATTACTAGGATGCGGGAGGAGAATGAACGTATCCTTCGCGGCATGAGAGAGCGGCGGGAATCAGAACGTAATAATGAGAAACGTCAGCTTGAAGCTATGCAGGCTGATGCTGCTTATTACGAAAAGGTTCGCGCCCGTGATTTTAAAGTTGAAAGTACAAATCTAGCAAACGAACAAAAGCAACTCCAGTATAATGAAGCTGAACGGGTTGCTCAATACAACGCAGAGACTAAAGCAATTTCCGGTATCTTTGATGATATTGTAAAGTTTAGTCGTACTGCAGCAGCAGCTAAAGCAAAGGCTGACGAAAAAAGAGAAGCGGAAGCTGCTGAAGAAGCTCGACGTTTACGTGAACGTAACGGTCCTTTAAGTAGTACTGACATTGCGTTCAGAACTGCTTTGGATGCAGAAGCAGAAGGACAAGAACTGGTACGGGGTAGTGTACAGGAAGCAAAAGAGCTAGGCGCTCCTGAATATGAAGTTCAGAAAACTTTAGGTCTAACTTACAAACAAAGTGTTGCTTACGTTGAGCATGACGCTAAACTTGCAACTCAAGCTGAATGGCCTGCTTTCCGTGCTCAATGGTTTAGTGAAAACGCTCCTGATGCTTTGGCAAGTCCAGAACAAGCTAATGCTCTTTTGTTTGAAGCTTGGAAAGAGTTTGAACAACAGAAAGGTTGGACAGAGTATTCTGCTGAACTACTTGGCACTGCTCTTGACGCTAAAGCAACATCTGACCAAACCTTTATATCAGGTATTACAACTCGGGCTACTGCAAGGATTACAGGTGAAAACATCACTGCACTGACTAACGCTGCTCTTGCAGATTGGAACAACCAAGGTGCAGCATCATTCCGTGGTGTAGGTACTGTTAAAGATTACTCAACAGCCCACACTTGGTATAAGCAGCAAGCGCTTGCTATGGATGAAAATGGTAATTTTATCCTAAGTGATTCTCAATGGATGAATACTGATGTACGTGGTGATGGGACAGCTTATTTTACTGGAAACCCTAAGGAAGGATTCTATGCCCGTGGTCTTGATATTCTAAACGCTAGAGAAGAGAAGCGTAGGAATTGGAACAGCAGTACCGCTACTGATGACCGTCAGTCATATCAAGAGGAATCTAAAGCGTGGCACCGTCATATTGTCGTTGATGGTAACAACACACCTGAAGATTTTGCTGCAGCTGCTGCCTCCTTTAAAGACAACGTACAGGGTAAACCTGAATGGTTGACCAAATTAGAAGCTGCTGGTGATCCTGCTAATGCTGAGAGCAACGCTAACTTGCTCACCATGGCTAAAGATCTTGAAGCTCGTGGTATGCTAAACCAATCCTTGGTGGACAAGATCTTTGAGTTTGATCCAGTGCAAGCTAATACTCTGCAGGAATCACTTAACGAACAAAACCCATTCCTGCAAAGTGACCAGTACGTTGACCTTCGTGAGGTTACAACTAATCTGACTAAAACCACCTTACCTGGTGGTGGGTTGTCTACGGATACCCCAACAAGCTATATTGCTTCTAACAAGTTAGGTAAAATCTATGACGGACTTGTCCGACAAGAGGTTGCTAACGGTGCGTCTATTGAAGCCGCTGCTGCAACAGCATCACAGGCTATTGCTGCTAACATCACAACTGACGCTGGTAACCCAGACGGCACATATCACCGTGTGTATAATGCTGCGCTAGGTGTATATGAATACCCCAATTTGTTAGACCAAGAAGTAGTTTCTATTGTAGAAAAATCAACAACTGACAAAACATTGTTTGCTGAAAAACTTAATGCAGGCGATGTGTCAGGCTTGTTTGATAAAAAAGATACTGTTATGACGGACGCTGATTTTAACGCTGCGATTGCAGCCATGCAAAAGCCTGGGTTTGAGTTTCCTGCAAGGGTTCAAATGGTTGCAGAGAAAACCGGCTCAAGCCCATTTACTATCATGCAGCGAGTTGCATCTGCTAAAGGTATGCCGGAGATTGAACCGCCTCCGTCGATGAAGCAGCTTGGGATGTACTCTCCTAAAGCACAGGCGTTGATTACTAGGTTCCAATCTACTAACCGTAATGCTCGTGGTAATGGCATTGGTATTGCTGAAGTAGGCTCTGGCTGGAACGTCGGTGCTGTACCTGAAAACCTCCGTGAATTCTACCGCACCAGTGCAGAAAAGTATGGTGTATCACCTGCTGAAAACTCTGCAATGGGTGAGATTGAAAGCGGTCATGCTGTTGATCCTAAAAACAGAGTTAGCTATAATGGTAGCTCCTTTGGTGTGATGCAGATTAACAAGTCTGCTCACCCTGCTTTCTTTGCTCAGTTTGACGGTAAGAATGATGACGAGGCTAACATCGATTACGGCACTAGGTATTACGCAGAATTGAAACAACGTTACGGTGGTGACATGATTGCCGCTGCTATGGCGTACAATGCTGGTCCTGGTAATTATGATTTGTATGTTGCTGGTAAAGGATCCCAGATCTCTGCTGCAAAACTTAACGAGATGTTGAATCACGGTAGGAAATTTGCTACAGCATATTACAAATACAGCGGGGATAGTTCTCTGCTACAACATCCTATTCTCCTTAGAAAATAACTTATGGAATACGATCCCCTTGAGGCGTTCCAGGCGGGCGAAGGTGACCTTGAGCTGACAGAAGAAGCTGCAGCTGAGGTCGCCCAGCGCCGTGCAGCGGAAGAAGCCGCCGCACAGCCTCCTTCTACGGAAGCAGAGGAACAGCCCCAACAACCCGAGGCATCTACGGAGCCTTTTGATCCAAGTAAAGACTTTCGTTATTACGAAGCACAGGGGATGAGTCGCCGTGAGTGGACACGTCGCCGCCTGAGTAATATGCGAGTAGGTGGTGAACTTGAAAGTTTCGCTACTGACCCTAAAGGTTCTCTTGAGGTAGCTACTGCTGTACCTACGGGTGCACTTGATTTTGGTGTAGAAGTTCTAAACTTCGCAACCAGACAAGATATACCTAAACTACCTAAATACGAAAACGACATTGCACAAGGTGTTAGACAGATTGCTTCTGTTGTACTTCCTACCTGGGGTGCAGGTAGTGGTCTTAAAGCACTTACTTCTTTTGGTAAAGCCCGTACAGGTTGGAGCATTGGTAACACACCTTTTATGCGTTTCCTTGGTGACCGTACTGCTGAAACTTTAGGTGGTGTTGCTGTAGGACAAGTCAGTGCTGAATACGAAGGAGACAACATTCTTGGCATGGTTAAGGGTGCCCTACCTCCTCAGTATGATTTCATCCCTGACTCTCTTGCTACACTAGATGGTGATTCACCAGATGATAAACGCCGTAAAAACCAACTACAAGATCTTGGTCTTGGTACAGTAACTGTGCTAGCTGGTTCTTTGGGACGGCTTGTGAATTCTTTGGCTGGTGAAACTGCTGCTCAAATCGGTATCAACCGTCTTGTCGGTAACTCTAAAGCATCACGTAAATGGCTTGAAGAAGCTGCACCTCCAAAACCATCAACAGTAGAAGAGTCTGTTGAACTTGGCATGGTCCGCATGGACGAAGCCCTGGACGAGGTTGGTCAATACAACCTGTACAACAACCCTCGTATCGATGAACCCATGAAAGGTGTTCATGATATGTTTGATTACAATGAGATCGGTGTACGTACTGTTGACGACTTTGGTGTCGTTGGTGCTAGTATCGACCAATCACGTATTGCTCGTAACCTAGACTCTGTTGATGGTCGCATTGGTAACATCATCTCTGAGCCTGCTATTAAGTATGGTCTTAGTGGTGAGGGTAATGTAGATGAAGTTGTGCTTGGTCTCGCTAGACAGCTTAATGCAGCTGGTGATATTGGCATGGAAGGTAACGGTTGGAAGATTAGCCTTGATGATCAAATTGACGATACCCTTGATATTACAGCAAACCTGTTTGATCCTCGTATGAGTCGTGCAGATGTTGATCGTATTATTCAACCTCTGATTACACAAGACGAGACTGGCAAAGAGGTTCTGAGTGAAGAAGGGTTTGGTATTATCTCCAAAGCTCTACGTGGTTTTGGTGAAGACATCACTGCTATGGACGCTACCCGTGCTCACTCTCTGCTTGCAGGTTCTTTGTCTGGACGTATCTCTGACCTTTCAGAAGGTATGCGTCTGATGGATGGTACTGCCGCTGTTGAAGCCGGTAACGAAAAGATTATCGATTTGATGAAGTATATGGTGCAGCTTACGGGCTCAGCAGATTACTACAAGAATCGCAAGTTGGACCTGCTGGCTCTTGCCAAACGAGGTTTTAAAAACATTACTGGTTACAACGAAGCTACTGTTGCAAATGCTGATGAAGTTGGTCGCCGTCTTTTCGAGAAAGCTGAGCGGTTTGGCACCACTTTGGCTGGTATTGCTGAAGTAAAGCCACAGCTGATGCGTCAGTTCCTGATGGCTTATGAGCTGACTGATGGTAAAGTTAGTACTATTAAAGAACTTAACCAATACCTTTTCGATAAAACTGCTAACCTGGGTAAGGCTATCTTTGATCCTAACCCTGAAGTAGACAACAAACTGCTGTCCGGTGTTTGGTCTAATATCTACGCTTCTTACCTGTCAGCATTTAAAACACCTATTCAAGCGCTGGTTGGTGGTGTTGGTGGTCTTATTTCCAAGCCGACTACACACTTCCTTGGTGCTCTTGCACATGGTGATTTTAAAGCAATGCGCCGGGGCTATCTAGCTTACGGTTCTATGAAGGATTCTTTGAGCCGTGCGTTCCCTTATATGGGACAGATTTTTGCCAAAGCATCTAGAAACGTAGATGATGTTTCTTCTGTTACTCGTCAGGATTTGTTGCTCAAAGGTGAGCGAGAAATGGAATTCTTGCATGAAGTTGCTAAGAGCCGAGCGGCTGAAGGTAACTGGGGTATGAGCTATATTGTTCAACGTATGGAAGAAATCCATGCCTTTAGTAAAGACCCTATGGTCCGTTTTGGTCCTAATGGGTTGATTGCTACTGACGGATTTACTGGCGCTATGACAGCTCATGCTGAATCTTATTTCAGAGCTATGGATGAGTTTGTTGATGCTGGTAAACCTCTTACTAAAGAGAACTTAGCTCCTTTGGCTGATAAGTATTACAAAGAGATGTTTGACAGCAACGGTCTTATTAAAGATGAGGCTGCTACCTGGACAAACAATGAACTAGCTTTGAACCTTAAGTCACCTCTTATGGAAGGGATGAACAGCTTTGCCAACCATATGGCATTTATGAAGCCGTTCCTTATGTTCCCGACCACTGGTGCTAACCGGATTACTATGTTTGGTAAGTATGCACCATGGGCTCCATTCCAGAATGACTACAACCAACTTGCCTTTACACCTCTTAAACAGCTTCTAGGTAACGAAGAGTTTATTGATGACATGCTACGTCAACGTGGTATTGACATTACTAACATGTCACCGTTGGCTAAAGCTAACCGCATTACTGACCTTAAGTACGAAGCTATGGGTCGTAAGGCTCTAGGTACAGCTGCTGTTGGTGGTGTGTTTGCATTTTTCCAGGATGACCGCATCACTGGTGATGGTCACTACGACAAGGAAACACAAGCTGCACGTGTTAAACAGGGTAACTGGAAACCACGTAGTATTAAAGGTTTAGACGGTAAGTATTATTCTTACAACTTCCTTGGTCCTATTGCTGACTGGGTTGCAGCCACCGCAAATGTTTTTGATAACTTTGACACGCTTGGTCCTATCGACATGCAAGCCAAGCTTAATCAGCTGTCATTTGTCTTAAGTGCTTCTATTACTGACAACACTGGCTTATCTACTGTACGCCCTTTGCTTGAAATGCTGAGTGGTAATGAAGGCGCAAGGCTTCGTTTTGGTGCTGGTTTTATCAACGGTCTTGGACCTTTGGCTGGTCAACGTGGTGAGTGGAGTAGAGTCTTTACTGATGGTTTGAGAATTGTTGAACAAGATCTGGCTGCCCAGCTGGGTAACCGGAACCGCTTTGCTGAAGGAATCTTGCCGCAAACTGCAGCTCCTTTTGTCTACAGCCCTGTTACAGGTAAGAAGGCAAACAGCTATGGTTTCCTGCAACGTGCTTGGAACGCATACAGTGCTATTCCTATTCACGCAGAATCTTCTCCTGAAGAAGAGTTCCTTAACCAAGTAGAGTATGACGTAAGCACTACCTTTAAAACTAAAGAAGGTGTCAAAGTGCCGCCCGAAATTCAATCTGAATTGTTTAGAATTATGGGTGAGCAAGAGATCTTTAAACAAGCCATTGGACAAGTTATGTCTAGTGTCAAGGATTGGAGGTCTATTCAATCTTTTGAAGAGATGCGTAATAAAGGTCAAGACGTTGATATTAAACAATGGCATAATATCCACGCTCGTTTACGTACCGCTCAGAAGTTTGCAGAGCAATCTGCATACCGTGCTCTAAACCCTGAATTGCAGCAACAACTGATTACAGCTCAGGTTGAGGAGCTAGAAAAACAACGAGCTAATCAGCTTGGTCAACCCATTGATGAATCGCTTAACATTCGTAGGTAATTAACTAATTATGTCGTGCTCTGACGTACAAACAATTAAAGCCGGAAACGGGTCAACTAACTTTTTCTTTTGACTTCCCGTACATTTTTAAATCTGAGATCCACGTTTATTTCTGGAACGTAACAACTAAAGAGTATGACGAGAAGCTCACGACTGATTCCACCTACCCCTGGCGTATTACTGACGCCAACCCAACTATTGTAGAGTTTACTGGGACTGCTCCGCCAGCTCCTAGTTCTCCTACAGATCCTGGTGAGCCCACGGTTGACAACATTAAGATTCGTCGTATCACTAAGGTGGACGACATCCGGGCGTTGTTCAACCCTGGTTCTGCCATTCGGTCTGATGACCTTAACAAAAACTTTGAGCAGCTTCGTTACGCTATTCAGGAAAGTAACTGCACTGGTATTCCCGATGATGTTGATGATTACCTGAAGACTTATTACTGGAATAACTTTAGCGATACTGTTTATTCTACTGAGGCTTGGGATTCTGATGATGATCAGATCGCTACCACACAGGCTATTGATGCACGTATTGACAGCAAGATTGACAGCGCTTTGACGCTGGATATTGCTGCTGCTGACGGTATCGTAGTTACTGATGACACTCCTGGTTCTGGTCAAGTTACTATTGGTATTGGTCAAGGTCAAGTTGACTTTGATCGTATCAAGGCTGAGGATGTCATTACGTATGCTGAGCAAAATGCTGGTTCTCCAGCTGCTGCAGATACTAACATCTTTACTGCATCTGCTGCTGCCCGTCGTTTTGACACACTTGTACAGACTGGTACGCCTTCTGGCTCCGACTGGCAAGTTGGTAAAACCTGGCTGCAAAATGATGCTGAGTTGACCCTTTCTGTTTGGAATGGTGCTACGTGGACTGGTATTGCATCTGGTGGTACGTTTACTAACCAGCCTAAGGTTGTTTATGTTGACGCTAGCTCAGGTTCTGATACTAACGATGGTCACCGTATTAGCCGTCCTAAACTGACAATTAAAGCTGCTGTTGAGCAGATTAACAGTGATGCTACTTATGGTGATGGTAGTGTTGTCGTAGTTGCACCTGGTACCTATCAGGAAGCATGTCCTATTGACATCCAAAAATCCAACGTTTCTATTGTTGGTACTGCACTCCGTAGCTGTATTATTCATCCTACGGTAGCTACTGAGAACAGTGTAATGTTCCGTGTTAACAGCGGTACATTCCTGCAGAACCTGACCTTTACTGGTATGAAGGCTGGTTCAGGTACTGGCAACACTCTTGATGCTGATTTGCCTACTGTACAAGGTTGGAACGTTGCGTTCTATCCTGGTTGTACAATTACCAAATCACCTTACATCCAGAACTGTACTAACTTCTCAGACTCTGAGATTGACAACAGTAACATCAATGTAATCACCCCTGGTGGTGGTGCAGCTGGTGATACTGACAACGCACCTACTGGTGGTGGTCTGCTGATTGACGGTTCTGTACCTGCAGTTACTAGCCCACTGAGGTCTATTGTATGCGACAGCTATACCCACGTTGGTCTTAATGGTCCTGGTATCCTTGTTACTAACAACGGTTATGCACAGTGTACTTCTAGCTATGCGTTCTTTAACAAGTACCACATCAAGTGTCTGAATGGTGGTCAAGCCAACCTGGCTGCATCTACCACTGACTTTGGTGAGCGTGCTTTGGTTGCTGATGGTAAGTCCCCTAACGCTATCTTTACCTCTAACGTAGATGGTGCAGCTAGCTCTGGTGATATTTCTTTTAACGTTAATCAACCTGCTACTGGTACCGGCTGGTTTGGAGATACAAACCGTCCTGCTAGCAACATGTTGGTAACTGTTAACAGCGTTACCTATCCTATCCTTTCTGCTGTTGCTAACACTGACAGCGAAGGCGGTAATGGCTGGACTGTTACTATTAGCCGTCCTGATCCTAATAACCGTAGTGTTAACCTTGGTCTTAATGGCGCTGTAGCAGATAACCTTGCTGTAGAGTTCTTCCTACGCTCACAGATTGCTTCTAGTGGTCACACTATGGAGTATGTCGGTAGCGGTATGGACTACCGTGCATTGCCTGAAAACGGTGGTGTACCGGACGAAACCAAACAGATTACTGAACTTAACAACGGTAAGGTTTGGACTGCCATCACTGACCACAACGGTAAGTTTAAGATTGGTGGTAACCAGACTGATGACCCGTTCTTTGAGGTAGACCAACAACTTGGTTTCGTTACCATTCCTGAAGGTTCTATTGCGTTTAACCTGCTGTCAGATCTGACTCCACAGCTTGGCGGTAACCTGGATGTTAATGGTAACAGCATCGTCTCTACTAGCGGTGGTAACATTGTTCTTGCTCCAAATGGAGCAGGTAAAATCCTTTTAGATGGATCTATTGACAACACCGGGTCTGGTGACATTGTTATTTCTGGTAGCGGTGGTGGTAATTTAGAAATTAACCGTCCTATTACTGCTCCAGCTAACATTGATGTTAGATTAGATCCTCAAGGCACTGGTCAAGTTAATGTTAATAGTCACCGTATTACTAACGTTACTGATCCTACGGCTGCACAAGACGCTGCTACTAAGAACTACGTAGATACAAACTTTGTTGATCAAACGTCTGCTACTGGTTCTGCTGAACTACCTGCTGGTACTCAACTACAGCGTGATACGTCTCCTTCTGCTGGTTACATCCGTTTTAATACCGACGTTAGTCAATTTGAAGGGTACAATGGTACTACTTGGGCAAGTGTTGGTGGCGGTGCAACAGGTGGCGGTAGTGATCAATGGGCGATTGAGCATGACAATACCATTACTACTTCGTACACCATTAGCACTGGCAAAAACGTTATTAGTGCTGGACCTTTGACGGTCAACTCCGGTGTAACTGTCACCGTACCTTCTGGCTCTACCTGGACTATTGTTTAATTATGACTGTAAAAATTAACGGTACTAATACAGCTGCAGCCCCAGCGTTTACCGGCGCTGACACAGATACGGGTTTGCAGTGTGGAACCAATGAGGTAAATCTTGTCACTGGTGGAACGGCACGGCTGAAAATTGATAGCTCTGGGAATGTTGGTATTGGCAATAGCTCGCCGTCTAACTACAGCAGTTCTGGGAGAAATTTAGTTGTTGGCCCTGGATCTAGTGCAGCCGGCTTAACCATTGCCAGCGGTGCTACCACTACAAGCCACATAAACTTTCCAGCCGGATATCACGGCCAG
>BCSF01000705.1_pt1 | contig 12311 bp, 15 predicted proteins | sample 1016431 | NCBI WGS metagenome assembly BCSF01 (sample SAMD00045685;SAMD00045686;SAMD00045687;SAMD00045688;SAMD00045689;SAMD00045690;SAMD00045691;SAMD00045692;SAMD00045684;SAMD00045690;SAMD00045691;SAMD00045692;SAMD00045684;SAMD00045685;SAMD00045686;SAMD00045687;SAMD00045688;SAMD00045689, study...
TAAATAAAAATAAACCAAAAGTGTATAAAGATAAAGATATGAAAATATATGCAAGTAATATGTGTAGTGAGATTGCATTACCTTCTAATGCAGATGAAACTTTTACTTGTGTGTTATCATCAATTAATTTATTACACTGGGATGAAATAAAAGAAACAGATGCGGTGGAAACATTAACAATGTTCCTAGACACAGTAGTAACAGAATTTATAAATAAAACGGAGGGAAAGAAGTATTATGAAAGAGCGCATAATTTTGCTAAACGACACCGTGCACTCGGTATCGGAGTCTTGGGTTGGCACTCATTTTTACAATCACATCTATTCTCGTTTGAAGGCAGAGACGCCGCTAGAAAAAATCTGGAGATGGCGCAGGTAATCAAAGAGAAAACACACGCTGCGTCTGTAAGACTTGCACAAATGTTTGGTGAACCAGAAGTATTGAAGGGGTATGGGCGTAGAAATACAACACTAATGGCTATTGCTCCTACAAAGTCATCATCATTTATTTTAGGTCAAGTATCACAGTCTATAGAACCAGAGTTTTCTAACTACTATGTCAAAGATTTATCTAAGACTAAAATGACTATAAAAAATCCGTATCTTAAAAAACATCTACAAGAGATAGGAAAAGATACAGATGAAGTATGGGAGTCAATAAGATTAGCAGATGGTTCTGTACAACATTTAGACTTCTTAGAAGATAAAATAAAAATAGTATTTAAGACATTTGCTGAAATTAGTCCATACACTATTATAGACCAAGCATCAATCAGACAGGACTTTATTGACCAAGCACAGTCATTAAATTTAATGATACCACCAGATATGCCAGTAAAAGAAATTAATGCATTATATATGTATGCACACGGTATGGGTATCAAATCATTATACTATCAATATAGTATGAGCCAGGCACAAGCCTTATCAAGAAAAAAAGCACTAGTCGAAGACTGTGCAGCTTGTGAAGCATAGTGCCATATATTTGAGAAAGTAACTATAATATAGATGAGAGGAGATTTGTATGAAAAAAATTAGAAATTATATTACACCATCGAGCTTAGGTAGTTACTTCGGGGTTGGGTTTCTCAGTCCTGAAGAACAAATAGAGATAGATTTAGGAAACAAAGAACAATACTTTGATGAGGAAGCACAAGCTAGATTAATGTTAGGTAGAAACTTAGAAGATGCTACATTAAACTATTTTGAAGAAGCATTTGGTATTGTAATTACAGACCGTAACGATGAGCTTATTAACTTTTATGATAATAAGATGAAAGGTAAAGTTGACGGTATCACAATATTTAATGATGTTAAGACTGTAGTAGAGAATAAAATCAGTAATGCTAGGTCTTATAAGTTTACAGAAAATCTAGGATATCATTTCCAAGTACAATCTTATATGATGGCAACAAATACAGACCAAGCTTTACTATGTGGACTGTATCAAGGTAAGCCAATATACAAAGTAATACCAAGAGATGAAGAAATGATTACAGATATTAAGACAATGGTTGACTTTGTTTACGATATGTTGATGGGTTTTGAAACTTGGGAAAATTTCCCATATAAGCTTGTTGAGAAGTATAGTAATGTAAAGGTATTAGAACCTATAAAAGACATCACAGAAGAGGAAATAGAGCTAGCTGCGGAGTTGATAGACTTAAAAGAAGAGAAATCTACACTAGATAAAGAAATAAGAGCAATAGAAAATAAATTAAAAAGTAGATGGGATACAGGTAAGTTTGAAAACGATAATATTAGATTGTCAATTAACGAAGTTCGTAAACGAGGTAGTATTGATATTGACAAATTATCTATAGAACATCCTGAAATTGACTACAGTAAATATATAAAAGAAGATACTGTGTATCGAACAATGAAGGTGACAAAAAAATGAGGAGAGAAGATGTGAAACAAATTATCTTATTAGGATTGACATTCATAGCGTCAGTAATAGTTATTGGTATTTTATTATTTTCATAGGAGGAAAAAATGTCAGATAAAGAAGCAAAAAAGCCTACAGTGGCTGAAGTAGAGAAACAACTAGAAGAGACACAACAAAGAATGTCTGAGATTGTAGCTGTGACAAATGCTTATCTTAAAGCACACAGAGATTTAATACTACAACTTAGAACATTAGCTGAGACAAGTGCTAGACTAGAAGCATTGTTGTCAGAAAAACTAAAATAAAAAGAGCCCTAAGGCTCTTTTTTTATCGCTTATTTCTTCTTCTCTGTATTGCTTGTAGTCTTTGTGCTAATGTTGAACGAGGTTTATTTATATTTTCTATTTCAGATAATGTAAGTATAGGTATCTGTTCTTGTTTATAAAATTTAAATAAGTCTCTTAATTCATCTAATTGGTCATAAGCTGCACTTCTTCTAGCTGTCTCAACATCACCTTGTGTGTAAACTGTTGGAGCAAATGAAGTTGCTTGTTCGTTTTTCAATAAATCTATAACACTAGCTGCTGGAATTAGTAGTCTATCTATACCAGTTTGTCCTATTAAATACTCTCCTCTTGCTGAGAATCCTAAATCTCCTAGCATTCTACCACGCTGTCCTCTAAATCTTTCAATAGGTTGTCCTGAAAAGAATTGTTGATTCATTGTTGTTTCAATTGGTGCTCTTACAAGTGGTGTTAATGCAGAGAATATTTTTTGTGCTGGATTTTCTATAAACTCTCCTAAGTCAGAAACTGGGAAACTAGTTTTTAATTGATAGAATTTACCATCTTTCATTGTAAGTGGTATTGGTAACCATAAGTTTTCTTTTTGGTAATCTTGTAAATCTTTTTCCCAATCCACACCAAATGCATCCCAACTACTTCTTACACCTTTTATAAATCGACTGTATTGTACAGGATTTTCAAATACATTTCTCATTTGGAATGCTAAGTTTTTCTTAGCAAATGTATAGAAAGGTATGTATTTTCTAAAAGTATCTTCTGCAGCTGTTAATGTACTTGGGTCAAACAATGCTAATTTAACTCTTCGTATAATTTCTGCTTCTTCTAATCCTTCTTTTTGTAGTCTCATAATGTAACCCAGACGATAACCACCATCAACAATTTCGTTTAAATCAACATTATATTGTAATGCTGAGTCAACAGCGTCAATAAATGCACCTGGTACATCACCTTTTATAACTTTTTTTCCTGCTCTTTGTATCTTTTGTGTAGCATTTAAATGTTTATCTGCTGTTTTTTCCATTAATTCATCTAAGTCAAATAGCTTCTTACCAGCGTTATTGAAACCACCATTAGTAAATACTTGGAATCCAGTAAAATATTTTTGTTGTTCCTTTGTAAGTGCTCTAAAAGCTGCTCCACTAGTATCTTCTGCAACTCTTGCAAACAAGTCTATATTTTTAGCAGCAAATCTTCTAGCTTTTATTCCTGCAAATAACATACCTGGTATTTGTAAAATAGGTACACCTGCTAGGAATAGGTTACTTGCGTTACCTACTAAGTTTTTAAAATGAAATCCTAAACTAAATACTTTAGTTCTTTTAAATATGTTGTTAGTTTTTTCTAACAGTTTTGTTAATACACTTATTGATTTTTTGTCTTCTCCTAATCTACCAATCATTTTAAATACATTTTCATCTATAAGTGCATATGCACCTTCTGCATCATCAATGTAGTTTTTAATGACATTTTTCATATCTGCGTTATCTACTAAAACATTAGACATTTTTTGTAGTTTATCTCTAAGAGTTTTCTTTTGTACTGAAACAAAACCTCTAGGTATATCTTTACTATCAGAAGTAAATCTTAAAATATCTTTATCAGCTATTACACCAGCAACAAGAGATTTGTTCATTACATTAACTGCTGAACCATATACATTCATTTTTACAAGTGTGTCTGCAATAGAATCTGTAATATATTCACTAAATAAATTCATTGTTGCTCTGTCTTGTAACAGTTCTACTTCTGCATCGGATAAAAATTTAGTTGTTGCTTTTTTGTTATCTTCTAATAATCTTTGTGCATTAAATCTAGATACACGATTTGCTTCTTGTATTGACATATCGTATTTTCTTTTTTTAAATACTTGCGTATTACCTAGTAAAATACCTTCGCCGTTGTCAACAAAATCAGCTCCAAATTGTTTTCTATAAATATTTTTCAACACTAATGTTTCTTTTGCTTCTGTTGTGATAGCGTGTCTTAAATATCCAGGCTGGTCTGTTTTAAACTTTGTTCCATATCTTCTGTCATACCATTGCATTGCTTTTTCCATATCATTGATAACACTATCATATTCTTTTTGATATTCAAAACCATCTGCAAATCTATTTCTTAGTTCAAGTAATTCTTCTTCTGTTATAAATCTAGCCCCTTCATAACTTTTAGTCATTGGTCTAGCTAAAGACATTATTTCTTGGTAACCGTCTTCGTCAATAACTATATACTTACCATTGCTTATTTCAAATATGTCATCAAAAGATTTTGACATACCAGATTTCTCAATAAGTTCTCTTACTGATTTTTCTATGTCTGAGTTTATACCAAATTTTTTATAATCTCTTAAAACCTCGTAAGCATTTGTATCAACAATTTCAGTTAATTGTTTTGCTCTATTTCTAATACCTTCAATTATTTTTTCTGTTCTTTTTATATCTTTTCTTAAAACATAAACAGTTTGTCCTGTTTCTTCCATTACTTCTTTTACAAATAATTCATCAAATAAATTAAAGGAATCATCGTCAATTGCTTTTCTTGAGTTTTCTAGAGCTGTTCTAAAATTATCTCCTAAATTACCATTAGCAATACCTTCTTCTATTGTCTTAACAGCACTTTTATAACCAGATTCATTGTAAGTTAATCTTCTGTAAGATTCTAATCTACTTTGTGCCTCTTCTATTTGTTTATTTATTTCTAGTTTTCTTGCTGTGTCTGCTGGGTCTAATTTTGCTAACTGGTCGTTTAATTCATCAATAAGCATTTGTTGATTCATTGATAGTTTACTTGTTAGTTGTCTTACTTGCTTTTCGTATATTTTACCTTTTGATACACTTTCACCTGCAAAACTTTTTATTTGTCTATATGCAGGATGATTAATAGCTTCTCTAATATTAGTTGCAACTTTTTCATCTATTAGTTTTTCAAACTTATTAGGGTCTGTTAATACATTCATTGTTGTTGTAGATGTTTCTAATGCGTGTTCTGCATATTGACTCATATCTTTTACTAGAGCTTCTTTAATTTTTATTTTCTCAGCAGCAACATCCGCAATAACTTCACCAGCTGCTATTTTTTTCTTTAATGTATCTTCAACAACATTGTTTATAGTTAAGTTTATTTTTCTTGCCCAAGCATCCCCAAACAATAAACCAAATGACATTTTCTTAGCAGCCATTTGTGCTTCTATAAATAATCTATCACCAAGTCTAGCTGCTGCATTAAATTGACCTTTGATAGCAGTTAACCAGTTATCCCAAGCATCAGTATAAGTTTTAAATCCTTTACCTGCAATAGATGGAATAACACCTGTTCTAACTGTCCAGTTAAAAGCTTTGCCACCTTTTTTAATAAGATTACCAAAAGCAGCCATTGTTAAATCTGTAACTCCTACTTTACGGATTAATGTACCATCAGCTAATTTAATACTTTTCTTAAATAATTTATCAAAAACTTTTTTACCTGAACCTTCTACTATATCTAAACCTAGTTCTCCATAAAATTTTGCTGTTGTTTTTGCTCCTGCTTTAATTCTAGAACCTATGTTTTTTACTGATTGTATAAGTTCATCTCCAGATTTTTTAGCTAAGTTTGTAAAACTTTTTATTATTCTTTGTGACATTCTACCAGCGTCAGCCACTGTATTAGCTGCTGTAACTGCTCCTGCTGCTGCAACGGTTGATGTACCACCAGTAAGTGGTGCCGCTGCCGTACCTACAGCCATAATTGCTAAGTCTGCTGGGTCAAGAAAAACATCACCTAAAAATCCAACAACATCATCTACGCCGAACTTATCTTTTTCTCCTAGTCCTGCTTCGTTTAATATCTCAGAAAATTGAGTAAAGTTTTCACCAGTTAAACCATCTGAAAAACCTTTTGCAAATGATTCACCTTTTTGTAAAGCATTGATACCATTGAAAAGTGCTTGTTGAGGTCTACCTAATACTTCAAAAACATCAAACAAAAAGTTTTGGTCTTCTCTAAGATTAAGTGCTTTTTCTATAAAACTTCTTTTGTCAGTTGCTTTTTCGACATCAACACCAGAAGCTTCTAATCTTTTTTCTAAACCCTCAACTTGTCTAGCTGGGTCATATGTAGTTGGTTCTTTTTTTACCTCTGGGGTAGGAAGTCTAAGTCTAGACTTCCTTTTTGTTCTTCTATATCTTTCGTATCTTTCTGCCATAATATACCGCCTATCTTAAAGGATTTGTTACTGTCTCTGTTAAATCGTAAGTTATTCCTTCGATTCCACCTTGTCCTCTGAATTTTCTAGGTGTGACATAACCTTTACTTTCTAGCCATTTTACATAAGAGTTAAAGAATGCCATATTTGTTGTTCCAGATGCTGTTGCAATTCTTCCATCAGTTGATTGTAATATAGATACTGCTACAGCTGGGCTAACTGTAATTTGTCCACTCATAACAAGTGCAGCTAATTCTTTACCATCTAACTCATATGAAGTACCACCTAGTTCTACAGTATATCTATCATTCAATCCTAAGTTTCCTGCTTTAGTTGTTACTAGAGGACTAATTTCTTGGTCTTTTGGTACACCAGATAATGCTTGTAGGAAAGGAGAATTAGTTTTTAAGTTTTCGCTTCCAGTTACAAGGTTGTTTATTGCATTTCTTTCTGAACTTGTTAAGTCAACTCCTTCAAAATCTGTAACTGATTTTACTAAATCAGATGTTTTTATTTCACCTTTTCCACCAAATACTTCTAATAAACTACCTTGTTCTCCACCTTCTTGTCTAAATTCATTAAGTAGTTCTTGTAGTTTAAGTACATTACCACTTCCTGTTGCTGAATATAATCTGTTAAGGAAAGATTTTTGTTCTGGTGTTGCGTTTGCTCCTGCTGCACTAATTGCATCTTCTACTAATGCAGTAAGTCTTTCTGACTCTCTAATAGTTGCTTCACGCTCTTGTAAGTTTAATCCAGCAAGTTGTTGTTGTAATCCTGCTCTTTGTCCTGCTTCAAATTGTTGTAATCCTGCTGCAACTTGTTGTTGTTGTGTTGTAAGTCCTTGTCTTGCTCTTTCAAATGCTTGAGACAATTCATTCATTTGTTGTCCTGTTGCTATTGTTCTTTGTATATCTCCTAGTTGTTGTAAACCAGAAGTTGCAAGTCCTCTGTTTGCTAAGTTAGATAACAAGTTACGACCTCTTAAAAATGTTTCTCTTTGTAATGTTTGTCTGTTTTTTAAGTAATCTGCTCTTTGTTGTTCTAACTGTCTGTTAAGTTGTTCTTGTTGTAGTTCTGCACTTCTTCTTGCGGCTTCTATATTAGCACTAGTTGATGCTTCGAAACCACTTCTAATACCTCCATAGAGTTGAGATAATGTTTGTTGTTCTGCAGGCAGTGGACCACTAGGAACTCCTGTTCCTGTTTGTAAATTTAAATTTCTATTTACTTGGTTTCTTTGTCCAAATGTAGGAAATGGATTGTTTAATAGACTAAAATCTCTAGTTTGTTGGTTAGTTTGTCCAGTTGTTCGTATTTGATTATTTAATCTATTTCTTCTATCAATGCCAACTCCTCCTTTGTCATCTCGTCTTCCATATATTGCCATTTTATTGTTCACCTCCGCTTTGTTCTTTTGCTAGAACAAGTGTGTTTAAGTCTGTTACTTTTTTGTTTTTATTTTCTTCTAAGAATGTATTTAAAAATCTATTTATTGTACTCAATATATTTAACTTAACTGTTTCAACTGCTGATTTACCAATTGAGAATCCTATGTAAGAGTTAACACCGTACATTGTTATTCTAGTAAAAAATACAAAGAATGTTTTTAATGTTATCTCTTCCATAACAACTGTCGATACAGCAAGTAGAATTGAAATTACAATACTCAATATTGTTACCAGACTATTTTTACCGAAAAGTTCATAGTATTCGTTAAAAGTCATCTTTTCATCTTCATCTTCTCTGTTTGCGAAACCAGTTCTTAAAGTTGCTTCATTGATAGATGCATATCTTATTTTGTAAGCATCAATGTCAAAGTTCATATCATTAAGTTGCATTTGTAGTTTTTGTTTTTCTTCTGAATGTTCCTCTGCCATTAACCATTTTTCTGCAATCAATATCGCATCTTTTTGTTTTAACCATCTTCTCTTTCTAAAACCAAATGTTCCATTTATTCTAGCGAACACTTTATTCTTTATTGCTTTTAGTTTTCTTAAATGATTGTTAAATGTAACATATAATGAAAGTAAACTGAGTAATCCTTTTTCTTTTATTGTGTAGTTAACATTTTGTATGTTTTTTATCTCTGCAATAACTTTCTTATTTTTATGTCCTTCATAACTACCATATTTACCAAAAGCCCATTTCAGAATCATACCACCACCAAATGTTATACTGAAGTCAATCCAAAATTGTGCTTGTAATATCTTTGTAAAATCAAAGTCTGCACTTGCTAATGATATAAAGAATGCCGCAATGAAGAATATAACAAAAAGTGAATAGGCTAAGTTTCGGTAAAGATAGTCTGATGAAAGCTGTTTGCTTAAATTCAAACCATCGTTATTTAATTGTGTATTTGTTTTTAAATTTTGTAAATTCAAATTATACCACTCCAATCTCTTCTAAGTATACCTTATCGATTTTAACTGCGATAAGTTCAAATACAAATCCTAACAATCTACCAAAGATTGTCCATAATATAAGTATGCCAAGTTCTTGAAAATTAATTTGTATATAAGTTGTTATTGTGTAAATTACATATAATGTAATCATTGACACTACTAATTTAAATATTGCTTTTGTGTATCCTGCTTTTTGTTTCTTTATTGCATTAAATATTTTAGTAAGAAATACAATAAATGTTATGAAAAATACAAAGTAGAAAAATCCGCCACCTGTAGTCTCTTCAATCTTTTCAGCAAATGTTAAGTAACCTGCTAAAATAGGAACACCAAAAGTTGCTAAATACATAAGTAATGTCAATCCCCATATTTTTAACTTCTTCATTTTATTCGCCTTTCATATCTATGACTATTTGATCGAGTTGTTCAAGAACTTCTTTTATTTCTTGTGGTAATTTTTCTTTAACTTGTGCATATATGTAATCATATAATTTTTGTAGTGCAACTTTTTCAGCTTCTGTGTATAATGGAGATGCTAATTGTTTCTTGAGATCAACAAGTTTTAAGAATATTTGCATTTCTAATTCTTTTCCTATGTCGTCAAACTTACCCATAACAGGAAGTTTCTCTACCATATCTACACCTTCACCAAAACTTACACCAAACAAATTGCTAATAATAACTGCAAACATCTTTTGTAATTGTTGTAAGAATTTAGGTAAAACAACTGAAGTAAATCTTAAGCTTATATATGTAATAAAAGCTGTAAGTGTTGTACCTCCAATAACAAGTTCTAAATTCGCTTGTACCCATTCAATCATTATGACACCTCCCATAACTTGTGTCTTTGTTCTTCATCTAGAACAATTTTTTTATCTTCTACTTTATAATATCCTCTAAATATATCTGCTGGTAATTCTTGTTTTTCTACAACTGCTCCAAACGGTTGTTGTCCAGAAATATACCCGCCTTCTCCTAATGTAAAGTGTATATATTCTACACTAGGCTTTAAAACATTTAATTTATTAAAACTTTCTACAAGGGATGTGATTTTGGAATCACTAGGGGTTACACCATTTTCAACAAGAAACTTTTGTAGCTTAAGTGCTAAGTCATCTATATCACGAACAATGCGTTCTGATAATGTTGTTAATGAATTTTTTGCCATAACTTTAATAACTCTGCTTCTCTTTTTAATACTTCTTGTTTAAACTTAATAAGTTCTTGTTTCATTTCCCTGTAGTCTCTTGTTATAGTTTCCAAAGTTTTATTACCTATCTTTATATGTCTTGGTTCAACTTCTGTATGTGCCCCATTGACATCTATGATTTTAACTTTCATTTATATCACCTCTTGTATTTTCTTTTTCTTGGCTTTGCAGTTTTAGCAGCTGCCTTGAAGTTTGCTTTTGTTGGAGCTCCTTTACTTCCTGGCTTTCTCATTTTCTCACCACTACCTGCTTTAATTCTTTTACGCTTTGCGTGTATGTTTGCGTATAATCCTCTTTTTGCCATTATAGTCACCTCACCATTTGACTTTATTTGCCCAGTATGCTGCACTCATTTTACCTTTCGCAATGTTTGCACCGTGTCGAGCCTTAAACGATTTTCTTCTCGCTTTTGATTTTGCGTCCATCTTCTTACCTGCTGTGGACACCCCTTGTTGACCAAAGCGTATGGTCTTTACTTTATCTCCACTTTTTGCTACAACAATATGTGACTTCTTAGGGTGGTTTGGTGTACGCTTAGGTTTGTTATAACCACTTACACCTGCTCTAGCGAGTCGTGGGTCTTTCTTACTAGGCATTATTTTCTACCTCTTTTTTTAGCTTTCTTTTTCTTCATCTCTTCTACTTTCTTCTTGCCGTACTTAGCTACTGCTTTCTTTCCGTATCCGATTCCTTTTGGCATTTTTTATCCCTCCAATATTTTTTTTATTTTTTGTTTTATTTCTTCATCTTGTGTTATAACTTCTGTATCTTCTAAATCAACTAGAGACATTACACCTAAAACAGATTTTGCATCTACTTGAATGAAACCTTTTTTTAAGTATACATCTTTTGTTGTTTTTTGGGATATCATACAAATATCAATCGCCAGTCTGCTGTGCATATATTTCACACTTCTACCTCTTGGTTAATTTGTTCTGTCCATCTGTCGTCTATCATTTGTAACCTTTCCTTTCTTAGTAACTCTCTAAATTCTTTTCTCTTACCTTCACTTTGCAGTTCTACTTTCTTAGCCATCTCAAGTATCATATCAATTTCTTCTGATGTTAGATATGCTGCAAGTTGGTTTTGTAATTGTAGTTTTCTAAATGCTTCTTTAACATCTAAGTAAGCCTGTTTTAGCCAACCTCTCAACCATCTAATAAATAAAGCAAGTAGAATGGTTACAAGCCATCCTGGTGTTAAAGCTCCTAAGCCCCACCAGAATGCTGTCCACCCAAGGGCAAATGATTGAAAGCCTGGGTCAGAAATAAATGCTACTGCATACATCGGGAAGTTAAATATAAGTAATGCTAATGCTGCATCGATTCCATATTTCTTTAGGAAGTCATATGCCCATTTAAATCCTGTCCACTTACCAATAACTGTTAATATTTTCTTTACCCTTTTCTTCATCTTATACACCTAACGCTTTCTTTATTGCATCAAATCTTTCTCTTCTTGTTTTTCTTTCTTTTTTGTATTCTACCCATCTAGGGTCTGTTTCTGCCCACTCACCTAAGAACACTTTGTTTATCTTCCAGTCGTTTTGATTTAGCCAAGCTACTATTTCAAAGTATTCTTCTTGTAAGTTTGCTTTGTTAATTAAGCCTTGTGATTTTTCTAACTTACCACTATTATAAATATGATTAGCTAGTATATCTATATCTGTTAAATTATCTGCAACCTCTATTTCTATAAAACCTTCAATCATTTTATGTCTTATATCTACAATACGATTGCCTTCTGTTCTTATATATCTTTTCATATTATACTCCTTCAACTCCTACAAGTTTCCAAACTCTACCTACATATACTGTGTCTGCGATTTCACTTGATGAACCATTTGTGAATTTATAACTATAACTAAATGTCAGTTGTGTTGATGCTAAACCTCTATACACTCTTATTGAACCAACTTGTATTGAAGCATTACTTGCTGAAGCATTGAATAAAACACCACCTGCTGAACTACTTGAGTTTTCTAATTTAACAATATGAACTTGACTTGTTGTGTTTGTTACACTTGATGTATTTAACTCAAAAGCTATAACTAATTGGTCTTGTCCACCTTGATTGAGTAATGTTTCATCTACAGTAATTGATGTTGCAGATGTTCCACTTGTAATTGTTGTTGAACCTGTTTTGATTTGTTTCCAATAACCATTAACATTTGTGCCGTTAACTTTGAAGTTACCTGTAACATTGACATCTCCATCGACATCTACCGTATAGGCTGGGTTTGTTACTTTAACACCTAACCCTGTTGCATTTATTCTTGCAATCTCACCATTAGTTCCGTTATAGAATAAATGTGATTCCCCAGC
>BCSF01000706.1_pt1 | contig 12310 bp, 20 predicted proteins | sample 1016431 | NCBI WGS metagenome assembly BCSF01 (sample SAMD00045685;SAMD00045686;SAMD00045687;SAMD00045688;SAMD00045689;SAMD00045690;SAMD00045691;SAMD00045692;SAMD00045684;SAMD00045690;SAMD00045691;SAMD00045692;SAMD00045684;SAMD00045685;SAMD00045686;SAMD00045687;SAMD00045688;SAMD00045689, study...
TTTTTAGTTCCAGCTCCTGCCATAATATATCTAGCCCTATTTATATCTGTTACTTCTGTCCAAGACGTTCCATTCCAAGATTCATTTTTTGCTGAATTAGTATTTGGTGGAACTCTGCCACCTACACTTAAAGCAGCTGTTTAACTGCCAAATCCTGCAGCACCTCTAGTTGCCGTGTTTAATTCATTAACTTCTGTCCACGCTGAACCATTCCAAGTTTCTGTAACAGCTTGATTGTTTGGAGAAATATAACCTCCAGCTGTTATAGCAGCTGTTGTTGATCCAGCCCCAATCATTAAACTTCTTCCCGTATTTATATCTGCTTCTTCAGACCATGCTGAACCATTATATTCTTCGTTTGTAGTTCTATTTGGTGCACCACCTATAGCTAAAGCAGCTGTGTGAGTTGTGCCCGCTCCTGCCATTTGTTGTTTTGCGGTATTTAAAGCTCCACCAGATGACCAAGCTCCCACATAAGGATCATTTGCTAATGCTTGTGCGTAAGGTACCGGATCTGATGTTAGGTTTTGTATTGGAAAACCACTTCTTGTTTGTAATTGAACTGTACCTGTACCACCAACATTAAAAGAATCTCCCATTCCAGAATGATTCGTACAATAAAAAAATAATGCTTGTACTGTTGTAGCTGTAACTTCTATTTGAGTATATGCCCCTGCGCTGCCTGGTGTGCCGCTAGTTGTAACTCCGGTAGTATATTCTGAACTTCCAGCTGCGTCTGCAGCTGTTGCAAATCTTAAAGGATGTCCTGAATTTGATCCATCTGCTTGATCGAACTTGTAAGTATTTCCTGGTGTTGCAGCATATGCACCTAACGCACCATCTAGATAATATTTATTACCAGAACCCGGATTAGATACGGTTACTGTTATCGTTATAGTTGCCATGGATTATTTATCCTTTAGCAGCCAACCTTGAGTACTGTCAACATATACAAGAGTTAAGCCAGCTCTTTCTATGCTTACTGTAAGGTCCGCGGCTGTTCCCATGATAGGTTGTGAGTTTCTTCCTACCGTTAAATTATTTGTATCAAATGTTCCAGCGTAATCTACAATAGTTACTTCATCTCCTAAAGATGGTGACGATGGTAAATTTACTGTAAACGCACCGCCTGAAGTATTTGCAAAAACACCTTGTCCAGCTACTGCTGTATATGTAGATGTTTTAATTGCTTGCCATGCTGTTCCGCCAGGACTTTCTTCTTCCCAAGATAATACACCACCAGTTGTTGATTTTAATACATAACCATTTCCACCTGCTACTGCAGCTGGCCATGTAATTGTATATGAACCTGAAACTGTGGCTGCAGATTTCATACCAATGTATGCTGAATCATCAGAGTCTGCTAGTCTTAGTTCTTTTTGTGAATTAATAATTAAACCTGTTCCTGCAGTCCATACTAGGTCTGCATCTCCGCCAAAAGAACCGGAGTTGTTATATTGAATTTGTGTGTTAGATCCACCAGGAGTTGTGCCTGCACCAAAACCAACATCATAAACACCTGTGTTAGTTGCTACACCATCAAAATAAACTAGCTTCCAACCTTTATCATCTGTCGCCCATGTTACTGTAGCGCCTGATCCTGAAGCTGCTTTTAATTGTACTGTGTAAGCACCTGATGTGCTGTTTTTCATTAAATAAAAATTTTCTGTAAGAACTGGAAAAGTTATAATTTTATTTCCAGTTATTGCTTGAGGAGATTCTGCACCTAAAATAATTACTCTTGTTGCAACAGTGGAACCTGTTGCTCCATCTGATTGAGTTACTGCAGTAGTATTAGCACCTGTACCAGCAGCATTTAAAGTTTGTACTTTATAGCCACCAGATATCTGTTCTATAAGATCTAAGTTATTATTAGTTTTTGTTCCCCATGTACCAGCATTTTCGCCAGTAGCCATTTTTTCTATACCGAGAGGTGTATACGTTGATGCCATATTTAGTCTTATCTCCTATTCGAATTCGACGTTATTGTTAATATATATTTCATCTAGCCTACGCTGTCAACATCCGTATAACTAGCACCAGAAGTCCTTGTTACATCAGAATAACTGGCTCCTGATGTTCTAGTAACATCTGAATAACTAGACGTCAATACAGGATCGACATCAGCATATCCTAGAATAGCGTTAAATGTCCCTACTTCAGCTGTTAATGATAAACCTAATCCTACAAGACTTGCGTTAGTTACTTGAACCGTAGTTAAAGAACCAATAGCAGATGTTGAAGATAAACCAGTTAATCCCATTACATCTGCTGGTGAAATACTTCCAACAGAAGTGCTTGCTGATACACCTGTTATATCTAATATTAAATTTGATGTTATCTCAATTTCTCCAACTGAACTTGTTATTGAAAGTCCAGATAAAGTTGTTTGAGTTTCTGGTAAAGCAGTAGGTGATCCTACAGCACTTGTTGCAGATTGACCCGACAAACCTACTGAGTGATCATCAACAGATAATAAACCAAATGATGAAACTAAACCTAAACCAGATAAGGTTAATGATAAACTTCCAGTAGCTGTTAAAGAACCTACAGCACTTGTTGCAGATAGACCTGTTAAGCCCATTGCTTGATCAGCCACAGTTAATGACCCTACCGTTGATGATATAGAAAAACCCGGTAATGTTTCGTTGGCTTCTTCTACAGAACCCCAACCATTAATGCCCCAAGATAATGTACCCCAACCTGGTCTTATTTCTGCTGATAAAGTTCCAACAGCTGTTTGTGCTGATAAACCTGTAAGTAAAATACTTGAATCAGAAAGATCGCCCCAAGAGTCTTCACCCCAAGCTTTAGCTCCCCATCCTGTTTTTAATGTTGTAGCTGAGTTCCAACTAGCTTGACCCCAGGTAAGTCGACCCCATCCTGAAGATACTTCGGGCATGGTAACCCTCCTAAGCTATCTGAACGATTGCGTTTCCTGCAGTCTGAGCTGGAAATTGAACTGTAAAAGTTCCGCTCGTTACAGTTTTATCAGCACCAAAGTTAACAGCACACACTGCTCTGTTTGTTGTAAACCCTGTAACTGCTGTTGAATTATAAATTAAACATCCTCTTGCTGTAAATGTAGCTGATGTCCAAGAAATATCATTAAATTTAACACACGCTGTGTCTCCAGATAATACTGGGTCAGCTGAAGGTGTTAAAGATTTTCCACCTGCGTCATACCCTGTTGCAGTTGAGCCACCGTCAGTAGTCTTTTGACTAACTTCGTGTGTTGAAGTTGGTTTTGCGTTTGCATCAGAAGGTGCTGCATAAGCAGTTGTTGATTTACTTAATGAAGCTGAATCACTTGCGTATAAAGCTATTTTGAATGTGTTACCTGTAGGTGCTCCACTTGAATCGTTAAAGTTGTGTCCACCTTGTAAAATCTCTGTTTTAAAAGAATTAGCTATTGCCGATGTTATAGTCATAATATTTTATCCTCTTATGGTGACGGGGACTTGACTGGGATTCTTACTGTTCCATCCGTATAGTCGTCTCGTCTACGTCTACCTAATTGTGCTCCCGCAAACTTCTGTATTTCTTGTTTATACTTTTGCTCATATAATGTCAACATATCCGTTGGACCTTTTAAAAAGCCATACGTTTCAGCTAAACAGCAGTATAGGAGACCTTGAGGAAAGTTTAAACTGATATAATTAGTTTGATTACTTGACTCTAAAGTAGCAGGCATTTTATTGTAATATACTCTAAATTTGTAAGCTTGATCTGGTGTAGGAGCAAAATACATGGCTCCAGATGTAGTATCACTTAAACCTGTAGCACCACCAAACATAGCATAATATTTTGGTAATCCTGTTACAGTCTTACCAGAAACTCCACCTTCTGGACCTGTTGTCCTACTGACATATTCAGATAAATACGTTTGATCTTTTTTCTCTAACCATTGACCAGGGCCCGTTGTAGCAGATGTAGAATCAAAAACTTCTATACCTCTAATAAACAAAGCTCCAGCCGGAGCATTTATTGAATTGTTTCCTGCAGACATTGTACCTTCTTGTACAAATCTGTCTGAATCTATAGGAATATCATAAAATATTCTTTGTTGTGCATTTAAGATAATGTTTTCTAAAATATCTGTAGTCAAAACATTAGCGTCTACTTCTGTGTAGTTTCTAATCTGTGTTACTAATGTGTTATAACTAATTCCTGACATAATTAAGCTCTATCATTTATTGGACCGTATGTACACTGCAAACCACCACCTGCTAAATACGTGTCAGATACAAAATTCAAACCTATAGCAAGAGCTGGAACTAAATAACTATTTTCTTCTGTAACAGTTGTATTAGCGTCATTAACAAAAGTAGTTTGTACCATTGTAACAGGTCTAGAACCAAATACTTTAGCTCCTACTGGATGAGAACCTGCTGTTGTTTTTTTAGGACGAACTCCTCTATAAGGAGCTGAAGTACCTCTTGAAACCACATTAAAAATATTATTACTTCTATTTCCTCCAGTATATTCAATTACTTCGTTTTGATACGTTCCCACAAGAAGAGGATTAGTAGTATCGTCAGCTGTTAAAACTTTTTCAATCATTATAAAACCTGACGAAGGCCATGTATCACCTAATGTAGTAACAGTCGGCATATTATCTAACGTGATTGTTGTATCAGTTGCATTTATTGCATTAGTTAAAGTTGTTGCTAATTCTAATTCTACCACTTTATAATAAACAGATCCGTCATTAGTAAATAAAGGAGTTTTAACATCTCTAAATCTAACGTAATCTCCATTTACTAAACCACTATTAGCTGCATTAACACTAAGTGCTGTTTGTGTAGGAACGAGATCAGTAGAACTAAGTTGAAAAGGATTGTTAGGTAAAAAATCTTCTGTTGGAAATTCTGTTCTAGCCGGTCTTGCTTTTTCTAAACCTTGAGGATCTGCACTAACTGGTTTTGGTTCTAATTGTGGTTGTTTAGGTTCAAATTCTGAAAAATGAACAAATGAACCATTCCATTCTGTAACCATTTCATTATATGGAAATGCCATACCGGATCTGTCTGAGATAGCTAATGCATGTTTACCTTTTGCGTAAGAAGCCATGTTAAGTTCCTGGGTAATATGTTTTTGGTGCTATGAATGTGCTAGATGCAGAGCCGTCTTCTGCTAATGCTCTTTTTAATTCATCCTCATAATAAAGTTTTAATTCTTGAGATCTTTGTGGTGCATATTTTTGAGATAGATAAAATGCTAAACCTGCTGTCATACATGGTGCAAATCTGTACGGAACATCTGCAGCATTTGTATACGCATCTCCAGCGTCTTGTATTCTTTTTTGATAATAAAAATTAATGTGGTGACCAGCTTGTGATGCTCCTGGTGTTAAATAAATAGTCATAGTAACTCTATCAATAAATCTTTCTACAAAATACGATGTAGGCGTACCTGTATCTGTTTTGTTAGAATAAGCTTGGTATTGAGATCTACTTACTTTTGTTAATGGAGAATCTACGTTAGAAGCATTTCTATAGTTAGCTTCTAAAATATCATCCATACCACTTACAAATTGATTTACTGCATCCCCACTTGTATGAGTAGCAGCCGTTGTACCATTTGCTCCTCTAACAACACCTGTTAATTCTGTAGATGAAAAACCTGTATAAGATATCTGTTCTGTTCCTACTAATAATAAACCGTTTGTAGGAAGATAATCAACTGATGTTAAAGTTATGCCAGTCGTTGCTGATGTTGAAGTTATATTAGCCGATAACGTAGTGCTTACTCTGCTTGTCTGCGTTCCATCAGCGGTAGTTCTAAAAAATGTATATGTGTTTACACCGTTTACTAAAGGTACGTTTTGATTAGCGACTTCCCAATAATGTATTTCTCTATTACCCCATTCTGAGAATAATAAGTTAAGAGATCTTTTTGCAGTTTTTAATTGATAACCGGATACACCTTGTAAACCAATACGCTCGTACGCATCCTCTATGATATCATCTATCGCAAAGGTTTTATCAAAAGTATAAGCACCCGAAGTAGTATTTGCCATTGGCTACCTCTATTATGTAAATGCGCCTATGATCGTACAAAAATCACAATTAGTTAAATCAACATACATACCTGCATCACATTTGATACCTTGACCTGCAATATCAAAACTATGCACATGATTAGCTGCTGTTCCAAATTTACCATGAAAAACTAATTTAGAAGCTGTTTTAGAAGCATCTGCTTCATCGTAAATTTTTATTTCAGCATCAGCTGCAGTTGCTTGACCATAAACATTCATAATTCTAGCTTTAGTAATATTAGTAGCACTTGTGCCAACATATTTTTGAGCTAAACCATCTGCAGTTAAAGGTATAGTTTGTTTAACTGTTGTTAATGAACTTGACATATTTTTTTCTCCTTAACATTAATATGTGGGCCCGAAGGCCCACACTTAATTAATTATTATAAATCTGCTGCGTCTTGAACAGAATTATTTTGTAAGTACATAACAGTAACTGTAGCTGCACCAGTTGTACCATCTCCATTAGCACCTGTAAAATCAGCAAGAACTTGTATGTCAGTTGCACCAACATTAGTTGCTTCTGTGTCTAAAGTACCGTGAGTAGTTGCTAAAGCTTTAACATTAGCTGTAGCTATAAATGCATCTGCATCCGCTACGGTTCCCACTGAAACAGTTGCTGCACCACCATCATTATTCACTGTAGTTACGTTAAGAATAACGTCTACTATTTGTGAATTTGCTGGAACTACTGCGCAAACTTGATTTAAATGTGAAGCACCAATAATGTCAACTTTTACTGATTGAGCCATTACAACTTGTCCAACATTCGCAATGTTAGATCCAAGCACTGTACCTGTTGTGTTTGAAATCGTTCCCGCTCTTACCGGTCCCGAAAATGTAGTATTTGCCATTTTATATTCCTCCTAGAATATGTAAATATAGTCCTCTAGGGTTGTCGACTATACGCGTCTATATTTACTTTTTGTTATTAATGTATAGTGATTAATTTATAGCTTAGTTTTGTGGGAAGTGCAAGAGAGCCTTAATAGAAAGTGCGATTTCAGCGATGTAGCTTTTGATTAAGTAGCTACTGAAACTTGTGGAGCCGAATCAGCAATTGCATTTTCTCTAGTAGCAATCTTAGCTTCTTCATGCTTAATTTCATTGATAACTTGTCTTATCTTGCTATCAATTCTGACCATATCAAGAGTATATCTACCGTGTATATTATGCTCTTGTTGCCAGCTCAACTCCAAGGACGTTTTTTGTTTGTAAAGGTCTGTTATCATTTACAATTTCCTCGTATGTTAACCATGTTTTAGCCAGACTATAAAAGTCTGATTTGTCCCAAACTATATCATTTTTTCCTAGTTTGTCAACTATCGCATCTTCTAATGCCTTGCCATCATTAATGGCTTTAACATCAAATTCTGTCCAGTATCCATATGCTCTGATTTTGATTTTGTAAGGTTTTTCCATAGTTTCCATAAGTTGCAAAAAAAATGGGGCCGAATTGTGTCCGGCCCCATTAAATATTTAGTTGCTTACTGATTAAGCACCTGGAGATGAGAAGATACCTCTAGGGTCAGATACGCCAAATACGTATCTTTCTCTAGCTTTGTATCTAACATTGCCAGTATCAAAGTCCCCTTCCATCTTAGTTGTAAGTGGAGCTCTGTTAAAGTGCTTCATACCGTTAGGCACATCTGTAAGGATAAAGAACGCATCCGCATCAGTTAGGTAGTTGTTCACTCTGTATCCTTGAGGAATCATACCCATTGATCTTACTGCGTTGATATCATTATCAGCTGTTGACGTTCTACCTTGAGATTTCATCAATCTCTCAGCAACAAACTGCAGAGCAGAAGGAATAATCATTTTTACTCCTTTAGCTGCAATTTTTAAACCTCTTTCATCAGTGAAAGCGTTGATATCGATCAATGCTTGTTCTAATGAAGTTTCGTTTAAGTCAGACGCTGTAGCAAGTGTGTTCGAGAACGTACCAGCAATCGTTGGGTGCTGTGTGTTGAATAAAGTTACACCGTCACCTGAAGTGAATGATCCACCAGGTTGTCCATTGTTTAATGGAGATGCTCCTTTAACATTTTTCGTGCTCGCCATCGATCTTGCTAATGCTTTTGTGTATCTTGAAGCAAGTCTGTCGTACAGGTTATCTTCAATAGCTTCCTCAGTGATAGCAAAAGCGAGAGCAATTGTCTCGTTAGTGTATCTAGCTGTGAAAGTTTCTTGCGCATTGTCAAAAGCTACGCCAGAACCTTCTGACTTGACTTTTGCTTGTGCGAAACCTGACAACATAACTTCTTCTTCAAAAGCTCTGTCAGATGACTCAGTTGTGTAAACCTCAGACCATTGCTGCTCATAAGATTTATATTCCAGGCCGAACAAGGCGTTCAAACCGGGCTCTAGTTCTTTAACTAGTTGATTACGTGATATAGCCATAGTTATTCCTCCTTATATCCCTGCTACGTTGTTTCCTAAGATATGTTCATTTATCATTACTCTTAAAGCAAAACCTGCTTCAGTAGTATCTGAATGATCTGGATCTTTAGAAACTCCGATTATTTTTAATTGTGCGATACCTGCCGCTGTTGTAGCCGAAATTTTTGATTTCGAAATAAACAGTGGAGTTACCCCAACATCGTTAACTTGATCAGCACAGTGACCTACTTCGTTCTGATTGAAAGCAGTATCTGCAGACATAACCTCAAACATTTGTTGAGGATTGTCATTTACAAAAGCTACTATATCAGTCGCAGTATTAGCCGCTGGTGAAAAGTTACTAAATGTTGGCTTATTTGAAGTTGCATCAGTATAGAATACTCCATTCAAAGTTCCCAGATTATTAACATCTGTGTTCCCTGAAGCAAGTACAACTCCGTCTGCAGTTAATTGCACTAAACATGCGTGCGAAATTAAAGCAGAAGAAGCAGCAACACTGTACTCTGAGAGTCCAGCGTTATTATATGCCTGACCAACCATTTTAATGGGTCTGAATCCAAACCCAACTGTTGACGCATTAGCCATATTGTTTCTCCTTGTGTAAAACTACTATCCGCAGTTTTACGGTTTATGTTAATTCGTTGGTTTGGATCGTTAAATTCTTTTAACTATCGTTTGCCACCGAAGGTACGAGATGTTCTATCAATATCGATAGGCATCCTTCTATCCTGTTCCTTCAGTAAATCGTTATCAGTTGCATCAACTTGATCTTGAGCTTGTTGTCTATAATACTCTTCTCGTTGACGCGCGATTTCTTCTGGTACCCTTGTCAGCACAAGGCCTCCGTGACCTATTACTCCAGCGTATTTGCCATCTGTGATAGCTGGGAAATCATCTTGAGGATATTCATCGACTCTTACAAGTTCATACCCAGATCTTAGTCTTCCTTGTATGTTCTTAGTGTCGGGAACTCCCAAAGTTTCAATCCTGACCCATCTGTGTCGGTATCCGTTTGGCGCGTTGGGCGTATCTAAGTACGATGGTGGAGTCCAAGGTTTTAAAGCTGCTTTTGGTTTTACCTTAGCTGCCTGTGCTTCAACTTTTGTTGAATCACTTTTAACTTGGCTCGCACGAGTTGGTTTTTTATTTGTCATATGCTTATACCTCCTTCGTGATTAATTGTTTTGCATACTCTTCTAATGGCACACCTAGTTTTTTCGCTATTGCGACCTGTGATGATGTGAGTCTCACAGATTTGCGACCGGCCTTTGAACTACGCGTTGCAGAGGCAACGTTTTGTGTAGGTTTGCTAGTCTGTTCTGTCTTAGTATTACCAAACTTATGCGGAAATTCCAACCTAATTCTTTTGTCTATTTCTACATAATATTCGTCAGATTGAGGATCTAATCCTTCTTCTTCGGTAATTTTTCTGTGTAAATCAAACGCAGTGTAAGTCATTGCGTTATCTTTACCAAACCACTCATTTCTACTAGCCCATTCTTCGGCTCTTGGATCTGGTGGCGGAGTTTGTTGAACAGGTTGTGTAGGAAGAACCGGTCTAGCTTTAGCTTCCTTCTCCTCCATAGCATGCCTACTTTTAATTTCAGCAAGTTTACCTTGTTCATACCCCAATTGAGATATTGAAGTTAAAGCTTCTACTTCAGCTTTGGCATCACCTTGTTCTCTTGCAATAGCTAATTTTGATTGAGCTGCTGCAATAGATGAAGCAATTCTTCCTTCCATCTCTTGTGTGTAATTTTTATCTAAACTTGTAGCCGTTTTACCTAACTCATTTTTTTCTGCTGTAACACGTCTAGCATACTGAATGGCTTCTTCTTTTTGCCTTTCAGCTTCTCTCATTTTTTTAGTTAACTTGGCTATTCTTTTCTTAACGCCTTCGCTATACTCTTCAACTGCTTTAGAGTTATCTGATTGCTTATTATCCCCTTGCTCCACAGCTTCTTCCTTAACTTCGCCGCCTTCTTTAAGTTCCTGCTTCTGTTCATTTCGAACATCCACTGACTCATCAGATTTCTCAGGTGTGTTATCGGACTTATTACTGTCTTCAATAGTTTCAATAATTGGTTCATTTGACTCTTTCTCCTCTACTTGTTTTTCTTCTGGAAATGTGACTTGAGCACCAGGCCCACTATCATCAAGATCCACTACTTTTGGTTCATTATCTTTTGGCATAGTTTCCTCCTATGGTTATTAAAATTCGTGGAATATATCTTCAGGGTTTTCCACGGTCGCTAAGATCTCATCGTCGTTGAGAAGTCTTATCTCACCCCCATCTATTTTGATACGTGATCCGGCATATCTTGCGAATATAATCCAATCACCTTTCTTGCACCAAGGACCTTCTGGGTATCTCTCTTTGTCATAACAATGAGGACCCATGTCCAATACTAAACCACAAGTAGATGCAACCTGTGATCGTTCGATGGTGTCTTCTGCTAAAATTAAACCGCCTTTAGTTTTTTCCGCTTGTTTAAACGGTAAAACTAAAATTCTCCAACCCGTAGGTTTTGGTAATTTAGCTGAATCTGATTTTAAATCTTGTTGTTTTCTAACGCCTACCAGTTCTTTATTTGGTAGTTCAATCTTTGGCTTTTGTGCCGTCGAGGTTGATGACTGTTCCTTCATTTTCTTTTCGCTCCTTTTTGTCTAGCAGGCTGGATATTTCCTGACTTAAATATTGATACGTTCGTATCTGTCCTAACATATACTGATATTTCTCCATGTTGTCAACCCCACCCGAAGCCATGGCTGACACAATATCATCGTGTCTCATCTTAATTATTTTTCTTATCTTATCTATGTATGTAAAGTCTTCCATTATTCTTGTTCCTTTGGTTCATAAAAATCTTCTAAGGCGTCTAGTTTTTCTTCTGCCTGTGAGATTTTTTCTAGTTGCTTATCTATTTCATCTAAATGCTGTGGATGTTCTCCAATACCTACAGAATTATCTAAATAGATTTTTATAACCGCATGCGCTTCTGCAATGTGCGATTCATATCTTTGTCTTAATGCTTCTAAGATTGCGTCTCTCATTAACACTTCCATCTTCTTCGTGCCTGACGGATACGAGAATTAGGATCGTTACGAGTTTTAGCGGAAGAGTTTCTTAATTGTCCTGCACTTCTAGCACAATATGACTTTCTTCTATTCGCAGCTTTTGATCCTTTCTTCACTTTTCCAGTCACGGCTGTTTTCAACTTGGACCCAGGGTTAGCTGCTCTATATGCTCTAACACCTTTTGCTGTCATACCAGCACCAGATTTAGTAGGCCTATAATTAGCCCCTGGACCTTTCGTTGTCTTTCTAATCGCCATTACTTTTTCTTTTTAGGCTTCTTAGCTGTTTTTGCTGCTCTTCTAAAGTTAGCCGCTGTAGGCGCACCTTTAGATCCAGGCTTTCTCATTTTCTCACCTGAACCTGCAGCGATTCTTTTTTTCTTCGCATGAATGTTTGCGTATAATCCACGTTTTGCCATTATGCTCTTCCTCCTCTTTTGTACCCCATTTTTTTAGCTATGTGAGGTGCTTTCTTTTTTAAGGCTCTTATGCCTTTGCCTTTTTTACCTTTTGGTAACGGTTTTTTCATTTTTGCTCCTTAGTTTTACACTCGCATCTTTTTCCAAAGATGATGTTTATTATTTTAGTAAATAATTTTTTCACTACTTATTAATTTTACCAGATTTTTTTGCTTTAGAACCAAACTTACCGTAAGACTCATCTCTGCTAGCTTTTAACTGTGCAGGCGTTCTTTTCTTTTTAATTCGTCAGATTTACGATTCATCTTTTCTATCTTTGTAGCCTTGTTTCTTTTTAACACGACCACCTTTTTTCATGCCTTCACTTC
>BCSF01000708.1_pt1 | contig 12279 bp, 18 predicted proteins | sample 1016431 | NCBI WGS metagenome assembly BCSF01 (sample SAMD00045685;SAMD00045686;SAMD00045687;SAMD00045688;SAMD00045689;SAMD00045690;SAMD00045691;SAMD00045692;SAMD00045684;SAMD00045690;SAMD00045691;SAMD00045692;SAMD00045684;SAMD00045685;SAMD00045686;SAMD00045687;SAMD00045688;SAMD00045689, study...
ACTGGAGCAGTCATGCGTGTGATGCGATGAGGTATCTAGCTGTTGGACTACAAGAAATTAATACTAGACAATCGGCTCCACAAAGTGTAGCAGATAATAGTTATAGGATTATTTAATTATGGGATCAATATTCAAACCAAAAATGCCTGCGTTACCTCCTGTGCAACCCGCACCAGAGCCACCAAGCGATGAGTTATCAGCAGAAGAAAAAGAAGCGATCGCAAAAGAACAGGCAGCAGTTGAGAGAAGAAGAAAAGGTAGAAAGTCTACCATACTTACTTCACCTCTTGGCGTACAAGAAGATGAAGAGTCTAAACTAGAAACTTTATTAGGTAAATAAATGTTTGAAAAAATTAAAAAGATTTTTAAAAAAAAACCAAAAGCAGAAAAAGAGGTCAAGCAAAAAGAAGAGCCTTTAGTTTTGGTTGAAGAAAAGAAACCAGAAGTTAAATCTGAAACAAGAGAAACAAAATCAGAAACAACTTCATCACTAACATTCGGAGAATAGTATGGGAGCAGGAGGAGCATCAACTGGTGGAGGTGGCGGAGGAGTCGGACCAGCAGGTTTAGTTACTAAGACAGGTAAAACAGGAACTGTAAAAGATGCAAAAAAAGTTTCAAGAAGAAATGAGTTAAGAACTTTTATAAAAGATGGTGGAGTTACTGGAGCAATTATAAAAGGTATTACAGGAAAAACTCCTTATGAAATGAATTTAGAAAGACGACAAAAATTTATTAAAGATAAAGGTTTAACAGGTGATGATATTAATATGGATACTTCTTACCTTGGATCAAAAGAAGGTTTAGCAGAATTAAAAAAACAAGGTTATACAACTGCATCAGATAATCTTAATACTGGTGGAGGTAATGACAACAACACACCTGCACCAACTATAATTAAAAAAACTGCTGGTGGTCAAACTATACAAACTACAGCACCTACAGAAGCTGAGTTATCACAAAGTGCTGCAGCAGATGCAGAAGAATATGATTTAAGAAAAACAAAAAAAAGAGGTAGATCAATGATGACACTAACATCTTCTAAAGGTGTAACAGATAATAAATTAACATTAGGCAAACCAAGTTTATTAGGATCATAATGGCAAGAACAGATTTAAGTAAAAATTTATTATCAAGATATGAAAAGCTAGAAGGTCAAAGGCAAAACTGGGAAACGCATTGGCAGGAAGTTGCAGATTATATGCAACCAAGAAAAGCAGATGTAACCAAGACTAGAGCTAGAGGTGATAAAAGAAATGAGATGATCTTTGATTCATCTCCAATACAAGCAGTAGAATTATTAGCAGCATCATTACATGGTATGTTAACAAATCCATCAACACCTTGGTTTACCCTAAGATTTAAAGATGAAGATGTTGAGAATGAAGATGAAGCAAAAATTTGGTTAGAGTCTGCAACAGATGCAATGTACACAGCATTTAACAGATCAAACTTCCAACAAGAAATATTTGAATTGTATCATGATCTAATTACATTTGGAACTGCTGCAATGTTTATTGAAGAAGATGATGAAGATTTAATTAAATTTTCAACAAGACATATCAATGAAGTATTTATTGCAGAGAATGACAAAGGTAGAATAGATACAATCTTTAGAAGATTTAAACTTTCTGCTAGAGCTGCAGTACAAAAATTTGGCGATACAGTATCATCAGACATTCAAGGTATCTTTAAAAAAGATCCTTACCAAGAAGTAGAAATACTACACGCAGTTTATCCAAGAGCAGACTTTGATCCTAAGAAAAAAGACAAAGAGAATATGCCATTTGAATCTGTTTACTTAGAATATAAAAATGCAAATGAATTATCTATCTCTGGATTTAAAGAGTTTCCTTTTGTAGTACCAAGATACTTAAAAGCATCAAACGAAATCTATGGTAGATCCCCTGCAATGACAGCTTTGCCAGACGTTAAGATGCTAAACGAAATGTCAAAGACTACAATTAAAGCTGCACAGAAACAAGTTGACCCACCACTATTAGTTCCAGATGATGGTTTCTTATTACCTGTTAGAACTGTACCAGGTGGATTAAATTTTTATAGAAGTGGTACTAGAGATAGAATTGAACCATTAAACATTGGTGCAAACAATCCATTAGGATTAAACATGGAAGAGCAAAGAAGAGATGCAATCAGAGCTGTGTTCTATGTTAATCAACTTATGATGCAACAAGGTCCACAAATGACAGCGACAGAAGTTATCCAAAGAAACGAAGAGAAGATGAGATTACTTGGTCCAGTATTAGGTAGACTACAATCAGAATTATTAAAACCATTAATTGACAGAGTGTTTAATATATTGCTTAGAAATAATTTATTACCACAAGCACCAGAATTTTTATCGGGTAGAGATATAGAAATTGAATATGTATCTCCACTTGCTAAAGCACAAAAATCTTCAGAGCTACAATCTATTATGAGAGCAATAGAAATATTAGGATCATTAGCTAACGTAGCACCAGTATTTGATTATGTTAACTTTGATAATCTTGTGAAACACTTGGCAGACATAGTTGGTATGCCACAGAAATTATTAAAATCACAAAACGAAGTTAATGCTCAAAGACAAGAACAAGCAGCACAAGCTGAACAACAACAACAAATGGCTCAGATGCAACAAGTTGCACAAGCCGCAGGAGATGTAGCACCACTAGCGAAAGCGTTGCCAGACGAAGCAAGAGCTGTAGCAAATGCTGAAGTGGAATAGTATGGAACCAAATAAACAACTAGAAAAACTTATAGAAGGGTTAAGAAAAAATTACGAATACATATTCAATACAGATGAAGGCAAAGAAGTCTTAATCGATCTTGAAAAAAGATGTCATTATCATTCTACCACTAATGTAAAAGGTGATAGCCATGAAAGTGCATATATGGAAGGACAGCGTAGTGTCGTTCTATTTATTAAATCAATGCTACGAAAGGATAAAGGAAAATAATATGTCAAGCGAACAGATAACACAGGAAACTGTGCCTGTAGAAACAACGACTACAGAAACAGTACAACCCACAGCACAACCAACAACAGTTGCAAAAGGAGATACTCCTGCACCACAAACTTCTTGGAAAGATTCAATTAGTGAGGATTACAGAAATGATCCTAACATTGAAAAATTTACTGAGATAGATGCGTTAGCAAAAAGTTATATCAACGCAACTAAAATGATTGGTCAAGATAAAGTTGCTATACCAAATAATAATTCAACAGACGATCAATGGAGTGAAGTTTATGCAAAACTTGGCAGACCAGAATCTCCAGACAAATATGCTTTAGATGTAAAATCTGAAGTAGTAAATTTAGATGAAGGTGCAATTAAATCTTTTGCTGAACAATCTCACAAACTAGGTTTAAATAATAAACAAGCTCAAGGTATCTTAGAGTTCTATAAAAATAATATGGAAGGCACAGCTCAGCAATCAAAGATTGATACTGAAACTGCTCAAGCTCAAGCTGAACAACAGTTAAGAGCAGAGTGGGGTAGAGACTTTGAAGGTAAAGTTAAACAAGCTGGTGCATTAGCAAAAGCTAATATCAATCCAGAAGTTTTAGATATGCAATTACAAGATGGAACAAGAATAGGTGATCATCCAGAAATCATAAAAGGTTTTGCAAAGATAGCAAGTATGATGTCTGAAGATAAAATTCTTGGTACTGAAAGTGAAAATGTAAATACTACAAAAGATATTGAAGCTGAGATTGCAGCATTATCTAATGATAAAGATGGTCCATACTGGAACAGGATGCACCCAGATCATGATAAGGTAGTACAACAAGTTTATACTTTAAGAGAGATGTTAAATGCCAAATGATAATCATCTTAATGATAAAGAAATTCGCTTAGAAATATTGCGGTTGATTAAGGAAGTAGGTTCTGAACAACAGAAAAATAATCCCTTGCCAACCGCAGATATTTATTATAAGTGGATTAATAGTAAGACAATTCGCAAGAACCTTACAGACAAGAAGGAATAGACTCTAGTCTAACAGACTTTAAATGCAAGAGATGCCTACCTATTGGTGGAGAACCTTTCTGATTTTTTTAAATCAACTATAATATGGAGACAAAAATATGTCATCACAAATAACTACAGCTTTTGTACAGCAGTATTCTGCTAACATACAAATGCTATCTCAACAAATGGGATCGTTATTAAGAGACAAAGTCAGAGTTGAAAGCGTTACAGGTAAAAATGCTTTCTTCGATCAAGTTGGTTCAGTAACTGCAGTTTTAAAAACTAGCAGACATTCGGACACTCCTCAAATAGATACACCTCACTCAAGAAGAAGAGTATCTCTTGCGGATTACGAATTTGCTGATCTTATTGATCAACAAGACAAAGTAAGACTCTTAATTGATCCTACTTCATCTTATGCTCAAGCTGCTGCTATGGCAATGGGTAGAGCAATGGATGATGTGATTATTGCAGCTGCAACTGGTACTGCCTTTACAGGTGAAACTGGTGCAACTTCAACTGCGGCTCAAACAGCAATCGCTGCTGGTGGAGCTGGTTTAACTATTGCGAAATTAAGAACTGCTAAGCAGACTTTTGATCTAGCAAGTGTTGATCCTTCAATCCCAAGACACATCGTTGTGGGACCAGAGCAAATCACAAACCTTTTATCAACTACTGAAGTAACAAGTTCAGATTTCAATACTGTAAAAGCATTAGTACAGGGTGAAATCGACTCGTTCCTTGGGTTTAAATTTACTGTATCAAACAGACTTGCAAAATCTGGCAATGACAGAACTTGCATAGCTTTCGCACAAGATGGAATCACTCTTGCGATTGGAAAAGACGTATCAGCTAGAATAGACGAAAGAGCAGACAAATCTTACGCTACTCAAGTATACTACTGCCAATCAATCGGTGCTACTAGAATGGAAGAAGCAAAAGTTCTTGGTATAGTATGTCAAGAAGCATAATAGGAGGATATTAATATGGCTACAGTTTATTCGATACAAAAGACTAAATGGGATCAGAACGTACCTTCCGAAAAGATAGACACTACTGAACTAAGTGGTAGAGTAAGAGTTGCTCATGCAGAATATGAAGCATCTTCTCTAGCATCTGGTGATGTGATTCAAATGTTTAATTTACCAAATGGTTCAAGAATCATTTCTGGTAGATTAGCACATGACGCATTAGGTAGTTCAACTACTTTGTCAGTTGGTTATGCTGCTCACAATAATGCCGCTGGTACTGCTGTAAGTGCTTCAGCTGCTGCTTATAAAGCAGCTGCTGCTTCTACTTCTGCAACTGCAGTTAACGCTGCAAATACTATTGCATTAGGTGAAAACTCACTTGTAGACGCTGATAAGGATGGACTTCCTGTTTCAGTAACTATGGGTGGTGCTGCAGGTACTGGTACTATTCAATTAACTATGATGTACGTTATAGATTAATTACTAAAATTTTAGGGGGTGGAAGCGAGAGTGGAAACCCCCTAGAGTGCATGAAAAAAATACAAGATTTAAAACCTGTATTACATTTTAAAAAAGATAATTATGTATACAGATATGTGTTAGTAGATAGGTTTAAACATGATACTAAATATCATTATGGCTTTGATACTAAAGAAGAAAGAACTGAAGCAGAAATATTTGCTTTAGAAAAAGATAGACAGATAAGGCGAAAGTATATTATAAGGAAGTAGTATGGCATCAACAGTAGACATTTGTAATGGAGCATTAAATCAACTAGGTGCTACAACTATACTTTCACTTACAGAAGATTCAAAAAACGCTAGACTTTGTAACTCAAGATATACTCAAGTAAGAGATGGTGTGTTTAGATCACATCCTTGGAACTGTTTACAAAAAAGAATTGAACTAGCAGCAGACACTACAGCTCCTGCATGGGGTTTTAGTTATGCTTACACACTACCATCAGATTGTTTAAGACTACTTAGAATATTAGATTACGATTCTAATTACAAAGTAGAAGGTAGAAAAATATTATCTAATACATCTAGTATGAAAATATTATACATTGCTAGAGTTACTGATCCCAATGAGTATGATGAATTACTAAGAGAAACTTTATCTGCTGCATTAGGTGCAGACATTGCTTTTGGAATTACCTCTAATAATCAAACAGCTCAAAATATGTATCAACTGTTTCAAGATAAATTAAGAGACGCTAGATTTGTAGATTCAACTGAAGGTCAAAATGTTGAACAAGATTTAGGTATGACAGATGCTATAGACGCAGGTAGTTTTATTAACTCAAGGTTTTAATAAATGGCTAGAGTTGCAGTTCAATTAACGAACTTTACAGGCGGTGAGCTATCTCCAAGATTAGATGGTAGAAATGATTTAGCAAAATATTCTTCTGGTTGCTCAACCTTAGAAAATTTAGTTGTCTATCCTCATGGCTCGGCAGCTCGTAGACCAGGTACAACTTTTGTTTCTGAAGTAAAAGATAGCACAAAAAAAACAAGATTAATTCCTTTTGAATTTTCTACAACACAAACTTATATGCTAGAGTTTGGTGATCAGTACATAAGATTTTATAAAGACAATGGTCAAATATTATCTGGTGGTTCAGCTTACGAAATATCTACACCATACTTAGAAGCAGAACTATTTGATTTAAAATTTGCACAAAGTGCAGACGTTATGTACATTTGTCATCCTAATCATGAAGCAGAAAAATTATCAAGAACAGGTCATACATCTTGGTCGCTTACAGATGTAGATTTTTTAGATGGTCCATACTTAGATACCAATATATCTACAACAACAATTACTATGTCAGCTCACACAGTTGGAACTGGTAGAACTATGACAGCTAGTGCGGTTACAGGTATTAATGGTGGTTCTGGTTTTTTAACAACAGATGTTGGAAGATTAGTTAGGTTTAGAGATGGTTATGGAAAAATAACTGCAAGAACAAATACAACAGTTGTAACTGTAGAAATATTAGAAGATATGGGTTCATCAAGTGCATCTATTGATTGGTCTTTAGGTGCGTTCTCAGATACCACAGGTCATCCTTCTTGCGTAACCTTTTTTGAACAACGATTAGTATTTGCTGCAACAATAAACAATCCACAAACAGTTTACTTTTCAAAGTCTGGTGATTACGAAAACATGGATGCAAATATAGGTGGAACGATTGCAGATGATGATGCAATTATTTATACAATCGCTTCTAACCAAGTTAATGCTATTCGTTTTATGACAGCAACAAGAACTTTAATTATTGGTACAGCAGGTGGTGAGTTTGCAGTATCTGGAGGTGGTGCAGATAATGCTATTACTCCAACAAACATATTAATTAAAAAACAATCTAACCATGGTGCTGCAAACATAGATGCTATCTCTGTAGGTAACGCAACTTTATTTTTACAAAGAGCTAGAAGAAAAATTAGAGAACTAGCTTACAACTTTGATGTTGATGGTTATGTAGCTCCAGACATGACAATCCTTGCCGAACACATTACTGAGGGTGGTTTAACACAAGTTGCATATCAACAAGAACCTAATCAAATTATTTATGCAACTAGAGAAGATGGAGAGTTAGTAGGATTAACATATCAAAGAGAGCAACAAGTAACTGCTTGGCACAGACATATTTTTGGTGGAAGATTTGGTATAGCAACAATTACAGTTTCTGATTATGCAAATATTGCAACTGGAACTAAATTAACTTTAACAAAATCTGATGGCACAACTGTAGACTTTAATTCTACCACAGGAACTGCTGGAACTAATGAATTTAAAACTCAAACTAATAATGATACTACAGCAACTAATTTAAAAAATGCAATCAATGCTCATGCTAATTTTACTGCAACAGTATCAAGTGCAGTAGTAACTGTTACTGAAACTGCACACGAAGCAACAGGATATTTAACTATTAAAAGTTTTGATACTACACGACTAACTGCAACAAGCGAAGGTAAAGCAGTAGTAGATAGTGTAGCGGTTATTCCTACAGATGATAAAGAATATCAAACATGGGTAATTGTTAAAAGAACAATTAATGGTGTTACAAGAAGATATGTTGAATATTTAAATGAACTTGATTTTGACCAAACAGATAACACATCATTTAATTTTTTAGATAGTGCATTAAGCTATAGTGGATCACCAGCTACAAATATTTCTGGTCTAACACATCTTGAAGGTCAAGTTGTTTCTATATTAGCAGATGGTGCAACACACCCCAATAAAACTGTAAGCTCTGGTGCAATAACTTTAGATCGTGCATCAAAGAATGTTAAAGTAGGTTTAGCATTTACATCTTTATTGCAGACTATGAGAATAGATGCTGGATCACAAGATGGTACATCACAAGGTAAAACTAAAAGAATATATGATATTACAGTTAGAATGTTTGAAACAATAGGTATAGAGGTAGGACCAGATTTATCAGAGATGGAAAGAATACCTTTTAGAACTTCTGCTAATTTAATGGATGAAGGTATACCTCCATTTACAGGAGATAAAGAAGTAGAGTTTAGAGGAAACTACGAGACAGATGGTTTTATTTATGTTAGACAAACTCAACCTTTACCTTTTACAATTTTATCGTTATACCCAAGGTTAGTAACAAATGATGGATAATATACTACATATAGTGCCTTATACTGCACAGCATGGACAATTTATTTTATCTCAACAAATGAATCATAAGGTATTAGAAGCAGACAGACATTACATTAATGTTGATGGTGATGCTAGAAACTTAGTACAAGATCATTTAGCATTTACTGGTATTGTTAATGACAATCCTATTTTTGCTGCAGGAATGAAAATGATTTGGGGTCAAGTTGCTGAAGGTTGGGTTATTGCAACAAGTGAGATGTGGAAACATCCACTAGGTGTAGCTAAAGCAATTAAAAAAGATTTTGCAAGAGTTGCTAAAGAAAATAATATTACTAGAGTTCAATCTGCAATCAGAAAAGATTTTTCTGAAGGTCAAAGATTTGCAGAGTGGTTAGGTTTAGAAAAAGAAGGTTTGATGAGAAAATGGGGTTTTGATGGATCAGACCAATATATGTATGCGAGGTTATTCTAATGGCAGCAGCTATACCAGCATTAACAGCAGCAGCACCTTATGCGGTAGGTGGTTTAGGTGTATTACAATATAAACAACAGGGTGCAGCAGGAAAATATAATCAAGCTGTCGCTAATCGTAATGCTTTAGTTGCAGAACAAGAAGCTGCACAAATGCAAAAACAATTAGAATTAGATTTAGATAGATTTGATTTACAATTTCAACAATTTCAAGGTGAAACAAAACTAAAATTTTAAAATCTGGAGCAACTTTATCTGGAACAGCATTAAATAATTTAAGATATAATCTTGAACAAAGTAAAATTCAAAAAAATGTTATAGAATATAACTCTAAAGTTGCAGCTAATAAAAAAATAGAAGAAGCAAATTTTGCTAGAGTTCAAGGAAATATTGCCAGACAACAAGCTAAACTTGCACAACTTGGAACAATTACATCAACAGGAACTAGCTTGTTAAAAATGGGAGGATATATTGCCTAAAATTCCTACATTTACATCAGAAGGTTCTCCTACAGCAGAAGTTGGATCTGTAAAATCAAATATCCAAATACCTTTATCACAAACTATTGGTACTGCTTTAGCACCAGTAACTAAAGCTATTGTAGATTATAAAGTTAAAGAAAAAGGAATTCAAAATAAAACAGAAGCTCTTGAATTAGAAAATAAATCTGTTTTAGAATTAAATGATGTAGCAGATTATGCAAGCAAAAATAACATTGATATTGATTTTGCATTTTTAGATAGACCTGAATATTTTAGTGTGCTTAATATTAAGAACAAAGAACAAGTTGTAAAGTATTTGCAATCAAGCAAGTTTCAACGTGTACAAAAGTTAGCAGGATTTTTTACTGGTAAAAAATATCTAGGACTAAAACGTGAGTTGCAGGCCGAATTGAATAAAATTGACAGTAGACGCAACGAAAACTTTGCATTGACATATGCACAAATTTCCAAGTTGTTGTAAATTATTCAATCCTAATATCTTCCATACCAGCAGTGCGTAAACGAACAATGTGACCCATTTGCCACTGTTTTGTATCCAAGCCTTTCATAATACCTAGCCATCTATTACGCAATAGTGCTACTTCGTTGATAATAGTTTCAAAGTCAATAACTTCGTCCTCACCATCAACATACTTTTCTGCATCACGGCTAGTCAATGCTCTAGCATAACCTTCCAGATACTTTTGGAAATGCTTGCGACGGATTCTACGCAACTGTATATTAAGGTGATTAAGCACTGCCTCAATCTCTTGTAGTTGATTAAAGCGATGTTCAGTAATACCCGGTAATGCAGTTATGTTACGTTCCACAATACCCTTAACTATACATTCACGCTTTGCTTCTTCCAGTTCACTTTCAAAATAGTTAATGAATCCTGGAATCTGCCCGATGTCGTTTACAACTCTGTTATACCATTGGCTCAATAGTCTTCTTCTTCGTAATCGAAGTCCTCTTCAGGTTCACCAAGAATATCCATAACACTTGCTTTGATATACTTGTCTATGCCTGCTAGTCTATAAAGTTCTTCTTCATCCAATACTTCCTGCAAATCATCCACTAGATGATCACATGCCTGTTGCATATCTTTACTAGGTATATACTGTTTCAGAATAGCATAAACTGTCTTTACTATTTCTTCATTCATTACTGTCTGCTTCCTCAAGTATTTCCCCTGTTTGTGCATTTACGACCTCACCCTTTGGTGCTGTAATTGTTTGTACTCCTGCCAATTCGTCCATCCTTAGTCCATCTGCATTGCTAATGTCGTCCATTATTACTTGCAGTTTTTCACCTGTCCAGCCCTTGCGGAACTCCAGCATTTCTTCACCTGCAGTAGTTGTATACTTTAAACGGTTACCCTGTTTAGTAAGCATACCCTTTGCTTCAAATAAGTCAAGCAATCCACTGTATGGATCCATGCCTGTCTCATATGGAATCTTAACCTGTACTGCTTCAAATGGCTTGCTATAACGTGTTTTCATTACTTTACATGCAGCACGAATACCCTGTACTGTGCTAGTTTTATTTCCTGCTTCATCTTCTTTTAGTTTAAGTTTGCGCATTGCAATAACAATACTACTTGCATAGATAAAGCCTTGTCCACCACTGATCTTGTCATCTGGATCAAACATGTCCTGACTTGCATATGTATGGTTAGTACACACCATACCAACGTTGTAACTACCAATCATGTTAACAGTGTTACGCACAAGTGCAGTCAGTGCTTTAGGCTTACGCCCCATATCACCTTTCATGTCACCTTTGTTAAATTGGTCAACATCTGTAGGTGTCATCATCATGCCCAAACTATCAAGTACAAACAATACCTTAGGTCTTTCTTCTTCTGCCATTGCTTTATAATCTGCCATAAACAAACTAATAGTTTTAGCAACATCATCAATCATCGACATGCTTAGTTTAAGCAATTTGCTTTCATCTGTATCCACACCCAGTGCATGCAACCAACTTTCATCTAGTGCATTCTCACTATCAATAAGCACAACAAAGATTCCTTGATCTTGTGCATTCTTTACAATGTTTCCACTAGCAAAGTAACTTTTACCTGCACCAGACTCTCCAGCAAACACTGTAACTTTGCCCATTGGAACTCCTCGATGAAAGTCTCCACTTACAAGATAGTTAAGTGCATAACTGCCTGTACTAATCCAATCTGTAGGATCGTGAAAGCCAATGCTTAGTCCGTCAATGCTTTTTGTAATGTCTTTTCTAAATTTACTTACGTCAAATGGCTTCGCCATGTTTATCTCCTATGTGCCTAGTTCTTATATTATATTACAGATACTTGTCTATGTCAAACACATTTTTATAGTTTTGTCCACGACGTGTATCCAGTTCTTCTAATCGTTGTTTACTATTCTGTTTATCAAATTTTTCATCCAAGTGTTTCAGCATGTTGACATAACTATTATGTAAAAAATAGTCTCTGTTTGCCCCTTGTATACGCACTTTTAAATGACTTTGTAGATCTTGTAGTGTCTTAGTATTACAGTTTCTTACATCAAATGCTAGTGGACTTGTTAGGGCACCTATTACAAAACTGTTTTCGCTATATCCTAGTGCTTTGAAGTAGTCCACTGTATCAAATACTGAGTATGGATTAAGGATAAACCACAGCATGTTAAAACTAATCTTATGATCCAACTGCTTTACTGCTTCTAAATTTTCTAAGAAGGTATCCCAAACTGCACCATAGCGTATGTATTCAAACT
>BCSF01000709.1_pt1 | contig 12275 bp, 7 predicted proteins | sample 1016431 | NCBI WGS metagenome assembly BCSF01 (sample SAMD00045685;SAMD00045686;SAMD00045687;SAMD00045688;SAMD00045689;SAMD00045690;SAMD00045691;SAMD00045692;SAMD00045684;SAMD00045690;SAMD00045691;SAMD00045692;SAMD00045684;SAMD00045685;SAMD00045686;SAMD00045687;SAMD00045688;SAMD00045689, study...
GCGTTCTTGTTCTTCTTGGTATTCTCTAGCTTTACGTTCTGCGTCTGTTTCATATATGCCTGTTTCAGCGTGGTTATTATTACGTTCTATTGTCGCTGGATCAAGCGTAGTAGTCGTTGTAGATGTCGTTGTAGTTGGTGGAATAGTAGTTGTAGTCGTTGTTGTCGTTGTAGTAGTCGTAGTCGTCGTTGTGGTCGTAGTAGTAGTCGTTGTCGTAGTCGTGCTTGTAGTCGTAGGTGTGGTGGTAGTAGTTGTTGTCGTACTAGATGTCGTTGTAGTAGGTGTAGTAGCATAAGTCCAGTATATATCATCAATTATTACGTAATCGTCATATTGAATAGCAACTGACGTAATATATTTATCTGTTACTGTTTTGCTAACAATCTCATACATTGTTGCAGTATTTGATTTTGATTGTGCAGAATAGTTTACTGTTTCTGTTGTGTTGTCGCTAAATGTCCAAGTTACCGGGTATGGATCGTTTACGCACCCAGATAAAAAACCTGCTGTCGTAATTGTATCTTCTGGAAACGTAATAGTAATTGTTTGATCATTTGCATTTTGCATATTGTAATGAACTGCTTGTGTAGTAGAACCACAATCGCCATTATGTATATCTAATCTATTCCAACTTGATCCACCATTTTCAAATGTTTTATCTGTTGTGTTTTGCCCGGTATCGCTAATACGTTCATAATCTGTTGTTTCATCAGCAAATACTGGTGTTGGATATACCAATAGACCAACTAACAATAATCTACATATTGTATTGAATTTATTTATATATCTTGTAAGCACTAAGACATTATACTATTAGCAATTACCCCTAATATCATAACTGTTACTGTAAGCCACCCTGTAAGTTCCATACGTGTTGGTCGTTGATTTATACGTGTGTGTATTTCGTCTATTTTACGATCTAATTCTTTTTGATTATCCAATACCATAAGCAACAGTTCTTTTTGTGTAAGACGTGTATGTATATGTTAATCATTGTTCTCTGTGGTTACTTCTTTTTTTTTTTTTTTTTAATGATACGGCGACCACCGAGATCGCCTTTACCAGCTGTCATATCGTGAAACAACAAATCTAATTGTTCACCTAAAGCTGGATATGCTTCTTGTCTGGCTCTTTTATAACCATTTTCTTGCTCATCAAACTTAGTTATTCTTTTACTACGCTTACCTTTTTTAATTGTTTTGTGATAAGTTTTTAAAAAGTTGTACGCTTGCCTACCATTTTCAAACTCACCTCTTTTTCCAACAAGTCTTAATATTTCTTCACTAAAGTTTTTAATTTTGCTACCAAAAGTTTCGTCAAAAGATATTTCTTTTTTATCTATAGCGTCAGAAAAATATGTAAACATTTCTTCTGACTCAAAGTTAACTTCACCGTCTATATCTTCGTTGTTTTCTACAAATCTTTTTTTAACCGCAGCTTTTTGAGAAGTTGTAAGTAAATTGTAAAAGCTTTTATTTAAGTTTATTTTTTGCTGAGTAGTTAAATTATCAAACTTTTTACCTATAACATTGTGAAGAAACTCGTGACTAGACACAGATATAGCGCCAGTTTCTTTAGCAACAATATCGTTCATTAGCATTATACCGCCTTCAAATATACCATCAGCCCCTCTAACGTCTTGACCTTTCTTTTCGTTAAGTATTTTTAGGTCTTCATCGTACTTTTTCTTTGTAATTTTTCCAGCAGCAAAGTCTTCTTGCAACTTTTTAAGTTGCATTTCAATTAACTCGTCGTATCTTTTTTGAAAAGCTTCTATACCACCGTTGCTATCGCCATATCTTTCAAACTCAGAACCAATATCATCAGAATACTCTTTAACGTTATTAGCATAATCTTCTAAAACTTTTACTCTTGCTAACTCACGCGTTGACTCAATTTCATTACTTATAGAATTAAATCTATCTTGTAATACTTTTTTTTCTTCTTCAGAAGTTGCGGTTCGATATGCTCTTTTTATTTCAGCTTGAGTTTCTATGTTTTGCACATATTCATCTAACTGCTCGTTAGTCATAGCATCTATAGTAAGCTTATTGTTACCTTTTATTCTATTAGCTTTAGCAACCAAGTCGAGCATTTGGTCTTTTATAACTTTCTTTGATTTTTCAGTCTTAGCCTTGTTGTAGGCTGTTTGAAGAACGCTTGCTTCTTTAGCTATTTCGTTTAAAGCACCTTGATCGTTAGCCTCCATTAGAGTATTGTAAGCTCTTTCTTTAGCTTTAGGATTAAGCTTATTTAAACCGCCTGCAGCAGCTATAGACTTACCAACTGCACTACCAACTATAAAAGCATCTCCAAGCTCTTGTATAAATTGACTTTCTAAGTTTAAAGTTCTTATATCTTCACCTAGTTGACCAGCTTGCCTATCTTGTCTTTGTTTTTCAAGAGTATAAGCGTCAAAATAATTACTAACTAATGTAGTTGCTGATTCTGCAAACCCTTCTGCTAAACCACTACCTATAACTTTTTTACCAAAACCTAATACTCCCTCTTTTAAAAACTCTTTAGCGGCTTGAGCTGAAGTATCATCGCTTATAAGATTAGCTCTTTTTAGTAGACCTCTTGTAACTATTTCAAATCCTGCTTCAATAGCACCACTACCTGTTGCATTTAGTAGTAAATTACCTACGTTAGCATCTTCTTCTGAGTTAAGCAGTTCTTGCTCAAATTTATTTCCAGCAGTACTAATACCTAAAGCAACCATACCCCAAGGGCCAAGTCTAGCAGCTATCAAAGAAGGTATTGCTTGTATCATACCATCTACAGTCTTGTTGGCAGCTACAGACATATCTCCATTTGTTAAAGCCTCTACAATGCTTTGATCGTTTTGAGAAACGTAATTTAAAAGTTTATTTTCAAGCATGTCAAGCTGAAGATAGTTCAACTTATTTTTGATAAAAATATCTTGCTTTTCTTCAATATCTAATTGATCACCATTTAACTCTTTAAAAAATACTTCTACGTTAGTACCTACTGCATTAGCGTAATCAGCTATACCACCAAAAGCATTAACCATACTGTAAGCAGCTACATTAAATTTATCTTCCAAGCTGTAATCAACACCCTCTTGCCTATTAGCAGCAATAGGCGCGGCAGGAGAAACAGAGTACATAGAATTAAAAGTCTCAAGATCTTTAGTAAAAAGACCTTGACTAGAAACATGGTTAAAAACTTTTTCTTTGTAACTTACGTTGTTCATTGAGTCAACAAAAGTTTCAAAGTCTACAGTTATTAATTTATTTTCTAAAAAATAATCGTATAAACTCTTTAAATTCTCCATATTTTATTTAGTAGCTGAAGTGCCAGGAACTAAATCATCGTAGCTAGGATCATATAGTTCTCTATATATTAACTGCATTTTTTGTGTAGGTGTTCTACCTTCAAGATCTAAGTTTTTAGGTGTATTACCGGTAAGTATCATGTTATATATTTCTATAACTTGTTTAAATCTTTCTTTTTCATTTTCGTCAGCTTTAGTACTATCTCCTCTTATTTGAAATCTTTTTAGCTTGTCAAAGTTACCTAAATTAATAAAAACATTTAATGGATCATTTTTAAAACCAATAACGCCTGGGTCAAGAATATTTTTTTCAGTCATTGTAACGCCTTCAGGTAAAATATTATAAGCTTTATTATCGTCTCCCATAATAATATCTATAGCATAGTCATCTTCTTCTTGCCTAAACACTGCATCAATAGTCTCTTCTTTACTTGCGTATAAAGGCTTTAGCTCTTTTGGCTTTTTAGGAGTTGTGCCGCCTTCATCACCTTCTTTGGTGTTAGGATCGAAAGGAGCATATCCACCTTTGTTTTTAGAAGCTTGCTGTTTATTATATTGACTAGCAACGTTTTTCTTCATTTCGTTATGATACCATTTAGTAAAATGTTTTTTAACATCAGGCCCGCCTTCTACCAAAGAGTCCGCTGTTACGCCAACACTTCTAATTCTTTCGTACTCCGCCATTTGAGCATCTTCATCATCTTCAGCAATACCGTTCGCTTTGTACCAAGACTTAAACCAACCGCTAGTGTTAAATCCCATAGCATCGTCAGCGTCTCTATTATCAAATATAAACGACTTTAAGCCTGCATTACCAACGCCATCATTTTTCCACAAGCTATTAATCTTACTGTACAGTACAGCGTCATCTACAAACTGAGCATTAATAACCTCATTGTAAAGACCAATATGCTTTTCCATTACAACAGAGTTGGTATACATAGGTCCACCAGCATCTAAGCTAGATATAGCCATAGGATCTTCTTGTGGATTATTAGGATCTTGCCAGTGAAGTTTGCCATTAATATTTACAAAATTGTCTTTGTTTCCAGAAAGAATATCTTCGTACATATCTCTCTCAGACTTAGTCATGCCGTCTGTTAACTCTTCAACTCTATTGTCATCTTTCATTATATTTCTAATGCCCAATAGCTTTTTATTATCTTCTCTTAGTTGAGCGCTAGTAGCGTTTATCTGGTTTAATTCGTTAGCAAGTTCTTGATACCTTGGATTACGAATATCCATAAATGACAACTGTTGATTTATTTCTCTAAATCTTAAATTGTTTTGTTGCATTACATCATTAACTAAGTCTCCAGTGCCATCGTATAGTAATGACTCATCTATTTCTGGATTAGCTGCAATGTAAGCTGCCATACCTGCTTTTTGAGCAGCCTCAGCTTTATCTTTTAATTCTATAAGAGGAGCAACAGCTTTTTTTATATTAGATAATCCAACTAAAGGTTGAAGAGCTTGTTGTCTAGCGTTAGCAGACAACTTTTCATATAGCCCGCTACCAGTAGACTTACTTACATCTTTCATTAAATCACCAAGAAAATCTTGGTTTTGTATAAAGCTTTTCTTTTCTTTTGCCATTATTCTGGTTTTTTAAATCCTCCACTAGCAACACCACTAGCGATAGAAGTGCCTACGCCTCCTAAAGCGCTAGCAAATTCTCCTTGAGCTGTGTTGTATGCTTGACTAGTTGCTGTTTGCCTGTCTGCCGCTAAGCCATATATATTAGCTGCCCTATCCATTTCTTGTTGTTGAACGTAAAGATCACCTTTTCTTTGCAGCATATCTGTTTCATAAGCACCTTGCCTTTGTAGCATGTCTATTCTCTGCGCGTCTTGTCGTTGTAACGAGTCTATTCTGCTAGACTCACCTCGTCTAGCTGTTTCGCTTTGACGCTCTTGTCTAGCTATTTCTACAGCTTGCTGTCTAGCTTGTTGTGTGCCAATGTTAGATATTTGCTGCGCTAAACCAGCTACACCGCTACCACCAGCTACGCCTCTTAAGTTTTGTAATATATTTGCTTGTTGTTGTTGCGATTGCTCACGCATATAGTCTACGGCTCTAGTATCAACTTGAGGTTCTTCATATACGTTTTCCATACCTGTAAACTGACTTTGTATACCTTCGTATGGATTTGTTACGCCTTCGTAAGGGTTTGTAAACTCGATAGCATTATAAGCGTCTCTAGCTTCTGCTAGTCTCGCTCTTGCTTCAGCGTCTTGTCTTCTAGCAGCCTTTCTAGCTTTACCTGCACCAAACAGCCCAGCTAAAGATGTGCCAACGCTTATAGCTGTCATGGGGTCCAACTTAAGCGGACTTATTTTTTTTAAACCTACTATTGCCATATTATTAAATTTATGTATTAATAGTTACATTTTTGACTTGTTATTTACTACTTTCTGATACCTCTGCAGATACAGAAAACAATTTACCTTTATTATCAGAGTCTAACTCTAGCTTAACTCTAGCGTAATAGCCTTTTAAACCTGATGTATTTACTTTGTTGTTTTTTACAAACATTAAAAAATCACCTTCTTGAGGTTGAGCTCCAGTTTCAACTGTAGTTATTGTTGATCCACTAATGTTAGTTACTTCTCCGATTATTATAGGGTTATCTAAGCTATTAGATATTGGACCTGCGCCATTTAGCGGCGCGTAATATAATATATCACCCACTTGAAGTGAATCATTTATCTTTATATTTTCGTTTAATTCAATTATCATGATACTGTACCTGGTGTTATAAAGTCATCAATTCTTATATTAATTGTCTTGTTAGTCTGAGGAAACTGAGTTACTGTTAGCTGAGCATTGAAAGTAGCCGCTGTTGTTAATACTTCTTTTGGGCTCTCAGATGTAAATGTTAACTTTGTACCTACAGTTAGTGACTGCGAAAGATCACAAGTTATTACACCGTCACCGTCAGTTCCATCAGGATCTGGAGTAACTACGTTAACATTGTTGGTGCTAGAGTTATCCACACCTATGCCTGTAAATCTAGCTTTACTTCCACCAGGTATTCCTTGGGTTGTAGTTACATTGATAGTAGTTCCAGATCCTCCAGCTCTAACGTTTGTAGTTATCTCTGGTCTACCTGGATCTATAGAGCTTGAGTTTAACGCAATGCTAGCGCCTATAGCTGAAGCTGCTAAAGATAAACCAATAGCTCTTAACGTCATAGTTTCTCCATTTTCAAAAGGAACATTACTACTAAATACAACTTGATTAAGATTTGTGTCTATGGCTTGTATAGTAGTAGTAGAAGAAGGTGCTGTAGTTCCTTTGTGATAAATTAAACGCATACCTACAACTAAATCTGTTACATCTGAAAGTATAGCTCTAGCTCCAGACACGCCATCACCAGCAGGATTACTAGATATAGTTTTAGTTGTATCAAACTGAAAGCTATTGTTATTTAAAGTCGCTCCGCCTATAACAAATAAACCTTGACTGTTACTGTCTGTAGTAGCATTGCTTATAGTTCCTGATATATTAACTATTTTTGAAGTTGACGTAGAAGGTGAACCTGTAGTCGTAGTATTAGCTATCACTGGATCAGAAGCGTATTTAGCTGTATTGTCTGTAATTAAAGCAAACGTTATTGTAGAGTCAGATATAGATCCTATCTATTCAACATAAACTCCACCAGAAATTACAGTGTTTGTGTAAGGCTTTGGGCTCACAATAACAAAATACTTTACAGAGCTACCAGCTGGAAAATGTATAAGCTTTGAGAAATTAGCACTTGTTAAAGTAACTTCCAACTTGCTTTTAGTATTAAAACTAGATTCAAAACTACTTGTAACAAAGTTATAAAATTTATTAGTACTACTAACAACTTGTATAACTACTTGAGCACCAACTTCGCCTTGCATAGACAAAGATCTGTTTTCGCCAGCAGCGTTTAGATCAGTTGTTAATATTGATATGTTATTTATATTTGCCATTTATTATTCGTCTACAATAATTTCATCGTACTCAACATTAGCGATAACACCTAAGCCTTGCACGTTTAAACTTCCTATATCATCTGAGTTCGTGTTATCAAAAGAACCTCCTCTTATATAGTTATAGTATTTACCTTCTTTTTTAATAAACTCTGGTATAGAACCTTTTTGCAAGTCAGTAACTATATTTGAAACAAACCAGCCATCACTACTATTTAAGTTGTCGTAGTTTGCGTCAGTAGCACCACCAGCATGCTCAACATAACCATTTCTTTTTCCTGCGCTACCTTCATAAGATAACGTTTTAAAATCTTTTACTACAGGCGTAGAATCATTAAATATAAAATCAATGAAAGAATTTACTCTAGCTTGATCATAGAAAACGTTATTATTAGTTTCTTCTTCGTGATGCTTGTATATTGCTCCGTTATTAAACGTGTAGTAATCTCCACCTAAACTTACTCCACTTTCTGGAATAAATGATTTAAAGCTTATCCAACCTTTCGCTTGTTCACTGTAGCTTAACGTTTTTGGCTTAAAGTCTTCGTCTACTACAGGTATCATAGAAATATTATCTATAGTTAAACTAGCTTCATTGTTTTGACCACCAAAAGCTCCAAAGTAAAAAACTAAAGTATTATAATATACACTTATACCTTGACCTGTCACAGCGTCAAATGCGTCGTCTATAGTAAAGTATTCATTAAAATGACTAACGCCGGTTTGAGCTTGAGAAGGATATAAAGTCTTGTAGTGAAAGCCTTGTCCTTGAGAGTTAAAGTAATAAATTCTACAAAAACCATTAGCGCTACCATTGCTATAATCAAACGAAAGATTATATCTAGTACCAGTTTTTAGATTGCCTAAGTTTTGCCTAGCGTAAACAGCAGACGTTGAAGTTGGATTAATATTGTCAAAAACTAAAGATCCACTGTCCCAATACACGTCGTTTGGCGCGTTTTCATCGCTATTGTTTTCGCTCTCAAAAGTCCAGCTATCTGCTCCACCGCCAGTAAATAAAGATGTAGCATCTTTTATTGATATGTTACTTATAGAGCCTTCGAAAGTATCGTCTGGTAGTTGAGTAAAGCCAAAAGTAAAACCGCTACTAGTGCTACTATTACCTGGCAGTATTTCTGCTTCAGAATTAGGTGGCTGAGAAACTATAGTTGGTGTATAGTCAGATGTAGTATTGTAGTTTATAATATAATCGCCAGGTTCAGTAACATTAGAAAGTCTAAAACCACCCGCAGTGTCAGGGAATAAAGCTCTTACGTATAAATTTCCAGATATGTTTCCTGTATCAACATTATTACCTATAGTAAAAGAAAAGTTATATCCAGCATACGTAGATTCTTCGTAGTCTGCGTCGTCAGGATCATATACGCTAGCGTTGCTATTGTAAATTGTTGGAGCTATGTAATCTGGTTCAACAGTATTAAATTGAAACGCGTTATTTTTATAGTAAACCATAGGACGAGCTCTCTCATCTGTAGTATATTGATTGTCAACATAAAAATCTTCTATATACTTGTAAGCCGCGTGAGGCATAGTATAGTTGTCGCTTTGCATGCTCCATCCACTAGGCACTGACATAGTAGGTATTTCTGTTATGTTATACAATGTAACTGTGTCTAAAGTAAATCCCGAGTTAGTAGTATCACTGCTACTAACCCAACTGTTTAACTCAAAAGTACTAGAGTCTGCTGGAGCTTGCCATATACCTAACAATATAGGTGTATCAGAGTCGTCCCAATAACGATTAGCAGGTAATAACTTCAGAGCTGTTGCATTAGTTCCTGAGCCAGAAACTTGACCAAAATGATAAGGTAGAGTTTCTCTAAAATCAGAGTCTTCTTGATTACTACCATGTATTTCTGGATGCCCTTCTAAAGCGTTAGCAACCATAATAACAAAATCGCTAGGATTTGGTAAATTAGTAGCGTCTACTTCAACCATATACCAATTACCAGCTATAATGTCATCATTTTCAGGAGTAACGTTTATATGATTTATAGTTCCAGTAAGATTTGCATTACGAACTCTGTTTGTTGTTTGGTAAAAGTTTGTAGCAGCAATATCAACTTCAGTAAAGTCTGCGCCACCAGTAAGAGCGCTATTAAGTAACTCTTCTCCAAGAATTGTTTCAACTAATTCTACACCATCATCAAAAGAATCGTTAGCAATTATGTTTTCAGTATAACCTTCTCTTATAGTTAAATTATACTCTTGCTTATCTTCATCGTATGTACCTAAGCACATAATATTGTCATCTGCTAAATTATCACCAAACCAGTCTTTCATACCAGCGTCTGATATTGGAGTTAAACCGTCCATTGATAATCTTAGTACAGATCGTCTTTGCTTGTCTGTAAAATAAGCTCTATATGATTCGCTAGCAAAAGACTCAGGGTTTTTAGATATACCAAACTCACCTACAAATGGAGTAACTTGCCCGAGTACTCTTTCGTTAGCAACTAGTTGAGGATTACCGTCAGCGTTGAATACAGCGTCTTTATTACTAAGAACTTTTACAACTCTGTCTTCACAGAACACTACTAAGTTAGTTTGTCTTTGAAATAACTTTTGTATACTACCGTACGTAGGGTTTAAGTCTTTAGTTATCTTTTGAGCTTGTATAAATTGATTTAGATTATTAACGCCAGTGTTAGAATTATATAACCCAGAGAATATTAAGCCATGCTTTCTTACTTCTTCTCTATAAGGCTCATCTAGCGTTGTAGATGCTCTAGCACCTGTTCTTATAGAAACTCCGTTAAAATCATCTCTAACAGTGTTAGACTCAATACCATTGCCAAAAGCAAATACATTGTAAAAGTTTGAGTAATAAGGTAGTGATGGTGAAATTTTTACTTTGAAACTTAAAGCCTGGCCATATTTACGTGTACCAGATTCTGTAGATAGTATATAATAGTCGCCGCTCACATTTCTTTGAGTAATCTCAGCATGAACAACGCTGCCGTCGGCTCTAGTTATAGCTAAAATTTGACCTACATAATCTAGCTCTGTTGTATTGCCATCAACAACAAGCCCATCAGATGGATCGTAGTAGTTAAACCCAACATCTGCGTCATCTAATCCGTTGATAACAATACTTAAATCTTCTGTTGATGTATTCCAGTAAGCTTGACGAAGGTATCTTTCTTTAGGCAATTCAATTCCATCAACAGCTTTGTCAAAGTTTAATACTTCTACTCTAGATCCTATTGGAAATATAATATCTTTATTTTCTTTTGTTATTTCTACAGGTATGGCGTCGCTAATCTCATAATAAATATCTAAGTCAGCTGATTTTTCAGGCTCTGTTTCAAATAAAGCTTTATTAGTAGTAGCATCACTAGAAAACGACTTAGCACTTTCTTCTACAAACTCAAATAAGCTATTACTACTATTAACATCAAAAGTTGCGCTGTCTTGATTTAAAGGTTTAAAACCTGTAGACGCTTGAGGATTTTTATCTAATTTTAAAGCATAAACTACACGTCTATTAGACTTAGCGCCAAAAGCTTCTAGCCGATCTAAAACAGTATTCCATTTTGCCCCGCTACTGGGAGCGGAAAATCCATAGCTACCTGCTCCTGTTGGACTATCTTCCATCCAAGCTACTACAGCTTCTTCAACACTGTCACCACCATCAGTCCAAGAAGTACCGTCCCATACTTTTCTAGTACGCCAAGGCGTATGATTATAAACGTATTTTACATCAACGCCAAGTATAGTGTATATTTCTTCATCAGAGTCTACAGAGAATCTAAATTTTTTACCTGCAACTAAATTGCTAATCATTGTTTGCACGGTCTGCACGTCTTCAGCTCCGTAAGTAGGATCAAACTGTCTTTCGTGTTGAGTTTGATAATCTGGATCATATCCACGTAAAAAGCTGTACTGCACGTTACCGTTATTAGAAAACTCTTCAATACCAGGCGCTGGAGCTAAATAATGCCCAGCATTGCCGCCTTGGCTTACTTCATACCAATGGCTTTCCATTTCTATAAAGCCAACGCCACCACCACCTTTCTTAGTAAAAGCTCCTCCACCCCATATTCCTTGAAGATGCTTTGATAGTGAAGAAGGTCCTTTAGAATATATTGCTGACGCGAAAGTTGCATTATTTCTGTCAAATAAATCTACACCAGGGCCTAAGAATGAAACATGCATATAATAAGCGTCAGCATCATAAGTTTCTGCTAAATCAAAAACTCTATCAGATCCATATATAGTGCTATTTGACCATCTTCTAGAATTTTCATTATATGTATTGCTTGTGTAGTCAGAAGTAGCTTGTAAAATAGGTTCTATACCATTTACGTAATTACCTGTAGCGCCAGTAGTATCTGTAATTTGTGGAGAAGCATCCATAGATGCAGGGTCGTATTCAGCGTTTATTAAAAAACTATTGAAATAATTTTCTGTTCCATATTCGTTATAATTTTCTAGCATCCAGCCCCAATTAGCCGTTTCTGCTAAGTTAGAAGCGGTAATAATACCGTAAGAAGCTTCGTAATTATTAATATCATTATTATTGTAAGATATTCCAGAGTTTGGAATATCTGCAAATGAATTAGGCGTTGCTGCAGCCCATACTAGTTTTGGGTAGCGTAAGTCTGCGCTACCTGCCCAGCCTTGACCAGACTCTCTAGCATATAAGGTTGAAGATGGATTAGAAGCAGCCATGTACATACCGTCAATAAAGAATTTACCTTGACCATCGCCAAATCCTAATTCAGCGTTTAAAAGACCGTCCCATTCAGCTTTAGTGTCAGTTAATCCGTTTCCTAAGTGAATATCTGCTGGTGCTGATGCATTACTACCATAGTAGTTAGTAGTAATCTCGTCATAGTATTGAACATTACTATTTTTTGTAGTACTAGCACTAGCATCAGCTTGATCTAACCATAAGTAAACTTTTTCAGCGTGCAATATTTTGTCTGAAGCTTCTATCTGTGAAGGCTCGTTTATAAGTTGAGTTTTTATTAAATCGTCTGCAGCTATTT
>BCSF01000710.1_pt1 | contig 12253 bp, 14 predicted proteins | sample 1016431 | NCBI WGS metagenome assembly BCSF01 (sample SAMD00045685;SAMD00045686;SAMD00045687;SAMD00045688;SAMD00045689;SAMD00045690;SAMD00045691;SAMD00045692;SAMD00045684;SAMD00045690;SAMD00045691;SAMD00045692;SAMD00045684;SAMD00045685;SAMD00045686;SAMD00045687;SAMD00045688;SAMD00045689, study...
GTTACAACTCAGACCAGATGGTAGACGATGATTGATAAACCTTTATATGAAAATCCTTTAGCTGGGGGTGGTAGTGATCAATTACAAGGTGACGCTTTGGTAAAACAAATGCAATTTCGAATGCAACAAAGGGATCAAAAAACTCCTGCTTTTATGGCGTACTTTAAAGATGTTATGAACACTAAAGGATATCCAACTAAAACAATGCAAGACTATGGCTCGATTACCAAACAACAAGGACCATTAGATTTATCTAAAATAAACAAGAATCCATACCATTCTGAGTTTATTGGCATAGGTAAAGATCAAACAAACTTATTTGGTTATAAAGTTCCTGATTATGTAATTAAAGAACAAGAAGAGAAAGCAAAAAATAATCCTATAAATATATATAATATGACACCACCTGGTGAATTAAGTGGTCTTTTATTAGACCCACAAGTAGGTGATCAGCTAAATGTAGACGCTGGATTATTGGGGCCAAAAATATTTGATCCCGGAGCAGAAGCTCGAAGAAAAGCAGATGAAGAATTTTTAAAAACAGCCGACGAATATCAACGTGGATTTAGAGAATCTGAATTTTACAAACCTAATGCACCGATGACAGCAGATATGGCTGAATTCATATATAAAAGTCCAACTGGTGAAGATATTACTATGAAAGGTTCTAGTTCAGGGATTGGTCAATTTGGAAGTTATTTAGATTCAATTGGTAAAGGAGATTTATTACAAAGAGCTGGTGGTGTTATGTCTGCACAAACACCGGGACTACAAGACCTTGCAAAGGTTGAACCGGGACTACAAGATCTTGTTTCTCCAACTACACCTCCCACTCCAACTATACCAAAACTAGATAGCACCAAAGGGTTTCCCGTAACTGTTTCTGGAGATGATTCAATAGCTACAACAGCGACTGTAAATCCTTATCAAGAACAATTTACAGGATTTAGCAATCAGTTAACAGGGTTCGGTGATCAACTAACAGGATTTGGTGATCAGTTTGGTGGATTAGATAAACAGTTTAATACAATCAATACTAGATTAGATAATGTTGATGAAGGAATAGCTAGTTTAAGTGAACAATTACAGCCACAACAACAATTATATAATAGTCCATATTCTAATTTTAATTTTAGTTCTAATTCTTATTCCAATCCTAGCCCTTTTGGTTTAGGTTCATTATTCATGAGGAGGTATTAATGTCATTAATTACAGTACCGCGTCTACCAGACGCAACAGAAGAATACGACAAACATCAAATGTCACAAATGGTTCAAACATTGGAGCAAATGATATTTGTCTTGAATAACACATATGTACCAGAAACTCTTAAACAAGAGGATGAAAGGGTAAGTTGGTTTTTATCGTAAATGGCTAACGTCTATACAAATTATAAAGCAAAGCTATCTACTAATGAGCTGACTACTGTATATACAGTACCAGCAGAGACGACAGCAATTGTTAAATCTATTCGTGTATCAAACGATGATGTTGAAAACGATTGTAATGTATCACTATACCTTGTAGATTCAAACAGTGTTAGTTATAGTTTAGAGATGGATAGAACAATTCAAGCTAAACGATCACAAGAACTTCTTGCAACCGGTAACATGGCGCAAGATACATCTGATAGCGCAGTGTCAGCACCCGCTCCACTTGTTGCAAAAGAATCAGAGATAATAAAAGCTCAAGCACAAAATGGCAATGACTTGAGTATAATCATTAGTGTACTAGAAATGTCTAGTACGTAAAGGAGACAACTATGAAAATGAAAAGAAAAGGCGATGACAAACCAGTTATAAAAGCAATGGGTGGTGGCATGATGTACAAAAAAGGTGGCACACCAAAGAAGAAAATGAAAAAGAAAAAACTAGCTGCTATGTATGGCGATCCTAAAAAAATAACTAGAGGTGATATTATTACTGCCGCTAAAATGAAAAAGAAGAAGAAAAAGTAATGGGTAAACTTTGTGCAAGAGGTAAAGCGGCAGCTAAACGAAAGTTTGATGTTTATCCGTCAGCTTACGCAAACATGTACGCTTCTGCTGTTTGCTCTGGTAAAGTAACACCGGGTGGTAAAAAGAAAAAGAAAAAGATGGCTGGTGGTGGAGAAGTTTTAGACTTCAACAAAATATCACAAGACAGAAAAAGAGTTTCTAGTTACGCTCAAGGTGGCATTGCAAAAGGCTGTGGTGCTGTTATGCAAAAGAAACGCAAGAAGACAAAAAAATACTAATGGCAAAAAAAGGTCTAAGAGCTTGGGTAAAAGAAAAATGGGTAGACATTGGTGCACCCGACGGCAAAGGTGGTTATAAACCTTGTGGTCGAAGCAAAGGGGAGAAGCGTAAAGGCTATCCTAAATGTGTACCTTTAGCAAAAGCTAGATCCATGTCCAAGGGCCAAAAACGTTCTGCTGTAGCGCGTAAGCGTGCAGCAGGGAACACGGGACCTAAACCAAAGAACGTCGCAACCTTTGCGAAGAAAAAGAAGAAGAGGGCATAATGGCTAAGACTCCAGCATGGCAACGTAAAGCAGGTAAAAGCAAATCGGGTGGATTAAACCGAAAAGGTGTTGCTTCTTATCGTGCCGCGAACCCCGGGTCAAAGTTAAAGACCGCAGTAACAACAAAGCCTTCTAAGTTGAAGAAAGGCTCAAAAGCTGCTAAAAGACGTAAATCATTTTGTGCACGAATGACGGGTATGAAGAAACGTCTAACGAGTGCAAAGACAGCAAGAGATCCAAATTCTAGGATAAATAAGTCTCTTAGAAAGTGGAATTGTTAATTAAGTATTGCAAAAGGATGGGAAAATGAGTATAAAAAAGGACGAAAACGTATTAGCAGGTAAGAAGACTCCAAATGTCTTACCGATTGAAACAAAAGTTAAAGTCACTAATGCGCAAACAGGTAAAGAATATGCTAGTGAAGACGACGCACAAGCAGACGTGAAAAATCCTGCAACTTCCACAGAAGAAAAAGATATCAAACGCGATGTCGCTATAACGGTGAACAGCCTAGACATATTCGGAGAGGTCATGAAATAAGCATGCAGGGATTACAGTCACTAAATCAATTTAAAGATTTTGTATCATCTATTGGTGGTTTAGGCCGCTATGAAGATACATATATTGTGCATGCGGCAGAAGGTGAAACCGTTGTTCCAATGGAGGTTTTAGATCAAAACCCTGTATTGAAAAAACGGTTATTTAAAACAATGGTAGACATGGGTATTGAACCCGGCAGATACATTGTAGGTAACGAACTAAACTCAAAGAATCCTGTCACAGGACAACCAGAGTTTTTTTTAAAAAAAATTGTATCACAAGTAAGAAAAGCAATGCCGGGTGATTCCGAAAAGTATTTAGGAACTATTGCAGGTTTAGCAACAGGTAATCCATATATAGGAGCAGCGTTAGGGGCTGTAGGTAGTGGCGTTCCCGGTGCAATTAGTGGTGGTTTAACTGGATTTAGAAGTCCGGGTATAAGTAGACTTGGTGGGGACACTTTTGCTACAGATATTTTAAGTCAAAATAAAGTAGGTCCTATGGGGATTACTGATATATTAAGTAGTCCCGGAAAATTCTTTTTAGGTAAGGGTGAACAATCTGGTTTATTTGGAACAGGAGGAAGATTACCTTTTCAAAAAGCTAAAACCACTTCTTCAAGTATAACATCTGATATTTTAGATATACAAAAAAGTACCATAGATCCAAAAACTGGAGAAATGATTGATTTTTCAGAAGCTGCGGAAATATATAGAGACATAAAAGGAGAAGGCGGTAAAGGTAAAGGAGTAGGAACTCTTGGTTCACTTGGAACATTAGCAGGAGGTTTAGCACTATCGGGTATATTAGGAAGTCAAATAAAACCACCACAAGACGCAACGATAGATAGAAGTTTAATAAATGAACCAGAGAGAACAGATGATTTTGCATTCAACCCTAATCAAACATACACACGTCCGACAGTACAATCACCATTTGTGCCGTCAACATTTGCGGCAAAAGGTGGTGTTATGGACTTACAAGATGGGGGAGAATCAAAGGGACCGGGAACAGGAACAAGTGATTCAATTCCGGCAATGCTAAGCGACGGAGAATTTGTCATGACGGCTAAAGCAGTCAGAGGTGCGGGCGGAGGCGACCGTCGCGAGGGCGCAAGAAAAATGTATGAAGCAATGGATAAATTGGAGGCACAAGCATAATGGCAGTACAAGAAACAATACAAAGCACGAAGTTTCCATCGTATATAAGTGAAAGACAACAACAGTTGTTGAATAACTTATTTGGAACAACAAGTGATCCAAGCGGCGGGGCTATTGATTCTAGTGTCATACCTCCAGCGCAACAGGTCGCAGGATTTACAGGCCCACAACAACAAGCTTTTCAACTAGCACAATTAGGTTTAGGATCTTTTGAACCTTTTTTAGCACAAACAGCAGGTGCCGCTCAATTAGGTTTAGGGACCGCGACTCAAGGAGCACAAGCATTACAAGGAATGGACTTTTCACCAGAAGGTGTAAAACCATTTATGGATCAATATCAACAAGACGTAACACAAGAAGCATTAAAAGAAATTGATAGACAAGCGGCTATGGCATCAAACCAGTTAGCTGGTAAAGCTGCTCAAGCAGGCGCTTTCGGTGGAAGTAGATTTGGTTTACAACAATCAGAACTAGCACGTAATGCACAAGACCTTAGATCAAGACGTATCTTTGAAGATATGTCTAGAAACTATCAAATGGCGGCAGGTCAACAACGTGCTATGAATCAACAACGTATGCAACAAGCACAACAATTTGGTAATTTAGGAAATATACAAACAGGTATTGGTAAAACATTTGGTCAAGTGGGACAAGCTGTACAAGCTGGTAGAGATCAAAACGTAAATCAATTACTTGGTATAGGTGGTTTACAACAACAATTTGATCAAACATTAAGAGATGTAGGTAGACAAAATGCTATTGAAGAACAACAAGAACCATTTAGAAAAATATCTTTTGGTTCACAAATACTACAAGGTCTTGGTGGACTTGGTGGATCAACACAACAAACTGTATCACCAATGCCAGTAGGTAATCCTTACTTACAAGCGGCAGGTGCTATTACAGGACTAGGAACAGGACTAGGCGCATTGATAGGAAATTAATATGAGCGTATTAAATCGTAAAATGTTTGGAAGAGGATACGCTATGGGTGGACCTGTTAGATCTTCACGAGGTGTCGGTATCACATCTGGATTAGTACCACGATATAGTCATGGTGGACCTGTTAGTGAACATGTCACACAAGACTACGAAACATATTTTAATTTATTAAAAGGTGTACAAGGTGAACGTCCAGAGTTTGATCGACGAGCAGCAAACACTCCTGCACTTTTAGCTTTATCATCTGCATTAATGTCTGGTAAGTCACTACAAGGTGGTGCGGCCGGTGCATTAGATATTGGTGGACAAGCTTTAGAAAAAGCAACACCATATTTTGCAGAAGCAATTGCCGCGAGAAAAGCATATGATGCCGCGGACCCCGAAGCAGATTTACGAATGAAAGCTTTGGAGATGTCTATTGAAAACCAACCAAAAGCAGAAAAACGATTAACGCGTGAAAGACCTTTAGATTTAAATAAAATTCAAAATGAAGAAAGTTATGATGGTGGTCAAACATGGAATGCTGTAGGTGTTCCGTATGATAAGTTTAAACCAGCAGAAGGAGAAATTTCTGGAAAGTTAACAAGAGAAAATCCAATGCCTAATAATATGATTCAACTACAATCATATAATACAGATTTAAAGGTGTGGGAAAATCTTGGTGATCCATATAATAGATATAAAACAGATTCTACATCTAAACGATTAACGCGTGAACTTGCTGTAGAAGGTAATAAAATACAAGATCAAGAGAGTTATGATGGAGGTACAAACTGGACTAATGTAGGAGCAGTACGAGATAAGTTTTCACCTAAAAAAGATGAAACAAAAAGATTAACTAGATCTGTTGCAGGTGAAAATAATACACTGCAAGATGAGGAAAGTTATGATGGAGGTCAAACATGGACCGCTGTTGGTAATACCTATGATAGGTACAGACCAAATAAAGATACACCAACAAAACTAATTACACGATCAGTGAACATTGGTGATGGTATGGTGCAAGATCAACAAAGTTCAGACAACGGTGCAAACTGGACTGATGTAGGAACACAGTATCCTCGATTTAAACCAACAGAAAAAAATGGTGAAGTATGGAAGTACAATTCAACACTAGATAAAGAAGTTGTTCGAGATGGTAAAACATTTAAACAAACTATTGCGTTGTTCTCAAGAGGTACTGAAGGTGATGACCCAGAGTGGAAAAACGAATTAATATTTGAAGAAGAAGTAATTGCAGATCAACCAAAGAGAAGTTCTAGTGGTAACATTGTTATTAAGTCTGGACCTAATGAAGGTAAAACATTTGGTGCAATTGAATTTAATAACGGTACAATAAAATACTACGACCCTCTTAGTGATGCGGCAGATGCAAGAGGACTTGTTTCTCCACAAGGAGAGTTTGAGTTCTTTACTTCAAGCGTTGTCGGTGACAAAGAGTCTGTTATCGGTGATAAGGGTATGGAAGATACAGCTAAGAGCGTTGGTGCATTATCCGAAGCTTTAGCAAATGGAGCTAATTTATTAGATCAAGGATTACTATTGGGTAATGATTTAGATACATTCCAAACAAGCATTTTGAAAAAAGGTGGTAACTTCTTAGGTCAGTTTGGTGAAATGGGTGATGAAGCAAGACAAGCTTTATACGATGCATTTGATTCTGATCCAGAGGCATTAGACAAATTTTTAGTACAAGCAAGACAGTTTGTTGCACAAATGATTTCACCACTAACAGGTGAAGGAACATCAAGAATATCTGAGCCAGAAAGAGCAATGACTAATGAAGCATTAGGTTTGTTTAATGGTATTAACGATTCAAAAAGTGCAATAGCAGCGATTGAAGCAGCGATTTCAATGACATATGTAACTCAACATAGAAATTTATTAACTCTTGATACACCAGATTATACAGGAGTATATAATCCTCAAGCAGAACAAGGTGTAGATATTCAAGGAGGTAACTTTCATATAGCAAGATTACAAGCTCTTGGATTAAATGCAGCAAGTATTAAATCAACTATTGAACGTATGCGCGATATGGAAATGTTAGGTCTTAATTATTTAAAAAGTCTTGATCAAAAAGGACACTTTGAAGGTAATAAAACAGATATAACCAATCAATACAACATTTTAAAACCACCACAATAATGGCTAAAGACGAATTAAATGTAACTAATATGTTTGGATCTGATGATCAAACATCTATTTTACCAAAGTCAGAACCAAAAAAACTAACAACAGAAGATTTATTTTCTGGTGAAGGTATGGCTAAAGCAGGAAGTGACCGTGCATTAGCAGAGTATGTTGGACAAGAAGAATTAGGTACAGCGGGATTAGAGGACGTTGTTACAAGAGGACGTATCACAGCCGCTGATACCATGAATGAAAAAATGACAGAGTTTAAGAAAGCATACCCTCAAGGTGATTTGGTATTTATTCCCGGAACAGATACACCGGAAGGAGTATTAGAAGGAGTCACTAATAAAAAAAGTGGTGAAATATTGTTTCGAACAGACCCTTCACAACCGTACGCAAAAGTAGATGCTAATTTTTTAAGTAAAGGTGGTAACGAAATATTAGCAGACTTTATGGAATTTTTCTATGATGACATAGGAGCTGTGTCTGGTGAAATTTTAGCAGGATCAAAAAAATTTGCTAATCTTATTAAACCATTTGTTAAACCTGTGCCTTATTTAGGAACAGGATTAACAGGTTATGATCTTGGATCTTTACTATTTCGTGTTGGTTTGTATGGCTTTGGAGGAGAACTAGCACAAGAAGGTATACAAGAAGCAAGAGGAGTCAACGAACAAACTTTTAAAGAAATATCAGATAGTGGCGCGTTCAAAGCTCTTGTAGGAATGGGTGGTACAGCAGTAATGGAACCAATTGTTCGTCGTTTTATGAATGTATTTAAAGGTAAAGGATTATTAAAAAGAAGTGATGAGTCTGGTGAAGCATTAGATGCAGTTACTGAGATAAATAAAATATTAGAAGAAGCACAAATAAAAAATGCACAGGGTGAGATAATACAAATACCTGCTTTGCCAGCAAACTTATTAGTTGACAATCCTATTGTTAATAGAATGGGTAAACAAGTTGCGGCAACAAGTGGTGCTTTAAGTGGTCAATATAATAAAATTAATGAAGCTCTAGCTGTAGCCTTACAAAGTGTAGGGGATGAAAAAAGTGCAGCAAAGTTAATTAATTTATTAGACATTGCAACGCAAATGGAAAAGAAAAGATTATTTGATTTATCTTATCAAGCAGCAAACGGAAGTTTGAAATTTGATAACATTAATAGTGAGACAAGAGACTTTTTATTAAAACAATCGGGTGTCGATGATTTAAAAAATTTAACACCGGCCGATGCTGCAAAAATTATCAAAGAGTCTATGGAAAAAATGGTAGAGCCAAATGGTATTTTAGATATGAATTTAAAAGCCGCTAGTGATGCTTTATTAAAATTAAAACCAAACGGTGTAAAATTAGATTTAGATAAAGTTATTCAGTTAGGAACTGAAGTTAGTTTTGGTACAACACAAACAAAAAAATTACTTGATGGCTCGTCAGATGATTTAGCAGACATGATACTTAGTTCTTTTGGTCAAAATAGGTTAGATGTTGTTGATAATAAAATAGCTAGTTTAATAGACGAATATGAAAACCCAACTGATGATCTTATAGAAAAAATTACAGCGAGAGAATATAAAAAATATTTAACAACGCTAATGGGATCAGATCCATTAATTAACATACAACAAAACGGATCAACGTTAGAAACTATTTCTAATGCTCTTCGAGATATGGATCCTGCTGGTGGTAATGTATCATTGCCAACTGGTGCAGTAGATCAAGCGGCAGATACAGCAAACATTAGTACTTTAGACTTTTTGTTAAATGCGAGAAAACAATTAGCTGATATTCGTTTTGGTGAGATAGGTAATGTAACAAGAGATCAACGATTAAAAGCACAACAATTGTTAGATGCTATTGATGACTCAATCAAAAACCCTGCTAATGCTGATGCAGGTTGGGCTACGGCTTATGAAGCGTTAGTTCGGTTACAAGATGATCAATTAAAAATGATGAATCTTCCTATCGTGCAATCTTTAGCCGCAGAAGGTAAATTCAATCAATTATTAAAAGGGTACATGGACCCTGCATATACAGCCGATGAAATATTTATGCTTAAAAATACCATGGATGAAAAAGGATTTAGTGCTTTCAAACAAGGTTTCTTTAATCAACTAATTGGTGATGCAGACACAATGATGAGTTTGCCAGAACGTTTAGCAAAGTATGATAAAAAAGTATTAAATCAAATATTTGATAAACCAACAGTGACTGCATTGGAAAATTTAAGTGGCTTTGTTACTAAGATGAATGATGCAGGGATTGATAAAGTTATTAAAACACAAAATCAATTTGGCCGAGCTATTGATGATTTAATTACACAAAAAGAAACAGCAAAGATTGGACAGTTACTAGATTACTTTAACAACTACAAAGTAGAAGTTGATGGTAAAACAGTCTCTGGTTGGAACACACCACTTGGTAAGTCATTTCACGATGGTATTATTAACAGATTGTTTACCAAATCAACTAAGAAGGTTAAAGGTAAACTTACTCTTGATCAATCTAAGTACAGAGCTTTTATTGAAAACTTAAAAGAAACAGGCATTTTTGAAACAATGTCAAAATCAGATCAAAAACTTCTTGACGATATTGATCTTGTAAAAGACTTTTTAGTACAAGCAGGCGATGCAGGTACATCAATTGAAGCAGCAAGTATTGCTGAATCTGCTAGAGGTTTATTTACTGGTAGAACAGACATGGGTTCTTTTGTTGGGCAAATAGGTGAGATCATCGGTTTAGGTAGATTGTTTACATCTAAAGCTGGACGTTTCTTTTTAGTGGGTGAAGGTGGTGCACAATTTAAACCTGCAAGTGTATCTCGTATTATGAGTGGTGTCCTTGCTACAATAGTAGCACCAGATGATAAAGGAATATCTGATCTTGCACCTATTCTTAATATACTACCTTACGTAGAAGGCGTTGGAAAAGAAGACGACATAGAAGAAAAGAAAACAAGTATGATGGCACCAACACCAAATGTTACAATGACAAGACCAGATCCAAACTCAAGATTAGCTAGTGCGAATATTACTAGTCCTGTAGGTATGGCACCTGCACCTGTTGTTCCTGCAACAATGAACACGGACACCGGAGCAACTGGTGGTATTGATATGGCAATGCTGGACAGAGGAAAACAAGTGTTTGGACCAAACGATAGAATATTTAACATGGCACAAGGCGGCATACTAAACGCTCGTAAACCAATGCAAAGGGTAGCATAATGGTTGTTTTTATTGGAAGAGAAGGTAATAAAAATAGATATGAATATGGTTCTAAAAATACAAGTAGTAGCACTTCTAATAATAAAAAAGATGACAGTGACACTAATAAAGGTAACAGAACAGCAAGTATAAAAAAAGACGGTATATTAGCAGGTATTGGTTTTAGAGGACGAAATGTTGATGAAAGTGTAGATAAGAAAGCTGATAAATACAATGTATCGGGAGAACATAAACTTTCTTCAGAATTTAGACGTTTATCAGACAAATATTATGGCGGCGATCAAAAAGAATTTGCAAAAACATCGCAAGGCCAAGTACTTCTTAGAGCTTTAGAAGGAACTCCTTTCACAAGAGGAGGAGGTCTTGGTTTAATGAATAAAGAGCTTCAAGAGAAAATAGCTAATTTAGATTCGGGATTTCCTTTTGATCCAGATAGCGATGAGTTTGCGTCATTAGAAGCTAGTGCAGATCCTTTTAGAACAAAAAATTTTAATACTGAATCTGGAATTCCTGTAAATTTTATAAGACAAAATTTAAATAGTCCAGAATACGCTAAGTTTAATCAATACTTATACTCAATGAGACCAGATTTATATAGTCAAGCAAGACCTATTTCCAGTGGTACACTTATACCAAATTTAATTAAAAGTGGTATTTTTAACCCTGCTGGTATGGCTGCTAGAGGTGTTATAAATGCTGGTATGAATTTAGCAGGAAAAGAACCTTTACAAAAATCAAAACCTTTTCAAGGAATAATTGGTCCAGAAGGAACTTTTCAATATGCTCTTAGAAATGAATTTGATCCAGAAACAGGTGAATTATTTTTACCCGATTACAGCCCATATAGAACTAAAGCTTCACAAGCTGATCAAATTATTCAACCTATATCTGCTGAATTGTTTGAAAACTTAGAACCATTAGACACGGACCAAGGTGGTATGAACGACGTAGCACAAGCTGTTGTTAATCAAAATCAAATGCCATCAGAGATTGACATGGCTCTAATTCAAGAATATTTAGATAGTTTACCAGAAGGTGGCATAAACACTTTTGATCCAAATTCATTTGCATTTTCGATAGGATAGATATGGCTGAGTGGGAAAAAGAAATAGCTGAACTAAAGACGGATGTAAAATACATTCGTGAAGATATAGGTATCATGCAAAAGCAAGTGCGCGATCTTAACAAACACACGAACATGGGACTTGGGGGGATAAGAGTTTTATTAATTGTAGGTGCTGTCGTAGGCGGTATCTGGACGATTATGAAAATCATGGGTGGTATAAAGTAGTGCGAATACTTTTTATTGTCTTAACTTTTATTCTTGTTGTCAGTGCAATTACTAGCGCTAAAGGTGCAGACACAAATACTGTATCTAGCACGGTGGTAACAAACAATACACCGCCAACAGCTAATGCACCAAGTGTCGTGGTCAACAATTCAGATATCTGTAAGACAGCGGCGTCAACTGCTGTACAAACACAAATACTAGGTTTGGCGACCGGCGTAACTATCACGGATGAAAACTGTGAACGTATAAAACTATCACGGTCATTATATTCGATGGGCATGAAAGTTGCCGCGGTGTCAACATTATGTGCTGATTACCGTATTTTTGATAGTATGTGGATGGCAGGGACTTACTGTCCCTACATGGGAGCTATCGGTGTAGAAGCAAAGGAAGGTTGGGAACAAAACCCGGACCTCGTGCCAAAAGGAAGCAGAGTATTTGGTAAGATAGAGTTAACCC
>BCSF01000712.1_pt1 | contig 12239 bp, 12 predicted proteins | sample 1016431 | NCBI WGS metagenome assembly BCSF01 (sample SAMD00045685;SAMD00045686;SAMD00045687;SAMD00045688;SAMD00045689;SAMD00045690;SAMD00045691;SAMD00045692;SAMD00045684;SAMD00045690;SAMD00045691;SAMD00045692;SAMD00045684;SAMD00045685;SAMD00045686;SAMD00045687;SAMD00045688;SAMD00045689, study...
AAAAAAAATATTACACTTTGACAAATGGGTGACCGTGGGGGCCAAACACCACCCGCAAATTCTCCTTGCTAAAAATTAAATGCTTGTACTGGACCTGCCATACTAGCCTCCTATTACGCTAGGTTATTGTTTTGCTGATACAGAATTGTAAAACGAACTAAACCCGCATTCGTTGCAGCAGAACCAGTAACAGTTAAACGAATATCCGCTGTACCTGTGTCTTGCCATGCTAACGCCGCGCCTGCTTGTGTAGTCGGATATTTACGTCCCGCATCTGTTCCGCTTGCAAACGTGTTCAAAATAGTTGCCGCGCCACCTACAGTATCACCAACACTCAAGTTTGTTGAGGTATTAGCCGCTGTGATGATATCAATAACGCAATCAATGATTTGAGAATTTGCAGGGATTACAACGTCAGTAACTTGTGCAGCTACTGCTCCGCCAGATAAATCCACTGAAAATGTCTGAGCCATAACGACTTGACCAGTGTTTTTAATATCTGAGCCAAGAGTTGTACCCGTAGTTTCTTTGATGGTTCCTGCTTTAATAGGACCAGAAAAAGTTGTCGTACCCATGTCGATCTCCTGTCTTGGGTTGAGTCAGCGGCCCCATGCCGCTGTCAGGGATAAACATACAATACCACATATTTGATAAAAAGAAAGAGGCGACTAACGCCGCCTCTAGTTTGGGGGGAGCAAAAACATGAAAATGTTCTTTACTCAACCTAACACATATTAAGCTCCAGGGGAACCAAATACGCAACGTGGATCACTAAAGCCAAAGCTGTAACGCTCACGAGCTTTAAATCGCATGTTACCTGTGTCGAAATCTGCCTCCATATTTGTTCTCATTGGAGAACGCTCGAAGTGCTTAAAGCCATTTGGAGCGTCTGTTTTAATGAAGAACGCATCTGGGTCTGTTAAGAAATGATTTACAGTATAACCTTCTGGCAACATACCCATGTTACGGATAGCATTAACATCATTATCTGCTGTGCCAACACGAAGAGTTGATTCCAACAAACGATCTGCAACAAATTGCAGTTGTGGTGGAATAATCAACTTAGTGCCACGCATTGCGACAATCATATTACGTTCATCAACGAATGTTGAGATGTCAATAAGAGCATTCTCAAGTGATGTTTCGTTGAGGTCAGCAGCAGTTGATGGCTCATTACGGAATGTACCACCGCCTGCAAGTGGGTGTGCTGTTGAACATAGCTCAACACCGTCACCACCTGTGAAATTTGCATCAAACGCATTGTTAAGCGTTGCAGCAGCTTTCACCTGCTTTGTGTGTGCCATTGAACGAGCCAAAGCCTTTGTATAACGAGCACCAAGGCGGTCATACAAATTGTCTTCAACAGCTTCTTCAGTTAGTGCGAATGCAAGCGCAACTGTTTCGTGTGAGTAACGAGCAGTATATGCTTCATTTGCATTGTCGAACTGTACCCCTGCACCTTCGCTTTTAGTCGGAGCATTACCAAAGCCAACAAGCATAACCTCTTCTTCAAAAGCACGATCAGATGCTTCTGTGTCATAGATTTCTGCGTGTTCGCCTTCATAACGATCATACTCCATGCCAAACAGTGCGTTAAGCCCAGGCTCTAGCTCTTTGACGAGTTGGGATCTTGATATAGCCATAACTCAGTCTCCTTATGCTAGACCAGCGGTTCCACCGCTGAACAGGTGATTGTTAATTTTGACAATTACATTTGTATTTGCCGATGAAACATCGCTATTCTCAGGGTCTTGAGAAATGTCGATTGCCTTTAGTGGTAGAGTTGCTACCGTACTATCCGCAGTTCCTACTTCTAGCTCAATGCGAGAAGTACCAGATACGGTGTCTCCTGCTGTTGCTAGAATATCGTAGTTACCTGCCAAGTCTGCTACTGGAAAAGCAGCATCAGCTTGGATTTCAAACACTGCATTTGGATCATCAATCACGTTAGCCATGATATCAGCCGCATTTGTGCTTGCGGGATAGTAGTTTGAAAATGTTGGCTTTCCTGTAGTTGGATCAGTGTATTCACAGCCGTTAAAAACGCCTAGAATAAGTCCTGAACCACCTGCCGCAACTCTCTCAATACCGCCACCAGTTACCATTGCAACTAGATCACCTTGAAAAATAGAGGTGCCGTAGTTTGCAGCAATTCGGTAACGATTTTGCTGTTGAGAGCTTATACTTGTACGAGCAGGACGAAGGCCAAAAGGTGCGTCTAAATTCGCCATCCTTAATCTCCATCAATTTTAGGGCGAGAGCCAAAACTCACGCTCGATTTACGTTGTGGTGCCATTTTTGGCATCGCGGGGTTATTTTCGCGCATCCAATCACGATCAACTGCATCCATCTGATTTTGTGTAGTCTTCTGGTAATGCTGATTGCGTTGATTTGCCAATTCTTCTGGAATACGGGCCAATACTAAACCGCCAACACCTATAATGCCTGCGTTGCGCCCTTCATCTACAACTGGACCTGAATACTCTGGATATTCCTCTGCACGAACTAGATCATATCCTTCTTGCCGTCTTTTATGAACGTTAGTCTTATCATCATATTCCATCACGGACTCTCTAATCCAACGATGCTTGAACCCTAAAGGCGGTTCTGGAGCTTCTAAAGCTGTACCTGGCCTCCAAACTTTACGTTCTTGACTTTGCCGAGTTTGTGTTTCTCGTGGTGCCCTATCAGCCATTAGTCTCTCCGATTCTCAATTTTCGCCACTTCAGCAGCGTATTTATCCAAAGGAATACCTAATTTTTTAGCCAAATTTACTTGGCCTGGATTAAGTTCCACTTGCTTTTTCCGCCCATTTTTTAAGGAACGATTACCGCTCCCCGCAGGTGTGACAGATTGGACGTTTTTCTTGTCACCCTGAAACTTGTTAGGCATTTCTTGACGCATACGCTTGTCAATTTCTGCATAATATTCTTCTGTGTTTGGATCATAGCCCTCTTCAAGAACAAGCGTTTCGTGAATAACACGCGCACTACTTGTCATAATTTTATCTTTCCCAAACCATTGGTTTTTTTCCAACCAACTTTCTAATTTTGGATCTCTTTGTTGTGGCTGTGGAGTTGGCGTTTGAGCCTGAGCTTCTGGCTGTTGCTGATCTGCAACGTTTTGAGATTTATTTTTTTGAACGCGCAGTCTTTCTTTCTCAATAGCAATTTGAGCTATTGCAGATTGTGCGTCTGCGACCTTTTCATAATCTCCCGCCTCATGCGCTTCTGCTAATGCACGTTTGGCTTGAGCCTCTTGAGAAGAGATACGACCTTCATATTCAGATATATATCCAGTGTTTACTGTAGAAAGACGTTGTTTGTACTGTTCATTCTGCGCTTGAACTTGTTGGATATATTGAACCGCAGCGGCTGCTTCTTCTTCTGCTTTTCGCCTTGCAGCAGTTAATTTTCTAATACGTTTTTGAACATTTTCGCTATATTCATCTAATTCATTATCATTATCCTGAACATTTGTTCGGGTTTCTTGATTTTCTTCAGAATCAGAAGCTGCTTCAACAACATCATCTTGAGAGTCATCTGCTTCTAACTCTACTGATGTTGTTTCTTCTATTTCCTTTTCTTGAGCCTCGGACTGCATATAACTTGTCTCCTCTTTTTATGTTATACATATGAAATGTCTTTAGGGTCAAGGATTGAAGCTATAATATTATCGTCATTTATAATACGAACCTCAAGTCCTTCCACTTTAAACCTATTTCCCGCATATCTTCCTATAAGAACCCAATCTTTTTCAGAACACCACGGACCAGTTGGGAATTTCTGGGAGTCTTGGTATGCATCGGGACCAAGTTTCACAACATACGCTGCTACTGTTGCAAATGCTTCACGATCTCTGACTTGATCGGGAACATACACGCCACCTTTTGTTTTTTCACTTGGATAATATGGAATGATTAACATTCTATATCCAGTAGGTTGTGGAAGGCGCTCTAATGCCGAAGGTTCCATTTGAGAAGGATCGTTTTCATTCTTGCTTTCTTCTTTATCTTTTCCAAAAGCGGTCTTTATAGATTTAGGAATATTTTCCATATCCTTTGGTTTTACTGCCATGTGGTCAGGTACATATAGTTTTTTAGTCATCTGCTAACTCGATATTTTTCATTGCTGTTTTGATTTCTTCTTCCATGAACGTCAAACCCTTAATCTGACCAACTGCATACCTATACTCATCAAATGAGCCAATATTACCTGTGCCTAAAGACACCTGTATGTCATCACGGCGTTGACGTAACTTTTTGTAGAGGTAGTCAGCTAGATTTAGTGCGTCCATGAGATCTCCATACTAGGACATTATACAATCCATCGGAGAATACAAGTATTTATCCCAGAGTTTTAGAAAATACCCTGAAATCTTTGGGGTCTAGCTATTTTGCTAAAGCGTTTTGTTATACCGCCGTTAGCTTTTTTTTGCGGTTTTCTTTTTGGCAGGGGCTTTCTTTTTAGGAGCCGCTTTCTTTTTGGGCTTTTCAACCCACGCTTCATTTTCTGGGGTACTTGGGTCATCTGCTATATAATGTCCTTGGTCATTACGGGCGCGAACCATTTCTGTAGCTACTTCTGGAGTGGCTGTTGCCTGCCTTCTAGCTACTTTTTTTTCTTTTTCAACTTGGGCCATTTTAGCCCTTACGCTACTTGTCATTGTCTGACTCCCTTCATTTGAGCGTTGAGAGCCGCAATATCTCTTTGTGTTTGAATACGATCTTCAGCGACTCGTGTTTTATCGGCTAAAGCATCTTGCTGTAGGTTTAGCCTTTCTTGAGCCAAACTAGCGTCAACCATTTCTTTCTCACGCTCTAATTCTTGTTTAGCTTCAAATTCTGTAGACTTACGCTGTATATCTGCTGCTTTTAGTTGTAGTTCTTGCTCTCTAATCGCAACAAGAGGATCTGTTCCTTCTCCAACAGGCTCAACTGTTTGAGTAAATTCTTCAGTAAGCTCTGCAATAATCATCGCTGCTTGTCTTTCAATAGCAGGCTGTAGCATTTGCATAGCTTCTGGATTTTGCTGAACTTCTGGTCCTGCTTGCTCCATAACCATTTGCTGCGCCTGCTGCTCTGCCAACATACCAATGTGCTCTTGAATGTGTCCTTGCAGTGTTGCCATAGCTTGTGGATTTGTTTGCACCACAGGCGTTGCCATAATCGCCAAGTGTGTTTCCATGTGGGCTTTGTGGTCTTGCTGCGGAAACGCTTGAGGCATACCGCCAGTGATTGCAATCTTTTTTTCCATCGCAGCATTCATCGTCATTGTCTGTGGAGGCGGTGGTAATATTGAATCAATATTATTTACACCAAGAGCCTCGTACATTTTACGATATGCCTGATACAATCCTTGTGGCCCACCATGAATTTGCGGGTTTGATTGCACTAACTGTAACTGTGTTTGTGCAAGAGCAATACGTTGTGCCATTGAGAAGATATTTGGGTCACTGACAGGAAGCACATCAACTCTCGCATCAAAGTCTTGTGCAAATATTTCAGGGCCAACTTCTGTTGATGGCATATATGGATACATCTGAATAGTTTCAGAGAAGACTTTTGAGAGTAATTTAAACTCAATCTTTTGCGAATAATGCATGCGTTTATGGATCGCAGACATAACTTTTGTGCCACGTTCCATGATAGCCATTGTTGTTCCAACAGGCGTTTCACCGCCCATTTCGGCTATTTTCATGTCTGCCATAGCCGCAAAACGACGCCCTGCGTCCACGAGAGTACCCAAAAGGTTATACAATGTGCCTGAAGGCTCTTTAAATGGCAAAGGCATCAAAGAAGAGCGTATATCAGTGCCTGCAACGTCTATATCTCTAAATTCTCCAGGCTGTAGAGGATTATCTTCCTCTCGAATCCTTGCGCCTCGCGCTTTAAATCCCGCAGGCAAGTTAGAAAGCGTACCTGCATCAATTAATTGACGTAAAATAGAGGTAGAAGCCTGTGCCAAGCCGCCAATCATGTGCGTAAGGCCAAGACCATAGAAACCTAGCCCTGGAAGAAATTTATAATGCACAAAATAGTCTTTGCGCTTCATCATTGTATCCATTTCTTCGTAATTTCTACGAATTGAAAGGACTTCACCTGTATCTTCTACGATTGTAACGATATATGGCAGTTTCAGACCGCTAGGAGCGCCATCATTACCCATATCTTCAAAGCCTTTGAGGTCTAAATCAGTATGAACCTCGTATAATGTTAGTTCAACAGACGCATTACTAGGGTGAACACCCTGTATTTCGTTAATTGTCTCCTGAACCTCTGACATTTCTTCGCCACTTGACCCATTGTCAGGCAAATCAACGTCACGATAGAACCCTGCTAACTGAAGCTTCCTTACTTCGTTAGAATCCATCTTAATTACATGCGTAATTCTAGGACATGTGGCTAAATCTGTAGCTCCATAAGGCACAACCAAGTCTTCAGCATGCACAAACTGACTTACAGCACGACCTCTCAGAGGATCAAAGTAAACTTTTTTAAAGGTAGAACCCACAATCGGAAGATAAAACAACATCTGATCCATTTCAGGGTCATATTCTTCCATTTCATAGGTAATCATGTAGTTCATATAGTCTTTTACACGTTCAGCTTGTTTTACAAGCTGTTCATTCTGACCTCCAACTACCTGTGTTCTTACAGGGCCAGTGGCAGGCAACATCTCACGGTATGCCTGTGCTTGAAATTGTGTAACACTTTCAGCCAAAAGAGGATGAACAACACCAGAGGAACCCTCAAAAGGCTCAACTCTTTCTTCATTCTGCATACCTAAGAAGTCTAAGCCACGCTTGTATGTATCTTCCCAATCTTGTCTTGATGAAAAATCATCATCAATATTACCAATTAAATCATTTGATACTTGGCCTAAATCAGCCTCTTCCATAAATTCTGCTAAATTGGAATCAAAAGCGGCTTCAACCGTTGCTTCCATTTCTGTGTATTCTCCAACAATAGCAGAGCCATCGTCAAAGTTAAAAACTCCAGGGTTTTGTCCCAAAGCGTTTTCTATCAACACTTCAGCTTGTTCAACAGCCTGTTGCTCTAAAGCGCCACCTGGACCTACATCTCTTTCAATAGCCATTTTCTTTCCCTTTTAGGTGTTGGAGCGGAAGTCGCTCAACCATCATGGAGCAGTAACACTTTGGGAGCGCCTGCATCAATGGGCAGGGAGATGCCACATTCGATATCCTCCGCCCCAACCTCAATATTCTGTGCTTCATAACAATCAAAAAATACCTGATTTACACCAGATTTTAATTTTTCTACATCAATGTCATAAGCGACATCGCTCATTATCTAACTCCAGAAAACTTAGTGCCACTCACCGCAGCGCCACCACCACGACACACTTGACCGCCGCCTCTCATCTTTTTAACTTTACCGCCCTTTTTCATCATTTTAAAATCTGCACCTGATATTTTTCCGTCTTTATTTTTGTCAAGTTTTTTTTGACCACCAATTAATCCACCTTCTTTCATTTCTTCTGGCCTCCTTTTTGGCTTTGTTAATTTCTTTGGCCTCATCTTTGGCCTTGGAATAGGATCTGTTGTCATAGCATTTGCTAGTGCATCTTCTATTCTTTTTTTCTGTGCTTCAGGCGCAGCCAAAAATCCCGCAGCTTCTAGCAAGTCATCAGATCTACTCATAGTCTTACGAGCTACGTTTCTACCTTTTTTAGCCATCAGTAATATTCCTTTTTTCTGCGAGAATACATCAAATCTTCTTCTTCATAATCACTTGGGGTCGTAATAAAACCACCCTGTCTAAAACGTAGTATAGCCTGTGTCATCGAATCCGCCAAGTCATCATGTTCACCATTTGGAAATGCGGCACATTCTTCCATCACTTCATCGGCAAAATTAGTGTCAGGACACCAAACCATGCCACTCTCAAACACAGGGGCGCAAGCATGCATTCTTGTAAATTTATCCGCTCCACGCCCAGGTGTGAACGGAGTCACAGGTATACCCATCCTTCGCAGTTCCTGTGTCAATGGCATGCCAGAACCTTTTTGTTCAATCAAGATCATATCAGGATCAAACTCTTTAAACAAATCATTTGCTGCTTCCTTTAGTTCAGGAAACTCCCATCTGCCACGTACAGCGTCAAGCAAGATAATATGATCCTCGCCTGTCTCCTCGTGATGAAACACACCCCACGTTGTAATCGCAGAGTAGTCTGCCCTATCGCTTTTACTAAACGCCGTGTCATAACTTTGAATAACATAGCTACAATAAGGCGGATCATCGTGTTCCCAAATGTTCCACCATTCGCGTTTTACAATCGCACCTTCTTCCGCAGTCGGGTTTTGCATATACTGTGAGTTCCACTTGCTCACAGGAATAGAAGCCTTTACACCCTCTAGCTCCTCCAAAGACCAAAACTCAGGCCACAAAGAATTACCAGATGGCATGATTGCAGGAAATTCCACGACCTCCCATTTATCAGCGCCTTTTTCACTTTGTTTTTGCAAAACTTTTGCGGTTAAATCACGAATGCTCCACCGCGTCATTACAATAATAATCGCGCCTCCAGGCTGCAAACGCTGTCTAGGGCCAGAAGTATACCACTCATAAATATTATCTAATGCACTAACGCTCAACGCATCTTGTTCTGAAACAGGATCGTCAATAATAGCTAAATCTGCACCACGTCCTGCAAGAGCGCCTCCTACACCTACGGCGTAGTATTCGCCACCACTGTTGGTGCTCCATCGACCAGACGCTTTAGCATCTGACGCAAGACTGACACTAGGAAAGACATCTCTAAAGTCCTCACTATCTATAAGGTTTTTAACCTTTCTACCAAAGCCAACGGCAAGCTCTGCCGTGTGCGTTGCTTGAATAATCTTCAGATCTGGCTTTCTTCCCATAAGCCATGTGGGAAATAAATAACTCGCAAACTCAGACTTTGTATGTCGTGGCGGCATATTAACAATCAACCGCTTTAACTTACCATCAGCAACGTCTTGCAATTTCTGAGCATAAATTTTATGGTGTCTGCCCTCAATAAATTGAGGCCAAACGTGCCTGACAAAGCTCATAAAATTATCGTGTTTTTCTGTTCTTTCGTCTAATGTTTTAAGCCGCTCCAACATAGGAGCGACTTTCGCTAACTCTTCATCAGTTAGAAACTTAGTAAAGTCACTAAGTTCATTCATAAATTACCCCGCGAGAGCTTTTAAAAAATTATCTGCTGCACGGTTTAAACCTGCCATACCGCCACTTTGCATCGGACGAATGTTTGCAGAAATCGGAGCAATGTTGGGCGCAGGCGTTGTGATTCCTGCTAGGATATCATCAAAACTACGTGAAGTAGTCCCTCTAGAAATCGGGCTACCTAAGTCACCGCCAGTTTCTTCTTCTTTTTTAGGCTCACAAACTTTTGTCTCAGGATTATAAACGTAACCTTCAGTGTTACAAACTATGTTGCCATCTTTATCAACAGTATGACCTGTATCTGGACCGTCTGTAGTGGTAGTGTCATCATCGCCATCTGTCGTGGTTGTTGTCGCTGTAAAAATGTCAGTAACATCATCACCACCGCCAACTTCGAACGGAACCACGCTATCTGTAACTTCAACAACATTACCACCTGCATCAACAAAAAACTCTTTACCATCAGAGGTAATAAAACCTTGCTCAGTTGATTGACCAAATGGATCTTTTTTAGCAGCTTCCGACTGAGCATCATAAACTTGACGAAAACGATCATAATCAGAAACGCCATCACCATCTGCGTCTTCAGCCCCACCAGGCAAGAATACAGAAATATCATCAGCCGCAAGAACCTTATCCGCAAAGGTATCCATAGTGCTTATATCAAAGCCAATGTAATTACCTTCCTCATCGGTTTTAGGTGTCGCGCCATTCTCCAACGCATATACATGTTGGTTAATAATCGTTTGACGCTCCTCACGACTTTTGTCGCGTAAATCGTCTGCAAGACCTTTTCCAAGACCAAAACCTAAGCCGCCAATAATGTTGTAAAATACATTCTCAACACCAGTTGGCTCTGCCTGATCGCCAATCTGAGCTTTGATTTTCTCAACATTCTCATCACGGCGACCTTGCTCAATTTGCCTAACAGCTTCATCTACAATGTTAAGAGTACCTGCACTCGCACCCGCACCCTTGTCTAAGCCACGCTCAATTCCCTCAAATTGCTTGCCAAGCGCAACTTCAAATTGATCTGCTGTAATATCGCCACTCTTCAAGTCAGAAAGACCTTTTCCTCCTGCTAGATCATTCATAACCAAATGAGTGCCTATTTTTTCTTGAGTAGCCGCATCAAACTTGGCATTTGCATCAATAATTCCTTGGTCAACCAAAGACTGTAACGTAGTGCCAACAACCTGATATTTACCAACTGGCGTTGAAATACGCCCAACAGCCCCTTCAGCGTAGTCAGCGTAAGAACCTTCACCACGGTTAGACTGAAAGTCTAATACCTCTTGAACCGTCATTTCTGTCGGTTTAATACCAAAACGGTCTTCAGTGCCGCCAAGAAGACGGTCATAACCACCCTCATCAGCCGTGCCTTCAGCGCGAGAAATGCGATCTTTAATGTTAGAAAGTGAAGTGTAACCTTCTTCAGGCGGAGCAATATCCCTAACAGTAGATGTTGTAGCACCCAAGCCACGCTGTAAGTCAGACTCACGACCAATGCCTGTACCAGTAGGGGATACAATCTGATCCCCTCTTGGATCACCTGCGTCAGGATCAAGAAATACTGACGTTCCCAAATCAATAACAGGCGGAGCACCCACTTCAGATAAAGCTTTATCAGCATCAGATAAAGAAAATCCACTTTCATCACTCGGAAGCTGTGGGAGCTTAATTGGCGCAGGTGTCATGCCCGTACCACCGCTCGTAGCATCACCACTACCAATGCCGCCAATACCAGTGTAAGTAAACGGTGCCTTATCAAAATCACGTAACGCACGACCTTCGTTGTAGTTCTCAAGATACGTGGGATAAGCCCTAGCAGCAGCCTGATTCGCTTGCTCTGGCGTGTCAAAAAAACCTGAGTCACGAGCCGTAGCAGCAAAACGATTAAACCCTTGCTGCCCCAAACCATAAGACACAGCTTGCGCAGCAATCGCACGATTTGCAGCATCAGCCTCGGCCTGTGAACTGTGCTGACGACCATAATTGTCCGTATATACAACAGGGGCATCAACTACAGGAGCGGGTAAAGCTTCCTCAGATGCTAACGTAGGTGTGAAAATATCTACATCACCACCTGTAACAGGAGCAGGAGAACCGCTCGTTAAAGAAACAAATTCAGCACCTGATACATCCGTATCCTCTTGCGCAGCAGTCGTGAAATCTTTATCACTGCCTGTCTTCGTGTAATCAACTACGGACGTGTCGCTTCGTAAGTCATCTTGACCTGCCGCAGCTAATTGAGCCGCTAACTGAGCAGACGTAGGTGTGTAATCCTCATCGTCATCATCAAATGCGGAAACCGTTACAGATGGCTTGTCATCAGCAGTCGCTGCCGCAGCTATCGCATCTAAACTCGTATAACCAGATGGGCCAGTTGATGATCTTTTGTTATCATTGTCATCTTTCGCAGCCATTTCCTTGGCTATCGCAGCCGCTCTCTCACCTGCGCTCTCAACAACAGTACCACGACCACCGCCAACTGAACTAGCAGCCCTTTCAGCAGCGTAATCACTCGGTCTATATGTCGGAATGCCTCCAGGCCCAGGAAGACCAGAACCACCAAAACTACGCAGCAAAGCCTCTTCATCCTGATTAATATACGCCAACATATGTGGCTGATCGCCAATCGAAGTCTGCCTCGGAACAGCGCCGCCCATAGCCATTTCTTCAACTTCATTACTCAACAACGAGCCATATGTCGGTGTGCTCAAGAAATCAAAAATATCAATCTCAACAGGTCTTGCAGGTAACTTAATCGCACCAATCGGACTCGTTGCAACCATCTCAGGGCCAAAAGTAGTCGTTAATTTACCTGTTACAGGGCTAGTGTAATACTGTGAAACACTCTGCGGAATGTTAATCTTAGGGCCATAAAGCGCACTACTCTCTGGAGTCCCTGAAAAATTACCAACATCACCTGTAAATTGAGTGTAATCAATCGGATTAACCTCACTTGGATCAACAGGAGCAGGCGTATACACACCAGTGCCAAAATTAGCAGGCGCACTAACCGCAGTGCCTGGACCCGCATCAGCCGCAATAGGTGCGGGGGC
>BCSF01000711.1_pt1 | contig 12234 bp, 21 predicted proteins | sample 1016431 | NCBI WGS metagenome assembly BCSF01 (sample SAMD00045685;SAMD00045686;SAMD00045687;SAMD00045688;SAMD00045689;SAMD00045690;SAMD00045691;SAMD00045692;SAMD00045684;SAMD00045690;SAMD00045691;SAMD00045692;SAMD00045684;SAMD00045685;SAMD00045686;SAMD00045687;SAMD00045688;SAMD00045689, study...
CCATTTATAAGTTGCAGGGTCATAAGCCATCATAACTATATTACCTGTTGATACAACACCTCCTATATCTCCAACATCTGTACCTGTTGTATTTTTATAAAGATACACATCTCCACTACTATAATTTAATTGAAATGATAATGAATCTGTATAATATGAATTACATTGACCACTTCTAATTCCTATATTACCTCCATAATTAGATTGAGCATCTACTCTTACTTCACAATAAGATTTTGTAGTCATTGATATAGATGCAATATATCCATCATCACCACTTAAAGCATATTTTAAATTACCATTACTAAATGTTCCTACAGACATTTTTTGTAAAGGATTTAAGATTGATATATTTCCACTACTTGCCATATCTATTTAACTCCCAAATGTTGGACTATCAAGAACTTGATGGTCTGCACCCATACCACTTACTGTCCAATCGTTATTATTTCCTGAACTATCATTTCCAAGGTCACTTGCATTTTCAAATTTCAATCTTGCTCCTTCATTTCCATATGTACCTGCATAGTCAATAGGAATAAACACACCATTTTTAAATTCACCAAAATCTGTTGGTGTTAATTGTTGTCCATCTACATGAATAAATTCTGCTATATAAAAATCTGATGAAAGATTATCACCTGTATGCTGAGAAAAATATGTAGCAGTACTAGAAAGATTAAATGAACAAGAACCATCTTGTGTTTGAGATGAATTATATGCAGAACTAGTATCTTCTACACCATTTACATAAAATCTTAATCTATTATTATTAGATGCTTGTGTAGTATCAACTGCATATAAAAAATGTGTCCACCCAGAAGGGTCTCTATATACTCTATCACCAGTCATATTTTTTGCACCTGAATTAGCCACAGAAAGTGTAAGTTTGTCAGCAGTAGTAAACTCCATACCTAAACCACCTGTTGCATCAACAACAAAAAAAACCATCTGTCTACTACCAAATCCAACTTTTTTACCCCACCAACTATAAGTCACTTTTTTATTATCTGTTACAGTTCCATAAGTTCTAACTAAATAAGAATTATCTGCTTTAGAAAATCTAGCTGACTGCTCTATCTGATAGTCATAAAAAGCACCACCACCTGCACTTGCTGCTGCTGCAGCTCCCATTAAATTATTTTGAAATATTCCCATTATGCGTATGCCTGTGAAATTATCATTTGTATATCTCCTCCAACTCCATCACTAGATGCTGATACTACAATATAATCTAATCTATCTACTGCACCATTGTCTGTTGATAAGGTTGGGTCTGTACCACCTATAAATTTAAAATCTGCGTTATATGCCATTGTACCACTTCCTCCACTCTGTGTCAAGAAAATACTTCCTGTTTGTCCTGACCTACATCCTGTAGGCTTAGCTAGTGTATGTGCTGCTGTAACTGTTGTTCTAAAGTTTTGTGCATTACCAAAGTTTAATGATACTGAAGTTATACCATTAATAGCTGTTGCACAAACAACTGCTGCTGCACTCTTTGTTAATTGTAATTGTCCTTCTAATGAAGTATTGCCTGATACTCTTACTGTACCTAAGAAACCTGTGTTGCCTGTTATTGTAGCTGTACCTGTTATATGAGCTGTGCCTTCTAATGAAGTTGCTCCAGATACTCTTACAGTTCCTAAGAAACCAGAGTTACCTGTTATAGTTGTAGCACCTGTTACTTTAAGTGTACCTACTAACTGTGAGTTACCACTTACACATACATCACCATCTAGTTCAGTTTTACCACCTACAACTAAAGCACCTTCTAAACTTGTTGCACCACTAACTCTTACTGTTCCTAAGAAACCTGCATTACCTGTTATTGTAGCTGTACTTAAAAGATTAACTGCACCACCTACTGATACTGCACCACCAACAGACATTGCTCCTGATACTGTTACAGTAGATTCAAACTTTGTAGCATCACCAAATGTTTTATTAGTAAAGGTTTGTGTTGCTGCTATACCTGCTAATGTATCTGCAGTTGCAGGCATTACTAAAGCTATATTACCAGAAAATGCTGAATGTGGTGGAGCTTTTAATGCAGCATAATGTGCATTACCTGTTTCACAATACATTCTAAGTTCTGATTGTGAACCTGTATTTTTTAAATCTATAATACCACCACCAACACTTACTGTGCCACCAACGATAGCATTACCACTTACTGATACATCATCTTTAAAATGTGAATAACCTGTAACACTTAATGTAGAACCAAGTTGTACTGCTCCTGCAATAGTTACATGTCCACCTACATTTATATCTCCTGATACAGAAACATCACCTTCAAACTCTGCTTTACCTGTTGTAATTAATGTACCACCTACTGATGTATTACCATTAATATCTAATGTACTTCCTAATGATACAGCACCACCTATTGTAGTAGTACCACCTATATGAACATTACCAGAAACTGACACATCATCTTTAAAATGTGTATATCCTACTACTGTAGTAATTCCTCCTACATGTAAAGTTCCACCTATAGTTACATTATTAACAGATATATTACCTGTTATAACTGCAGGTACATTTGTTAAGTTAGCACCATCACCATAAAAAGCTGAAGCACATACTTTAGAACTTACATGAACATCTCCTTTAACTGTAACATTACCACCTAGTGATACGTTACCTGCTACATCTAATGTACCACCAATACTTGTATTACCTGATACTCTAGCTGTAGTTAAAAATCCTGCAGCTCCTGATACTGTAGCTGTTCCTAATAAATTAACTGCACCTCCTACAGAAAGTGTTCCTCCTACTGAAGCATTACTTGCTACTGTTAATGTACTTGCAAGATTAACTGCTCCACCTACACTTAATGTACTTTTTAAATGTGTAGCACCTTCGATTGTTGCAGTAGAAGATACTTTTAATGTACCACCTACTTGTGCATTTGAAACTGATATATTACCTGTAATAGGTATACCTGTAATATTTGTACCATCACCATAAAAAGCAGAGGCACATACTTTAGAGCTAACATGTACATCACCTTTTACAGTTACGTTACCTCCTATACTTACATTACCTCCAACATCTAATGTACCACCTACAGATGTATTACCTGAAACTCTAACAGCTCCTAAGAAACCTGCTGTACCTGATACAGTTGCTGTACTTAACATATTAACAGCACCACCTACAGACAATGTACCACCTATAGTTGCACTACCTACAAGAACTGAATCACCACTAATACAAACATCACTATTAAAATCTACCTTATCACCAAATGTTTTATTTGTTAATGTATCTGTAGTAGATGTTCCTACTAATGTTGCTGCACTTGTTGGTAATGTTATTGTTATATTACCACTAAAAGAACTATGAGGTGGAGCTTGTAAAGCTGCATAGTGAGCATTAGAAGATTCACAGTATAGTTTTATATTAGATTGTGTACCTGTATTCTTTACTTGTATCTCACCACCAGATACCATTACATTACCTGTAATAGTTGTATTACCTGCTACATTTAATGTACCACCTATTGTAACATTACCACCAACAACAAGACTAGATACTGAGACATCACCAGTAAATACTAAGCCTGTAAGATTAGAACCATCACCATAATATGCAGATGCACATACTTTATTTGCTACTGCTAAACCACCTGCTACAGAAGCATCACCTGATACTCCAAATGTTTGTCCTACAAATAAAGTACCATCTACTTGAGCAGCACTTGTAGCTAATTTTAAAGCTGTGTTAGTTCCATCTCCTGTTTGTACGTTTGTTAATGTACCTGATATACCTTCATTACCAGAACTACTAACTTGTATTAATTTTTTATATGTCGCATTAATTAAACTGTTTGTTAAATCACTCATACTTTACCCCACGTTCTAGTATTTGGTTCTGGAATATCATTCCATGTAATATTAGCTGCTTCCCATGTTATGTTTCTACCATACACATCAGGTCTTGCATTAGGAACTATTGTATCATCTCTTACATCAGCAGATTTATTTTGTGGATGATTTTTTAAATCATAATTACCTTCAAAACATTGAGGACATATTAACATATCATAACTATTTAAACGCATTACTTTTTTATCATAAACAAAAGAACATGTATCACACATTGCTTTTGCTTTTCTAGCTGTCTTAGACATTAAACATATCCTAGTTTAGGTTTAAAATAAATACTTGCTCTTTCCTTATCTTCTTCCATTGCTCTTTTAAATGTTTCTTCATAACTTAATTTTAACATAGCTATTCTTGCATCAGGTACACCAGGTCTTTTTTGTGCTAATTGATGTGCAAGTCCATATGTTAAACAAGGTAAAAATCTTTTTGGTATATCTGCATTTTGTTCTGCAGATTTATTTACATCTTGTAATTGTCTTATTCCTTCTATTGTTAATATTTCTGTACTTGTATTAGGTACAGGATATAAAAATACTGTTGGCTTATCTACATTTCTTTTAATAGCATATTGTGTTGGTCTACCTGTTTGTGACTTATTAGGTAATACATTATACTCTTCAAAAGATATTCTTGTTAATTGTGTTTCTGTTGCTGCTATACTAGCTTTAACTGTTATTACTAAAGCATCATTTACTGAATCATCTAAATCATAAGAGGTAACACTTGTTGCTACTGTTACTGCTGTAGTAAATGTTGACCATAATAATACACCTCTATTTTGCCAATCATTTAATAATAAATTAATAGACCTACGTGCTGATTGAGGAGTATGTCCTAAAGTTTGTTCACCACCTATCATTTCAGTAGCTTCTTGAATTACTTCATCTATATCTAGATTAAAATTATATGTTCCTGACCTAGCCATATTTTTTATGCTTTTCCTTTAGTTGTTTTTTTGCTGCTTTTGCTAATCTTGCTTGTTCATTTTTCTTTTGTACTTTAGCTCTTTGTTCTAATACAGTTAGTATTTGTATCTTTCTAGCATATGGTTTATTAATTCTTTTAACTTTAGCTATTGTCTTCTTTGCATCTTCTACAGTTGCATATTTAATTCTAACTGTATCTTTAGGATTCTCGTCTGTATATAATCTACGACTAGAACCTTTAGGCTTTTTTCCTGTTCCTACTTTTGGGTCTTTTCTTTTTTTCATTTTTTTTCACATAGTTTGCAACTATCTTAGCTTGATTTGCATGAAGCTTAGAAGCTTTTTTTAATTGTTTAGTTACTTTTTTTAATGTTCTTGCCATGTTATATTCTTTTTTTTCTTTTAAAAATGTAAATAATATTTGATTATCCATAACACACCTCCTAATTAAAGTTAGTGCGTTTCTTCAGTTACCCTACTTCCAACTCAATGAGTCAAACGATTATGATTTTTTCTTCTTCTTTTTAAATGTTCTTACCATTGTAGGTTTACCACCTACTCCTTGTGCCTTTGCTCTTTTTCTTTTTACTGCTGATATTTTTTGTGACTTTGACATTTGTGCTTTTGCTAGTGGTACACTCTTAGGATATTTTCTTTTACTTTTGTAGTAGCTCTACAACATGGTTGCTACTTCCCATTCTGCTTTGGTGCTCCTATATCTACCCAATCACCTTTAGGTCCTTTGCCAAACCATGCTGTAAGTCCACCTTTAGGTTTAGCCATAATTAACTCCTATACCTACCACCACGTTTTTTATAAGTACGTACTAACCATGCATTAGCATAAGCAGATGGATATACATCAAACTTTCTTTTTGCTGCTGCTTTCACTCTTGCATATAAAGAAGGATTAGTGGGTTTAGCACCACTCTTCTTTTTAGTTTTCTTTTTAGGTTTAATAGCCACTACATTTTTCTCATTGCATTTCTACGTCTAGCCATGCCTGCTAAGTTACCACCTTTAGACATATACTTAGTTTTTTTCATAGCACCACCTTTAGACATATACTTAGTTTTTTTCATACCAGTAGCTCCACCACCTTTTCTTTTTAAGGTTCCACCTTTTTTCATATATTTAGTTTTTTTCATGGCTCCACCTTTTTTCATGTATTTAGTTTTTTTCATTTTTTCCTCTTGCATAAAGATTATTAAAAGTAATATCTGGGTCAGTATAACTATCATGTATTTCTGCTGAATGAATATATTGACTTGGTGCAAAATCTGGAGCACCTTCACCAGTTACCCATAAAGCAGGATTAGTTACCCTAACTCTATTGTTAGGTAATGCCACAATATTACCTGTCCATTTACCTGCATCTATAAGCTGCAGTACGTGACTTTGTTTATGTTGTGCAGGATCATCACTAATATAACTATCTGTGTAATCAACTGTAAACATATATCTTCCTTTATAAAACTCACCACCTATTTTACACATCCAAGGACTTGAGCTTACTCTATCCATTACTATTATGGAATGTCCTCTTGAGGAGCAATCCCAAGGTTGTGCTAAATGTGTATCCATTCTTTCTGGCATCTCTTCTAAAACTTCGTCTGCCACTAAACTTGTTATTGGCATTCTTGCCCACATTGCACCTCCATGTATATTTTTTTCTTCATCTATTCCAGTAAAGACTACTTGAAAACTTAAACATCTATCTGGTATTGTATTGACTGCTATCGCTAGTCCATGTAAATATTCACCATGATAATCTAAATGATTGTTTGTAAATTCTTTTCTTACCCAACATTTAAAGTGGGGAATATTACTTATTAAATATGACAGTTAGCACCTCCATCTACGTCTAGCTTGTCTTAATCTTGAGTTAGGATTCTTAGCTGCTTTAGGAAACTTTTTCATTTGTCCTGCAGACCTAGCACAATAACTTTTTCTTCTTGAAGCTCTTTTACCTGTAGGTTTTTTTTCAGTTACTGCTGTTTTTAATTTACTACCAGGATTATTTCTTCTATATTTAGCTACACCTTTAGCAGTCATGCCTGCACCTTTTTTAGTAGGTCGTTTATCACCACTACTAATAGACATGCCTTTCATTCCTATGCCTTTTTTTCTAGCCATTATTTTTATATTCTCTAGACTCTTCTTTTACTTGAGATTCTATAGTACCTTCTACTTGAGGTCCTTTTCTAGCTTTACCATAACCTTGTCCAGTTGGATGAGCACTTGTTACTTTACCAACAGATTGATTAATAGTTCTTGCATTTGCTCCTACTATTAATGTTGAAGTCTTTATTTGCATTATGTTCTCCTTTTAATTTTAGATATTTGTCCACCATATTGAGCAGCAACAAACTTATCACCTTGTTTTTTTAAAACTCCTCTAGCAACTAGAACATCTTTTTGTGTTACTTTATTGTCACCAGTCATATCTTGAAGTTTTCCTCCTTTAGCTCTTTCAACTTGTTTATTTATTTTAGTTCTATTAATCATTAATTAGCTCCTTGTATTACTGGGTTAGGTCCTCCTGCAGGACTTGCTGCTGCTTGCATATCATCTTGTCTCATTCTTCTAGACTGATTACGTAAAGCATCTATAGAATTTTTATATTTATTTTCCCAATTAGATAATACATTAAAATCTTTTATAAAATAATTTGCTTCTACCATACAAGCAGAAAATAATGCATTGTAACAAAACTCACTAAAATAATTAGAAGTAGTAACACTTGTACCTGTAGCACTAGCTAATGCTAAAGGTCTACGTGTGTATTGTATTTCACCTGATACTGCAGATGCAGGTGTTGGTACAATATAAATTTGTGTATTTGTTTTTCTTGAATAATATCTAGGTGTTCCTGTTGATGCACTAGCATAAGGAAAATAATCTATTGCATACTCATAGGTTCTTTGTAATAAATTTACTTTTGAATTAGCAGGAATTGCTGCTGTTGAAACACTTGTTGTATAGTTTACATTACGTACCACTAACGCATCAGCAGGTAAACTAACTACTGGGTCAGAAGCTGTAAATGAAAAAGTAGAATAATTATCTAGACCTGGGTCATCCAGTTCTTTAATTAATCTACCTTCAGCTTTTTCTATTAGAAAAGGTATTTGATTCTCAAACTCTGTTGAATCATTTTCTATTGTATTTATTATATCAGTCTTTAAAAAAGAATAGGATGGCATTTAGTTATCCTGTTATTAAAGTTACACTACCTGCATCTGGTGTAGAAATAGTAACTGTTGCACTACAAAGTACACCCATTTCTCCAAAGTACATATCTGATTCTGCACTTGCAGGAACTTCATAAGTTATTACTGCTCCTGTTTTATCTCCAATAGCAATTACTCCTGCTACAGTAGAATAGGAATGAACTCCTAATATTCTAGTTCTTCCTGTGGTGCCAATGATAACTCCATCTCCACCTCTTTTATTAACTGTTCTTATATTTGTAGCCATGTTGTTTCCTTAAATTAGGAAGGGTAAATTAATACCCTCCCTAGTTATTAATGGTTAAGCACCTTGATTACCAAACCAACTTCTCCAATCAGACACACCAAAAGAATATCTTTCTCTTGCCTTGAATCGTAAGTTACCAGTATCAAAATCAGGCTCCATCTTAGTTTGTAAAGGTGTTCTGTTGAACATCTTTGAACCATTAGGAACATCAGTTTTTATAAACCATGCATTAGCATCTGTAAATCTTCTATTAGTAAAGTATCCACTTGGGAAAACTCCTAAGTTTTTTACAGAGTTTAAGTCATTGTCTGCACTACCCACAATACCTGGTGTATTTAATAATACATCAGTAGTAAACATTAAGTCTACTGGTACGTGTATAGATACAGCAGAAGAACCAATTAAGATACCTCTGTCATCTTTAAACTTTTGTATTGCTATGACAGCAGATTCTAAAGTACCTTCAGCAATCGCTGCTGCTGTACTTGTATTACTCTGGTTGCCATCTCCAACAGTTGGATGTGAAGTATTAAATAAACTTACTCCATCTCCTTGTGCTGTAGCAAAACCTTGGTTGTATAATTCTGCAGCCTTTACTTGCTTAGTATTAGCCATAGCTCTTGCTAATCCTTTTGCTCTTAACTTTGCAAAAGTATCATAAAGGTTATCTTCCATTGCTTCTTCAGTAATCGCAAATGCTAAAGCTATAGTCTCGTTTGTATATCGAGATGTATAACTCTCACCTGCGTCATCATAAACAACAGCAGCTCCTTCATTTTTAGTTGGAGCAGTACCAAATCCTGTAAAGAGGACTTCCTCTTCAAAAGACCTATCTGAATTTTCTATTTCATATAGTGGTTCATGCTCATTATTAACTTCTCCATACTCAATCCCAAATACTGCATTTAATCCAGGAAGGAGTTCTTTGCTTATCGCAGCTCTATTTATAGCCATAATTTATTCTCCTTATGATGATGATACAGTTGTTGATTGAAATCTGTCATAGTGATTATTTAAATATACTTCATACCAAGGATAAGCATCTGTCACACCTGCTGATGTTCCAGTACCTGTATCCCAAGGTGCTCTACGTATAACTCTCACTTGACTTTGTGCAACCACAGGTCCAGAAGCATCTAGTGTATAACCACTCATGCCTGTTTTTGCTACACCAGTTCCTGCGATTAATAATCCATTTACTGGAGCAGCTCCAAAACCTGCTGATGCTGTAACTGTAGCATCTGCTTGTACAAAATATGTTTGGCTAGGGTCTGCTGCTACATGAATTTTTACATCAGTTGCAGTTACTCCACCTGTATAACTTCTTTTGAATTGTTGGTTACCATTTGCATCTACAAAGCTACAACCTTGAAACACACCAATACTTTTTGCATTGGCTCCTGCTCCTGTAGGTTTAATACTACCTAATGCTTGTACAGTAATAGGGTCGCCTGTAAAAATATCATCAGGTATTAACGCAGAGGCTACTTTTGGACTAACATTTACATCAATAGTTCGTATACCAGTAGAGTTAGAACCATCACCATTTTTCTTAGCGAGGACTAATCCTCTTGGGGCATTATTTTCTGCCATAGTCTAATCTCCTTTATTGTTAATAAAAGCAACAAAAGATTTACTTTTGAAAAGTAGGTTGTCTACCTTTTGTTACTGTTGATTTACTTGAATTAGAAATGGGCATACTAGAATTATTTCCTCTCATTAATTGACTATTAACTGCATCCATTAATTGGTCAGATTTATTTCTGTAAAACTCACTTCTACTTTGGAATAACTTGGTAGGTATTTTACCTAACGCAATGTCGCCACGAGTGACTGCTCCAGAGTATCTTCCCTCCATCTTCACGAGTGATGTTTGTTCTAATTCAGGTACTTCTTTCATATCAACAAATTGCCAACCTTCTTGCATTTTTTTACCAATATATTTAAAATCATCTTGACCTTTAAGAGTTATTCTTAACCATCCAAGAGTCATTCCTTCGCTATTGAAACGATTTCTTACTGCATCTGGTATATATAAATTATCTTGTTCTTCAAATTGATAATTCATTTCTTCGTTGGTATTATTTTCTCTAAGTTGAGAACTACGTGTATTGATTCGTGTTGTCATTATTTACCTCCACGTTGCATATTTATTGTTGTATACTCGCCATCAGCACTTGTTGCTTTCAGTTTTTCTTGAGCATACTGTTCAAGTGGTATATTCCATTTGTTAGCTAATCTTACATCTTCTTTTGAAAGTTTAACTTTCTTATTAGAACTAGGAGTGCTACGTGTACCTCCTGCAACTACTTGAGCAGGTGACGTTTCCTGCGTACGATTTTCCTCTTTTGGTTCTACTTGTTGAGTTTGATACCTATGAGGAAAGGCTTCTTTTAATCTATTGTCGATTTCTGTGTAGTAATCGTCATCAGTTGGATTAAAACCTTCTTCTTTTAAATCTGCATCTATTGCTAGAGCAGCAGCAGTTCTTATTTTATCTTCGCCAAACCAATCATTTTGTTCTGCCCAACTTTGTGCTTTAGGGTCAGGAGTTGGTTGTTGATATTGTTGTTGAGGTTGTTGCACTTGTTGTTGTGGTTGAACCTCTGGTTCCTTAAACTGCTGTTTTGTTGCACCTACTGATTTTAAATCATTTTGTGCATCATTAAGAAACTCTTGTGCTTGCAATATTTTTTCTGTATCACCTTCTTGATGTGCTGTTTTATACTTTGCTCTTGCACGTTCTACTTTCTCTTTTAATTGTTTTTCTGTTGCATCTACATTTAATTTACTTATATTTGTAAATCCTTTTTGTGTATTATTTAACTTAGATGTTAGTTCTTCATTTTGTTTAATTAATTTAGCAACTTGTTCATCTCTATCTTTTCTTTGCTTAATTAATTGTCTAATTCTTTTTTCTGCACCTTTTGTATTTATACCTTCAAGTTCTTTAGGTTCTTCTTTTTTTACTTCAGGTTCTGGTGCTTTTACTTCTTGTTTTACTTCTTCTTTTTTTGGTTCGTCTTTTTCTACTTCAAATTCTATTTTTTCTTTTTCTGGTTTTTCAGTTTGGACTTCACTCCATTCTTGCTCTTGCTGCATTTTATTCCCTTTCGTTGCTAACGACACATACGAGTTACGTTATAATTAATATTATACTATATTATTTTAAAGTGTGCAAGTATTATTATACACTATATTTAGATAAATTAAAGGTTGGGTCTAGTGTTTTAGGACTTTCTACCTTCATAATTATCTGGTCGTCATATAAAAGAATATACTTTATTCCTTTATATTGTATCTTTTGACCTGCATGTTTACCATAACATACATAGTCATTTAATTCACACCAAGGTCCTTTTGGAAACTTTTCCATATCATGATAAGCTAAATCACCCATAGCAACAACTTGTCCTACTGTAGTAAGATAAGCCATATCATCTCTGGTAGAGTCTGGTAATAATATACCACCTTTAGTTTTTTCTTTAATAGAAACAGGTCTTACTAAAATATGATACCCAGGTAAATCTGGTAATACATCTGGATTTAATTTATCTTCATCTGAAATCCATGCATCATTTTTAATACTTTTTGCCATGCCTACTTGTTGCATTATTCTTCTTCTCCTTCATACATTTTTTTAATTATTGATTTTAAAACTTCTTCTGCCCATTCAACTCCTTGTATTCTTCCTACAAGTTGTTTATAGTTAGCATAATTATCAGCTTGACCATTAGCTATATTTTTTCTTAATAAATTAAGCTCCTCGTCAAATTTACGAAGAGCTTCACTAGATGCTTCCATTATAACTCAGCACACATATAACAATTAATTTCTAATCCTACATGTATTTCTTTTATTACTGGTTTAGTCCACATATTTTTCTCCTTATAAAAAAATACTGGGCAGCTTAATTACTACCCAGTATAAATT
>BCSF01000713.1_pt1 | contig 12228 bp, 7 predicted proteins | sample 1016431 | NCBI WGS metagenome assembly BCSF01 (sample SAMD00045685;SAMD00045686;SAMD00045687;SAMD00045688;SAMD00045689;SAMD00045690;SAMD00045691;SAMD00045692;SAMD00045684;SAMD00045690;SAMD00045691;SAMD00045692;SAMD00045684;SAMD00045685;SAMD00045686;SAMD00045687;SAMD00045688;SAMD00045689, study...
ATTCTTCCTTTTTCGCTTCTTTGATTTGTTGTTCTAGTATTTTTCTATTATCTTCAATATATTTGTTGGTTAAAGCACCAACTTTATCATCTTTAGTAATGGTCTTATTACCATCGAACATAAACGTATTATTATTGAAACTTTTAGTAAGCGAACCGGTGATGTGACATAAGTTACATGCACCAGGTTGCTCATTAATAGACAGGTGATACAAGGATACCTGTTCGCACGAACTACAATGGTAGTTATAGCGAGGAACTACTCGACCATGCTTTTCAAATCATCAGCTGTTACTTCACTATTGTCGGTAAACCTGACGGTTGGCGGATTACGGACCTCAAGTCCTGTTTCACCCTCTATAATATCGAATCCTTTTAAAATGGGTACAATATCAATTGAGTACAATAAAAAACCATCAGTTGTTGATGCGTTCACATTTACACCCAACCCACCATTATTAATTTTTAAACCATTATTATTAAAGGTTGCTCGTTGAGTACCCGCAGTAGATATATTAATGGTTTGATTATTTGCACTATAAATTCCGTTATTTGTTGTGCTTGAAGAATTTGCAAAAATGATGGCTGGGGCTGATGCCGTACCACCTGGATTTACAGCTGATGGGTTTCCCGCAGCTAGGGCCGAAGTTTCTATATAATCTCCTGCTGAATAGTAATAATTATCATTAGTTAATTCACTTACGTTGGTTGGACCAGTAATTGTTAATGTTGTACTACTTGCTGATGTTGAAACAGTACCTGCACCTTGAATAGTGAAATTAGCAGCTCCAGAAGTAACCTGTGCATAACCACTATCTGAAGTTAATCTAACTGAAGTGATATCTCCAGTCCCACCTGCTGAACCATTAGATGCTGCAGTGATTCTACCTTGTGCATCTACCGTAATATCAGCGTTTGTATATGAACCCGCAGTTACTGCTGTGTTTGCTAAGTTAAGTGTTACACCACCTGATGAACCACCACCACTTAATCCAGTTCCGGCAGTTACACCTGTGATATCACCAACATTAGTAGTGTATCCTGCATCATTGGTAAATGCACTAACTGCTAAATCATTTGTGAATTGACTTAAATTAATATCAGTAGCAGCTCCACCAATCTCAGTCCAATCAACACCAGTGATGAATCCATAAGAGTTATTCCAATTGGTATTACCATCAGTAATGTACCCAGCTCCGTTTGTTAATTGGTTATTGTTAGTTGGGATTGTTGTACTATTAAATGCATTACTTCCAAATATTTCAGAACCTAACTTTCTTTTCTGTACACCAGAATCTAATACTACAAATTCATCGGTTGAGTTTACCCAAGCTTGAGTCATATCAGTCAATTCTGATAAATCTACGTTAAATGTAGTACCACTTAAATCTAAAAGTGAACCTGCTGAATATGTAGTGTTTGTATCGGTATATGATGTAAGATACCCCGCATCATTGATAAATTCACTAACGTTTGTATTACTAAGAGTAAATTCATCATGTAAATCTCCTGGTGATAAATCACTAAGTTGTGTTGGGATTGATGTTGAATTATATGCATTACTTCCAAATATTTCTGCAAATCTCTTTCTTCTTTCAGCACCATTATCCAGCATTATGATTTCATCAACTGAAGCATCAATTGCGGTGGTCATATCAGTAAGTTCTGATAAGTCTAAACTAATATTTACTGTACCTGATGTGGTTATTGTACCTGAACCATCTAATCCAGCTGAAGTTGAAATACCAACTGAAGTTACAGTACCTGTGTTTGTAGTGTATCCTGCACCATTAGTTAATTGATTATTGTTAGTGATTGGAGTTGTTAAACTAAACGTAGTACCACTCAATGTTAACCCAGTTCCTGCTGAATAAGTTGTATTTGTATCAGTATATGATGTTATATACCCTGCATCATTGTTAAATCCACTAATATTAATAGTATCTTGTGAACCACCAATCTCATCCCAATCAACACCAGTGATGAATCCACTATCATTATTGAAAATACTTAAACCAATTTCATTTGCTGCTTTTCTTCTATCTGCGCCGGCATCTAATACAATAAATTCATCAGTACCAACCATTGCAGCGGTCATATCGGTAAGTTCACTCATATCAAGTGTTAGTGTTACACCACCCGATGTTCCACCCCCACTTAATCCAGTTCCAGCAGTTACTCCTGTAATATCTCCTACATTTGAGGTATATCCTTGAGCTTTAACGAATGCTGTTGTTGCTATTTGAGTAGTATTAGTAGATGTTGCGGCAGTTGTAGCGGTTGGGGTGCCTGTAAGAGCAGCTGATGAAAACATTGTTGCTTTTGATTCGTTTGTTACGTTTCCTAACCCAACATCACCTTTAGTTGTTGCTTGTGCCCTTAAAGATGCAAAAGTTCCATCTGCATCAAAGTCATCACCTTCCGCTTTACTATTTAACTGAGTTTGAATATTTGAAGTTACACCATCTACATAATTTATTTCAGTTACAGTCGCAGTTACATCACTTATGTTTGATAATGTATGTGTATGTGAGTTATTGGAAACAGTCGCAGTAAGTGTTACATCTGAGCTACCATCAATTGAAACATTACCACTCAAATCCCCACCTAAAGTAATTGTTCTTGCAGTATCCCAATTGTATGCTGTATCGGCAACTCCTTCTAAAGTACCGATAAATGTACTTGCTGCTAAATCACCAAGTGTATATGAAATATTACCCGTAGAATCTGCAGTTGCGGTTGTTGTACCTACTGCAAATTTATCACCTGATTCATCCCAAATGAATAATGCGTTATTACCAGTTGTACCTCTTTCAATGATGATACCACTATCGTTTGCGTTTGATGTAACACCACTATTTAGTTCGATTAAGTTATCAGAGATTTTTGTATTTGTTGTACTAAGGGTAGTAGTTGTACCATTTACGGTCAAATCGCCAGCAAGAGTTAAACTATTAAATTCTACATCAGCTGATGAATCAACTTCCTGACCAATCTCAATAGTATCAGCGTTTACAGTTACACCAGTACCAGCACCAACATTAAGAGTTACTGCGCCTGAGTTTCCACCACCACTTAAACCATTTCCTGCTGTTACACCTGTAATATCACCCACATTTGTAGTGTATCCTGCCCCATTGGTTAATTGATTGTTATTAGTTGGGATTGTAGTTGAGGTAAATGCGTTTGAACCAAAGATTTCAGAACTTAACTTTCTTTTTTGTACACCACTATCTAATACTACAAATTCATCAGTACTATTTACCCATGCCGTTGTCATATCAGTTAATTCTGATAAATCAACATTAAATGTAGTACCACTTAAATCTAAAAGTGAACCCGCCGAATAGGTTGTATTTGTATCGGTATATGATGTAAGATATCCAGAATCATTGGTAAACATTGAAATGTTACCACTTTTATTGGTTAGGGTATCTGTTGATGTCGCTGTAATAAACCCATAAGAGTTATTCCAATTGGTATTACCATCGGTGATATAACCTGCACCATTAGTTAATTGATTGTTATTTGTAGGTATAGTAGTACTATTATATGCATTACTTCCAAATATTTCTGCAAAGCTTTTTCTTCTTTCAGCACCATTATCCAGCATTATGATTTCATCAACTGAAGCATCAATTGCATCAGTTTTATCTGTGAGCTCTGATAAATCTAAACTAATAGTTGCGGTTCCTGTTGTCGTATATGTACCACCACCATCTAATCCAGCTGAAGTATTAATAGTTAAACTTGTTAGTGTACCTGTGTTTGTTGTAAATCCACTATCATTATTGAATCCACTAATATTAATAGTATCTTGTGAACCACCAATCTCATCCCAATCAACACCAGTGATGAATCCATAAGAGTTATTCCAATTGGTATTACCATCGGTGATATAACCTGCGCCATTCGTTAGTTGGTTGTTATTAGTGATTGTATTACTTAATGTTGTACCACTAATTGAAAGACCTGACCCTATATCCAACCATTTAGATGCACCAGCACTATCATCCCAAAAGAAGATTCTATCATCGTTAGGGTCGGTTAGTGATTGTAATCCAAGATGTGAAAACGAAATTGTACCTGTTGAGGTAATAGTACCCCCAGTAAGACCTGTGCCTGTTGCAACAGAGGTTACAGTACCCGTATTTGTTGTAAAACCAGCCCCGTTTGTTAACTGATTTGTGTTCATTCCCGTCAAACTTGAACCATCACCACTAAATGCATTAGCAGTTATTGTTCCATTTGCGGTTACTGTGTTTAAAGATGCATCACTTCCTGAGGTGATTACTTTTTTCCAATTTGGCATATCCTTTTTCCTTTATTGTGGTTGGTTACTTAAAAGCCCACTTCCCTTTCGGGCCAACAACAAGCTTATATGATATAAATATAGAATAATATCTTTTAAAATAAAAAACCCCAACATTTCTGTTGGGGTTTCTTTTATGACCCTATTTAAGTTCCATAATTTGTTTTTGGATTTTAACTGCCGTTTCATAAACCAGCTGAACATCCTTGCCTTCAAAAGTCGAGTTGGCTATCGTTGATAAGAGGAACTCTAACTCCTGCTTTGAAAATTCAACTATATTCTTTGGTTTGTTAACTTCAGTTTTATCCTTTGTAATTAATGCCATATATAACCTTTTTAACCATTTCATATATTAATAAGTATTATCCATAGATATACACTTCACCACCACTTACTTGGATAGAACCAACTTCAGCAATAGGAGTGTGAGATGAACCATCTACATCAAATACTCTAGGAATAAATGCCGTTTCATTTGCAGAAGTAGCGTTCCACGCAACTGCGTTACTACTCCAAGCAGGTCTATCAGCATCTGAATCGTAGAAGAATGCTTCACCAGCACCTTGTGTACCAGTTGAACCACCAAATACAATACCTTGAGATTGTGCATCAGATGAACCTGAGTTCAATAACACAAATTGGTCCTCAACGTTTAAGTTAGTAGTTTGTAATGAAGTTAAACTACCTTGTACAGTTAAATCACCAGTTGCGGTAATGTTTGCAAATGTTACATCATTTGAAGTACCAACTGCTTGTCCGATTGAAAGAGTATCTCCACTAAGAGTTACACCAGTTCCTGCTGCTAAGTTAGTATCATCTGAAATATCAATTTGATTTCTTGTAATAGTCTGTCCACTAATTGTAATATAGTTTCTAGTACCTGCTAACGTTACATCAGTTGAGTTATCAGTTCCAGCTGCATCTACTCCTAATGTAGTTCTAGCTGTTGCGGCATCTGCATCATCTACAAGTGTCTTACCAAATGTTGAAATTGTAGTGTTAGCAGGAAGAGATAGTGTTTTAATATCAGCATCTACATCTGCTTCTGGTAATGCTGCATCTGCTTTAGTACCTTGTGCTGCTGTAGCGTAATCTGAAGAATCAAATGCTTTAACTTCTGCTAAGTTAGTTACTTCTGAATCCATCAATGCACCAGCTGCTTGTACGGTTGTAAAATCAGTTACATCTGCTGATGTGGAGATTCCATTTAATTTAGTTCTTTCTGCAGAAGTAATGATTGCACCAGAACCAGCTGAAGTTACATCACTTAAATCAGTAACACTCGCTGCTCCGATTCTTGCATCAGCTAAATCACTGATATCCGTTTGAATTTGAGCTGAACCTGAAAGTACACCAGTACCATCAAAGATAGTTGCCGCAGTAATACTTCCACCCAATGAAGTTGAAGTTCCAGCGATTGTTATTGCTGAGTTTGATAATTTTGCATTTGCAATTGAACCAGCTAACATATCATTTGTTACTGATGTATTAGCGATTGTTAATGCACCACCTGCTGCGATAGTGGCATCACCACTTACGTTACCGAATACTGCATCTTCTAAATTACTAAATGTTATTTTCTTTTCAGTACCACCATCTGAATACAAGAAGTGGTCTCCTTGTACTAATGCTGTACCTGCGGTGAAGTTATCGATATCGATACTTCCTGCCGCTACTCCAGTTAATCCTGAACCATCTCCTTGAAACGCGTTTGCCTGCACAGTTCCATCTACTGCAAGTGCTGAAAGCGTTGCGGATGAGCCGGAGACAATTACTTTTTTCCATTCTGCCATTTTGTTTCCTCTTTTTAAATGTTTGTTTTGTTTTTGTTTTAATTAAATAGTTTACTATTATTATAAATATATAAAAAATCCACTTCCACTAACAACCATAGCCCCTTTTTCGCCTGTTGGTAGTGTTAGTGATTCTTTTATTACGAATGTTCCTTCTGAATTTACTTTTACTTTATCATTTCCATTGAGTTTTACCAAAAACATATCTGTCTCTGGTGTATCATTTTCAATTAATGAAAGAGATGATGTTAATGCTCCAGTTAATTCAACAGAACCTGTTATTTGAGCGTTAGTTGTTACGATTGATTCAATAGAATTGGCGCCATTATCTTTTTTAAAAAATAACTTACCATCAAACGTATTTACAGCCAATTCACCTAACGTTAAATCACTAACGCTTGGTACATTGGATGAAGTCGAACTCCTTTTTAACTTTATTCTATTGTTAGCCAAATTAATTCCTTATTTAAAAGCTTCCACCATCAATTTCGAAAAACGATATAGAACCTGATACAAATAAAGAACCTGTCATTTGATGAGTATCACCTATATCATCACCAAATATAGTAGAACCACTACTAAACGATGTAGTCATATGTGTTACAGATGAACTTACAATATAATTTGTTGCAGTTAAACTCCCTACTGTTAAATCTTGTCCTTCTAATCCAGATATTACCTGAGCTGATGAACTAAGTACACTTTCTGCGTTTAATTTTGTTTTAACGTCAGAATCACTATAATGTGATAAATCACTAATTTGTGATTCGGTGATTGTAATCTGAGATGAGCCGCTGATTACACCAGATGGTAGTAAATCAACTACTTGTGATGAACCACTCACAGTACCCGAAGGTACTTCTGTTAAATATGATGAAGTTGCAGCTGTTAACGTATCTACCTCAGTTTGAATCGAGCCAGTAAATGTATTTAGAGCCGAAACATCAGTAGAACCACCACCGCCAATTGAACCATCATCAATTTGAGAACGAAGTGTTCTACCAACATATTGGTAAGTTGTAATGTATACAAATTGATTTGATGATGGTTGTGAACCATCGTTCCAAGTCAAAACACCAGTCTTATAATCAAATGTATATGTTGATGTTAATGCGGGTGATGATGTAATACTTCCAGCAGAAGATGCTGTATCTTTATAAACAACTACCTTATAACCAGGTGTTATAGCCTCAGTAGTATTAGGACTATCAGATGCAATAATATATTTTGGTGATACAAAATTAGTTTGCTGGTCTGATTCAATCAATTGGTCAGATGTTACTGTATCTGAAACCGATGCTGGGTCTGAAGTTGTGAAATAGTAAACTTCTCTTTGCCCATCTGCGGCTTGTTTTAGTTTTTTTCTATAATGGTATTTTATTACACTTACATCAGTTTCGATTGATGGGTTGACGATACTACCAGATACGATTCCACCATTTTGTGATGAACCACTATATGGGAGTTGGGTTGAGCCAGTTGGAATTAAACCATCATCGGTAAAAATTTCTCCTGCACCCAAATCGAATACATCAGTAAATGCTTCCTGTCCTAGTGTAAGATTATCGGTAGTAAAACGTCTACCCTGTAATAATCTTTCCGACCTGTTATCTGAATTATATGCCATTTTTTTCCTCTTTATATATTACGATACTGAAACCGTTATTCTCTCTAATGTATTTGATGGTGTACCTGTATATCTGATTAGAACCCATACTTTATCATGTGTTGCGTTAATAGTCTGTCCAGCAGCGTTAGCCAAACCTAATGTTAACGTTCCAGATGAGTTAGTTAATGAATCAAAATCACTCTTTACATCAATCGTATCACTAAATGGGTTAGTTGAACCATTTGCTGATTGTGAATTCAATGAACCACCATACGATGTAGTACCTTTAACTGCATCAAATACAGTTGATGCTGATGAGCCAAATATAACACCTACTGCAATTTTACCTGTGGTTGTATCATCAAACGTTGTTAAATCTGCTGATGTATCTGGATTTAAATCAATTGTTAGTGTACCTTTACTATTAGTAGCACTAGTATCAAATTCTCTTAAATACCATTTGTAATGTGCTGCATTATATCCACCTGTTGGATACCAATATCCATTTGCAGATTCTGGATTAACCAAATATCCTGGTTTAACTTGCAAATCACCACCATCACCCAATGTTACTCTATCACTCTCATCCCACACAGTATCTAATGTAGTTGAATCACTAATTGCTCTTCTGTAACTTTCTGAAGTAAAGTATTCTATTAAAGTAGTATTTCCACTACCACCACCATGATACCCCATTGAACCACTTGCAGCGGGTTGTCCAAATGTACCAGCTGAATGTAGGTTTATTGTTTTAGTATCTAATGTTGATTGTGTTGCTGCTCTATCTCTAGCGGTTGTTGTTAATGTGTATGATGTATCACTAAACCCACTCTCATTAAATGTGTTACCAGTACCACTTATTGTATAAGTTGCATCAATTTCTACCAAATCAGTTCTGTATGGTACACCACTATTTCTTGCAGTTGTTCCTGCCGCATCGGTTACCATACCAGTGGTTTGGATTGTACCACCACTTGTTGATAGAGTATCGTTACCTGATGTATTAGAAATTGTATATCCACTCGTACTTCCAATCGATACATCTACTAAATTAGTTGATGATGCGTACATTGGTTCAAACACACCACTTGCGGTTGCTACTAAATTCCAAGTACCACCATCAATAAATGGTGCTCCAGACATAGAACCCGATGTAAGTGTTAATGCCGTTACAGTTTCTCCACTACTTGCTAATGAGTTATCACCAATATTAGAATTAATAGTTGATACAGGTGCCCAAAATATAGTTTCACTCGCGGTTTTATCAGTATAATCCGATTGTGAACCTGTTGCTATACCAATTGTTGTTGAAATTGTATAATTTCCAGATGCCGATACTGATGTAGATGATGGTGTAACCCAATTTACTACATTTTTATTAAATACTGATGCAAATTTACCATCTTGGTAGGCTGCAGGTATAACTGCAGGATTTACAGTTTGTATCTTACCCAATGTAATACCATTTGATGTAGTATCTAATGTAGAATTACTTATGATTTGAGATGATGCCGATGTTTCAGTTGTAGTATCAGATGAATTATCTGAGAATGTAAATGAGTGTGAACCACTTACTCTAAATTCTGTACCCGCTCCACTACTTAAACCACCTAATCCAAATAATTGTGAATCAACAGAAGATTGTTGTGATGTTGAACCACCTGCTACTGACGTATAAGATATTGAATACCCAGTGTTTGTTCGTATTGTTTTTCCTGGGAATAAAGTTCCACCAACACTTGCCCATCCCTTATCAATTAGATAAGTCAAGTCATTAATATCATTATCATTTGGAATATTACCTGCTGGTGCCGTTGTACTAGTAGTGTTTGTTTTATTTTCTGATATTGAGTTGTACGTTTTTGTATTTGGCGTTGGATTTGCAGCTGAAGATGATAATAACCCTGCAACGAATCTTAAAATTTCAGATACATCTGTATCTTTTGTAAAGTTATTAAAGTAAGAACCATTTAAGTTGGTTTGCCAATCGTTTGATGTAGGAACACCTGCATTAATATTGTATGCATTTATAGATTCTGATACTTCTAATGCGTATTTACCACCAGAACCACTTATTTGTAAGTTTTTACCATCTGATTGGTATATTGTACCTGATACTAATTCAAAAATTCCACCATCACCACTACCGGCTCCAAATCCACTTGCTGCAGCTGATGCTGATACATGAGAATCGAAACTATCAATAGATGATGTTGTTATATTAACCGATGTATGACCTGATGTTCCATCAGCATTAGCGCCTAATATATAAAGTGTTTTGTTTGTTGTATCATAATATGGCAACCCATCTAAGGTTGTTCCATATTGTGCTGGTGTAATTGAAGGTACACCACTACCTACATACATTTTTCCAATAGGAACATAATCATTAGCGGCGGTTGTACCACCTGGTTTACCTATGTAAACTACTGGTCCTGTTACCTTTGAATCTACCGAACCACTACCAATTACGATTTCTGCTTCACCAAAAGATGTGATATTTCTAACCGAAGATATCGAACCTCTTCTATGTTTTATTGTTTGAGCCATACTTTTATCCTATTACTTAACTAAGATTACATTCATAAATATCAAAACGATTAGAAAAAACCACCACAATCTATTGAATCTTGTGTATTTCCTATTTGGATTGATGCTGATGCGATATATCCTTCTATTTGTTGTTCTAAAATTTTTATTCTACCATTGATTACAACTGCTGATTCGTTATTAGATGCGGATGTTTGTGTAAATATTGATTTTCCATTTACAGTCAAATCCCCTAATACATCAAAACTACCTGTTACTTGCAGATTATTAGATGTCATTAAAGATGTATAGGACTCTGGGTCTTGTGAACCAGTAGTCCATATAGATGAACCACCACTACCAGCACCACCTGATGGTAGAATTACACTATTACCATTTGAAATACTTAATGTGTTTCCTGCGATACTAAGTTCTTGTGCATCGGTTTCAGATGTTATATAACCTAATGATGATATTTGTGCTGATGATGATATAATATCAGATGGAACGTTTATCAATTCATCATAATCTGATGTTCCACCGCCCTGTCCAAACCCACTACGTGCTGCTGATTCAGAAATAAATGTATCTGAGATGAATGATGCAGTGGCAACACTCATAGATGATGTTACTGAATTTAAAACAACAGATGATGTAAAATTATTTAAAGAACTTACATCGGTATGTGTTAAATCTGAAATCTGAGATTCGCTGATTGTAATTTGTGTTGATGATGATACTAAACCACTTGGTACATTTGATATACCATCAAAATCAACCTGTGATGAGCCACTAATTAAACTATCACCCTCTTCATTTCCATATCTTAAATCAAATTCAGCCGTCAACTGAGCAGATGAACTAAGTATGCCCTCTATATTTAGCCTTTCTTTTACGTTTGGTATGAAGTTATTTCTAAACGCGTTATTTGCACTAATAGAGTTTCGCTGGAATGGGTTTATAGTAACTGGTAAGTTGGATAAGGTATAGTAATCCATACCAACCAACTCACTACCATCACCTTCAAATGAGCCGCTAAATGAACCTGTAAAATCTGCCAATGTGTTTCCCTCTAAATATAGTTGTAATCTTCATATAAATATAACCAATTTTAGTAATCAGTTAGTAACGTTAGTATTTCATCTAACGATTCATGTCTATGGTTATCTCTTAACACAATGTCATATACCCATTGTGAATTTTTTAGCTTTGGAACTTCATGTACTGCCGAGTCATTATTGAATTTTAAATCAATTTGTTGCTTATCACCACAAAGAATCATTGTAGAACCTTTTCCCACTCTACCCAACACCATTAAAAGTTGCTGTTTGGTTAGGTTTTGGAACTCATCTACTATAATTATGGAGTTATCAAAAGTTCTACCTCTAAAATGTGATAAACTTACTAATTCTATATTCTCTTCCTTCATCATTTTATCTAAGATGGCAGGTTTATTGTAAACTTTTCTCATATTAGAACGGATTGGTACTAGCCAGGGTTCCATTTTCTCTTCCAATGAGCCTGGTAGAAATCCATTATCCTCATTAGATACAGTTGGTCTTGTTATAACGATTTTATTAACTTGTCTTTTAAAAAATGAATCTAATGCAATCTGCCTGTCAATCATTTGTTGTTGCTTTCTATTAGGCTTTCTACCCTCTTCAATTGCCTCCATTCCTGCGTTATATAGATCTTCATTAACGCTTTCCTGTATCTCTAACATTGCTTCTGCATCCTTTTTCATTGCAGCATTCAATACTTTCTTAACCTCAGCAAAGTAGCTCTGTCCAATAGCGTCTAATCCTTTAGACCTCTTCTTACCTGAATCAGTCTTAGCAGTCTTAGCCTTAGCAATAACTAAGTTTTGCATCTTAACAATCAATCTATTTCTAAGCTTTAATCTCTGAGCTTCAACTTCACCCATCGCTTTATATATCTGCCCTTTGAAGTTTTTAACATTAGTCTCATTGACTATCTTCATAACAG
>BCSF01000714.1_pt1 | contig 12219 bp, 11 predicted proteins | sample 1016431 | NCBI WGS metagenome assembly BCSF01 (sample SAMD00045685;SAMD00045686;SAMD00045687;SAMD00045688;SAMD00045689;SAMD00045690;SAMD00045691;SAMD00045692;SAMD00045684;SAMD00045690;SAMD00045691;SAMD00045692;SAMD00045684;SAMD00045685;SAMD00045686;SAMD00045687;SAMD00045688;SAMD00045689, study...
AGGTATTATCGACACTGCTGTTGATGGTATTAACACCCTGTTGAGTTTTTCCGGGCTTCAAATTCCTAAGGCAACAAAATACGAAGATGAAGTAGCACAAGCTACACGTACAATTTCTTCGGTTGTGTTGCCTACTATGTTGCTGCAAGGTCAAGGTATGCAACTAGGTCAAGCAGCACAAACACAGGCAGTAGCTAAGCTTGGTCCGACAGCTAAAATTAACCAACTAGGCAACACAGCTTTTATGAAGTTTGTAGGTGCACGTGGTGTTGAAGCAGGTGCCGCTGCTACTGTTGGAGCTGTTACTACAGAATACGAGACAGGCGATAACCTGTCTGGTATGCTGAAGAAATCATTCCCTAAAACATTTGATTTTATTCCTGACAACTGGGCTACACTTCAAGGTGATAGCCCTGATATGATCAGGCAAAAGAATATTAATGAAGACCTGGCTTTAGGTTTTATGCTTCCTATGGTTGGCTTTGCTGGTAAATTTAGCGAAGCTGTATCAGAAGTAAAAGCTACTTTTAAAAAACCACCTGTTATTGTCGGTGAATCAGATCAAGCTGTTAAGTATCTAGCTGCTAACAAGCCCAAACCTGTTAGTGAAGTACCTGAAGAAGCTGTACTAGAATATGTAGCCAAACAAGAGGCAGCACTGGACGAGCTTGGTTATTACAACATGTCAAAAGCTGTAGATGAAGATACACCTCTTAAGGGTGTTCATGATCTATATGACTTCCGTGAAACCGGTCAAAGACTTGTCGATGACTTTGGTATTGCTGGTGCTAGCATTGATGCTGCACGTATTCAAGGTAACAAAGATACTGTCTACGGTCGTCTCCGTAACTTTATTAGCGAACCTGCTCTTAAGTATGGTACTGAAACAGCCGGTGGCGTTGAAGAAGTTACTATTGGTCTGACTAAACAGCTTAAAGATGCTGACCGCATTGGCATGGTTGGTGATGGTTTTAAAGTATCTGCTGATGAAGTAGCTGAAGCTGGTGATAACCTTGTTCTTGAGTTGTTTGATCCTTCTGCTAGTATCGATGATATGCGTCGTATGCTAGACCCACAAACCAATGAATTTGGTGCTGAGGTACTTTCTTCTGGCAGCTATGCTGATGCTTTGAGTAGCATCAACACCATGGTTAAGGAATATAAAGGTATGGATGTTGCTAGGGCTCAAGCTTATACAGCAACGTCTATGGCTGGTCAGATTGCAGACCTTTCTGAAGGTGTGCGTCTGAACCGTGGTTCTGTAGCTATCGAGAATGCACAAGAACAACTGTTGAATAAGATTAATTTCTTGCAACAACTTGTAGGATCTACTCGGTACTACACAACTCAAAAGAAAGGGTTTGCTGCTTTGGGTGAGCGGGCAAAGAACTTGTTCAAGTCTCCTCAGCAAATTGCTGATGATATTAAAGCAAACTACCCTGTTGCACTTCGTCAGATCCAAAACGACAGTGAGAAGTTTACTGAAAGCTGGATGTGGCTGCAGGAAAACCGACCGGAAATCCTTGACTCTTTCCTTGAGCTGTATGAACTTAGTGATGGTAAAATCAACACTATCGCTAAGATGAATGAAGACATTCTAAACAGTTTTGCTAGGTTCCGTCCTCTCTATGATGGTAACCCAGAAGCCCCTAATATCATTGCACAGGCTGTAAGGTCTAACTACTTTAATACCCTTCTGTCTGCCCCTGGTACCGCTGCTAGAGCGTTGTACGGTAACCTGAGTGGTCTTGTAGCTGAACCTATTGCATACTTTGGTGGTGCTATTCTACGCAAAGATATGAAGTCACTACAGCGTGGCTGGATGGCTTACAGTGCAATCTTTGATACACAAAAGAAAGCTCTGCCTTATGCTGGTCAGATGTTTATGAAGGCTTCTCAGAATCCTAATGCTGTTAAGGGTCAATCTCGTCTTGACCTTGTAATTAAGCAGGAGGATAAGCTGGAGCAGTATCGTTATATTGCTGAAGCTGAGGCTGAACAAGGTCGTTCTGGATTTAAGCACCTCTTGAAGGTGTATGAAGATCAGATGGCAATGGCACAAGATCCTGTGTTCCGACTGGTACCTAACTTGTTTACTGGTTTTGATGCTTGGACTGGTGCTACTCTTGCTAATGCTCAGGCACGTTTCCGTGCTATGAATAAGCTTGACGAACTTGGTGAAGAAGCTACACCTGAAGCTATTAAAGCTCTGGCTGATGCAGAATACAACAGCATGTTTGATGCTGATGGTATTATTGTTGATCAAGCTGTTAAATATAACAATGCTGATGTTGCTCTAAACCTTGACACAGGGCTTAGTAAAAAGGTAGACGGTTTGCTTCAAACACTACCTGGTCTTACACCATTCCTGACGTTCCCCACAACCATGATGAACATGGTTAGGGTGGCTGATGATTACATCCCACTTCCTCTTAGGTCTTTCCAAAAAGATGTGCAAGAGCTTGCATATACATCTACACAAACCTTTATGGAAAACCCAGATGCTGTAGATTTAATCCTTTCCAAACGTGGGTTTGATGTTGAGAATCTAGACCAACTGTCTAAGCTAAACACTTTGGTTGATCTAAAGAACAAAACTCTTGGCAGAAAAGCTATTGGTTCTTTTGTTACCTCAATGGCAATTGGTAGTGTTATTAAAGACCAATTGTTTGGTGATGGTTTGTTTAGTATTAGTGGTGATGGTTCTGTAGACCGTCAGCTTAATGCTGCACGAATGAAGAATAGTAACTTTAAACCGCGTTCAGTTGTTGGACCTGGTGGTACTCGGTTTGAGTACAATGAAGTGCTTGGTCCTGGTTTGAGTAACTGGGTTGCAGCCGTTGCTAACGTTGCTGATAACTTCGATATGCTTGGTGAAGCTGCTACTGAAAATGCATTCCAAAAGCTAAGCTTTATTCTAGGCGCTGCTTTGACTGATCAAGCCGGTTTGTCTGCTTTGCGTCCGTTGGTAGAAGTTCTGAGTGGTAATGAATATGCAGCTAATCGTTGGTTGGCTGGTCAAATTAACGCTCTTGGTCCTCTTGCTGGTGCACGTAATGAATTTGGTCGTATTCTTGAAGGTGGTCTGAAAGAGTTCAACAATAACCTTATTGAACAACTTGCTAACAGAAACCAATATCTTGGAGTAATGGATCAAACCAACCGACTGCCTACGGTTATCAGTCCTGTCACTGGTAAGGCTCCTAATAAATACAGCATGTTGCAACGTATTTATAATGCATACTCTCCTTTGAAAGTACACCCTGCTATGTCTGAAGAAGAACAGTTCTTGTATGACATTGAGTATGATGTATCTTCTGCATTTAAAAAGCGTGAAGGTGTAGATCTTACCGCAGAAGAACGCGCTGCGTTGTTCCAAAAAATGGGTGAGAATGGTTCGTTTAGAAAAGATATTAAACGCATTGCTAGAACAGCAGCCGCACGTAATACTATTTCAGAACTAAAATCAGCACGACGTAAGTTTGTTGGATCGGAAGAGGTTTCTATTGGTGACTACGATCAAATCCATATCATGCTCCGTGATGCACAAAAAGCTGCTGAGCAGGTTGCCTTTGCTGAACTTGATATTGACATGCGACAAGCTATTGACAGAAGGATTTTGGAAAGAAAGGCAAATGCTCAAAGAGCCCAACAGGGTATACTACCTACTACTCGTTACTAATTAATTATGTCGTGTTCTGCAATTCAAACAATTCAAGCGGGTGACGGCTCAAAGACTCAATTTGCCTTTGACTTCCCGTATATTTTTAGAAGTGAAATTCACGTTTACTTCTGGAATACAACGACAAAGGAGTGGGATGAGGTACTCTCAACAGATGCTACATATCCATGGGAAATCGCTGATGCTAACCCTAATATTATTAACTTTACTGGCACAGCTCCACCCTCTCCCACTTCTCCTGTAGATCCTAATGAGACGACTGAGGATAATATTAAAATCCGTCGTATCACTAAGATCAATGATATTCGAGCATTTTTCAACCCTGGATCTGCTATCCGCTCGAATGATCTTAATAAAAACTTTGAACAGCTACGTTATGCTATTCAAGAGTCTAACTGTCAAGGTATTCCAGACGATGTTGATGAGTACCTAAAAGATTATTATTGGAATAATTTTGATTCAACAGTTTATTCTACAGAAACGTGGGATTCTGATGATGATCAAGTAGCTACAACTCAAGCTATTGATGCGCGTGTTGATGCAAAAATCGACACTGCTATTACAACTGACATCGGTACTGATGGTACTGGTATTACTGTTACCGATGATGGTGACGGTACTATTACTCTTGGTCTTGCAGATGATACTATTGATTTTAGCAAGATTAAAGATGAAGATAAAGTTGAACTGTCTGAGCAAGTAGCATCTTACAATGCTTCAGGTTCTGATGATACAGTCTTTACTTCATTAGCAGCAGCACGCCGTTTTGACAACTATGTGCAAAATGACACCCCAACAACTACTGATGGAATAGGTCATGGTCGTGTTTGGGTAGATATTGAAAATGATCAAACCCTTTCTGTTTGGAACGGTTCTGCCTGGGTTGCTGTTACTTCTGGTGGTACATTTACTAACCAACCTAAGGTTGTTTATGTTGATGCTACTGCTGGCGATGATAGCAACGATGGTCACCGTATTAGCCGTCCTAAACAGACTATTAAAGCTGCCATTACTCAAATTAATAATGACGCAACCTATGGTGATGGTAGTGTTGTAGCCGTGGCTGCTGGTGTGTACCAAGAGGAAGCACCTATTCAAATCCAAAAGAAAAACGTTTCTATTATTGGACAAGCACTGCGTAGCTGTATTGTACACCCAACGGTTGCTACCCAAGGTGATCAATCAGCAGGTAACCACGCATTGTTTGAGCTGAACAGCGGTTCGTTTATTCAGAACCTGACGTTGACTGGCATGAAAGCTAATAACTCAGGTACTAACACTGTTGACTCCACTCTTCCTGCTAATCAAGGTTGGAACTTTGCGTTTTTTGCCGGTGCAACTATTACTAAGTCACCGTACATCCAGAACTGCACTAACTTCTCTGACAGTGAAATTGACAACAGCGACCTGAATGCAAATACACCGGCTGGTGGTTTGGCTGGTGATACTGATTCTGCACCTACTGGTGGCGGTATGTTGGTGGATGGTTCTGTTGTTGCAACTACATCGCCACTACGTTCAATGGTGGCAGATAGCTATACCCACGTTGGTCTAAATGGACCTGGCATCCTCGTTACTAACAACGGTTATGCACAGTGCACGTCCAGCTACGCCTTCTTTAACAAGTACCACATCAAAACGTTGAATGGTGGTCAGGCTAACCTGGCTGCATCTACTACTGATTTTGGTGACCAAGGTTTGGTTGCTGATGGCAAGTCTACGGCTGCTATCTTTACGTCTAACGTAGATGGTGCTGCCGCTGATGGGGACATTACTTTTAACATTAACGCTCCTGCTGCAGGTACTGATTGGTTTGGTGATACTGAACGCCCAGCTTCTAACATGTTGGTCGAAGTAAACAGCGTTACTTATCCTATTCTTTCTGCTGTTGCTAATACTGATTCTGAAGGTGGTGCTGGTTGGACTGTTACTATTAGCCGCCCTAATCCAAGCAACCGTAGTGAAAATTTAGGTTTGAACGGTGCTGTTGCAGATGATGCTGCTGTATCATTCTTCTTACGTTCTATGATCGCATCTAGCGGTCACACTATGGAATATGTTGGTAGTGGTACTGACTACCGTGCATTACCTGAAAACGGTGGTGTACCGGACGAAAGTAAGCAGATTATTGAGTCTAACAACGGTAAAGTTTGGACTGCTATTACTGACCACAATGGTAAATTTAAAATTGGTGGTAATCAAACTGATGACCCAATCTTTGAGGTAGACCAACAGCTTGGTTTCGTTACCATTCCTGAAGGTTCTATTGCGTTTAACTTGCTGTCAGATGAAACACCACAACTTGGTGGTAATCTAGATGTTAACAGTAACACTATTACTGGTCTTCCTACTACTCCTACGTCTGACACTGAAGCCACTTCTAAAGCTTATGTAGATGCACAGATTGCTGGTATTGACGAAGTTGTAGAAGACACTACCCCTCAGTTGGGTGGTAATTTGGATGTAAATGGTAACACGATTACCAGTACATCTAACGCTAATGTTGTTCTTGATCCTAATGGTACCGGCACTGTTGATGTCAGTACTAGCCGTATTACCAGTGTTACCGATCCTACCGGTGCACAGGATGCAGCTACTAAGAACTATGTAGACACTAATTTTAATAATTACACTCACCCTAACCATACTGGTGACGTAACGTCTACTGGTGACGGTGCTACGGTAATCGCAGACAGTGCAGTTACCACTGCTAAAATTGCTGACGACGCTGTAACTGCAGCTAAATTGGCAGATACCGCTGTAACTGCTGGCAGCTATACAACGGCAGATATTACAGTTGATGCTCAAGGTCGTATTACTGCTGCTTCTACTGGAACAGTTGTACTGGCTGCTGGTCAAGTAGGTACTACTGAACTTGCAGACGATGCAGTCACTGCCGATAAATTAGCAGATACCACTGTGACTGCCGGTAGTTATACAGCAGCCGATATTACAATCGACGCTCAAGGGCGTATTACGGCGGCTGCTAATGGCACTACAGATGCAGATACGCTTGACGGCATCGACTCTGCCTCGTTCCTTCGTTCTGATGAAAACGACACGAGTACTGGAACAATTACGGCTGTTGGTTTTGCTGTCACAGATGGCGGCACCATTGAGGACGTTACTGGCGATTATGGCTCGATAAAAGTTACCGGCGGCGCTACTGGCACCTGGAGAGGTTATGCGATTGAAGACGGAGCTGTCTTCATGCAAAATGATGCAGGATCGCATTTTGGTCTTTACGACGACACAAATAATCATTGGGCCGTATATCACATTAAAAATGACAAAACGAGTCTTTACCACGACGGTACGGAGAGGCTTGGGACTCATCCTGGTGGTGGCAGGGTTTACGGTACATGCATTGTTGACTCTGGTGTTTTTTCTACCGGCTACTCCAAGATGGACGGGCGCTTAGACGTTGGCGATATTCTTGCTCCTGCCACTGATGCCAGTCTTCGAGTTTACAAAGCCGACAACAACGTTTCCGACCATATCCAGATTTACAACGGCACAACCCGCATGGGTGAAATCGGCTGCGAAGATACAACGTTCTTAAGGATCAATCAGGAGACTGCTAAAAACATCTATACCCCACGCTACATTCGTGCTGATGGCGGTTTCTTTGTTGATGGAACTACTTTTGGACTTACTGGCAGTGGTTATGTTAGAGCGCCTAACGGCAATAACGGTAGTCCTGGGCTTAGCTTTGGCAATGACTCAAATACTGGTGTCTATCAGATTACTGCTGATAAGTTAGGATTTACAGCTGGAGGTACACAGCGTGGACACTTAACTGGAAATACTGTTGTATTTCAAGGTGTTTACAACGCAACGACTTCTGGTGGCACGACTGTAAAAGTAGCCAGTGATGGAAGATTACGTCGTTCGTCTTCAAGCAGAAACGTCAAGACAAATATTGAACCAATGGATGCGGCTTATGCCACAAAGGTGCTAAATGAAGCTCAACCGGTTTGGTATCGACCCAGGATTCCTAATCCTGAGTACCCACAACAATATCTAGATAGTCTTGAGGAAAACGAATCACCAACTCTAGATGGATGTCAAGCGTTCTGTTTAGACAATGACATTAATTGGGAGGTTGGTGATAAGTGTATGAATGAAGGCGAGAACCCTGCCCATAGTCATTGGGGTTTTATCGCTGAAGACCTGGCTGAGGTTGACCCCAGGCTGTGTGCCGCCAACTCAGATACAGGCACTTGGGACAGCGTTGATTATGAGAGATTTACTCCTATCCTTCTAAAACTTGCACAGATGCAAAAAGAAGAGATTACGCAAACCAACTCACTTCTGCAAACTGCTCTAACCAGAATTGAAGCACTAGAGGCAAAGGTTGCTGCGCTTGAGTCAGCTAGCTAATTTCACACTTAATGTATTATGATTACCCTTATCCGTCCAATTCTTTTTTCTTTTCTTAATAGCGATAAAGTAAAACGATTGATTGTTGATCTTCTCCGCAAAGCAGCAGAGCAGAGTGACAATACAGTTGATGATACTGCTGTTGATTTTATCGAACGTGGCTTTTTTGGTGATAAATAATGGACTTAGGTGAGCCGCCGGTACTACCGTCTCTACGGCTCCCTGAGCCCCTTGTTTTACCCCGTCCGGTACTAGATGTCCCACGAGCGGATTTGCCCTCATACAAGCCGCTTGTGGTGCCTCCTAGCGACCTTCGGGCTCCTCCGGGGGTCAAGGGAACCACACAATCTGATAAAGAACAGCAAAAACTACCCACACCACCCACACCTCCCATACCTAAACCACCTGAAGCTCCTACAGTTCGTGTCCCGTACACAGATCTAGATGTTCCGGTGCCTGATGGAATTGTATTGACTACAGCAGCTACTACAGCCGTTGTGTCTGTTGCAGCTACCCTTACTGCCACTTCTTTATTTAAGTGGTTAGTAACTGTTATGAAACCAGTCTTTAAACAAGCATGGACGAAACTAACAAAAAAGAAGGAGGAAAAAACTTCTTAGAAAAAGTTAAAGAAAACACTGAGGAAGAGTTGCAAATTCTGGGCACCTTTGTCCGATTAGGTGTTGTTGTTTGGAGTGGTTTTATTATTACTCTTAATTATGTTGACATCCCTATGATTAAAAAGGGACAAAGTGGTGGAGACATAACTTTTGTAGCCAGTGTTTTTACAGGCGCGTTAGCTACGTTCGGATTAACTACATCAAATAGCAAAACAAACCCTAAACCTCCTGAACCTAAAAAGAAAGAAGAATGAAAAAGCTACTTTTGTTGCTGCTGTTGGCTGCGCCTGCATCAGCTCAAACTGTTACCCCGCAGTTTACTCAGGGGTCAATGCAATCGACTACCACCACCACGGTTGACATTGAACGAACTATTTCAACTGAAGTCTATGGTGGTGATTATTCATCATGGAGTGGATCAAACGTAACTCCCAGCGCAGACATCGCGGGAGACAGTACAACATTTTCAGTTACAACTTCTGGAGATCCTTGGTCTTTGGAAATCACAACACGCGATGCAGGAGTGGTGGAGACAATCGACATTACAGAAAGTATCGACCAAACTTCTACCACTACATCGCTCTCTATCTTCTCGCAATAACACCTGCTTACGCGGAAGATCCTAAAGTACAAAATACTTCTAACCCGGTAGCTGCAGCAACAGGCAATGTGACTAATCAGGCGGTGCAATTCCAGAACAATGGTGCACCGTCACGTCAAATGTTTGGTGCTAATAGCTCTTGTAATGGGTCTACTATGACGTTTAGCCCGTTCTACATGGGTAACGATACTATTCCATATGAACATGACGGCTACGTTCGATCTAATAATTTTGGAGCACAGGTTAGTTTTAGTGTACCGCTAGATGGTGGTATGATAGAACTGTGCAAACAGATAGCTAGACGACATGAAGAAAAGATGAGACTAAATTATGAAATGGTTCGTGCACTTAAATGTACAGAAATCATGAAAGCTGGTTTCACTTTTCGTCCTGGTAGCCGGGTAGAAGTATTGTGTCATGATATTGTACCAATTGTATCTTTAAGTAATGATCGAAGCCCTAGTGAGTCTGTCAATAGCAGCGATAGCCGGGGGAGCAGCTCTAAACAATAGACTGCACAACCGAATCAATAGTGTTCACGAACGTATTAATGCGCTTGACCGCCGACAAGATGGCATCGAACTTACTGTGGCTTCTGACTATGTTAAGAAGTCTGAGTTAGCTGAACTGCTTAGCCGGATGGAAGACCATATGGTGCGTATTGAAAACAAACTAGACCAAATCGTGCTACGCAATGTCTAAGAAAAAAGCTACAGAAGATCAGTTTAACGAGCTGCATAATCTAGTTACGAAGGAGTTTCTTGCCCGTATTAAATCGGGTGAGGCTTCTACAGCAGATTTGAAAGCAGCTTGTGACTGGCTCAAAACTAACGATATTAGTGGTGTTGCTGTAGATGGTAACCCACTGTCTAAACTGGCGGCAGTGATGCCCCAGGTAGACCCTGAGCTTGTACAGCGGAGGATGAATGGCACGCACGTCTAAATTTAGCGGCGCTAAGTTCGCCAATGGGAACTACAAGTCGTATCAAAAACAGTACGACGCATCTAAACTGCAGATCAAAAAACGAGCTGCACTAAACAAAGAAAATAGAAAACGGGGAACTTATGGCAATGGTGACGGTAAAGATGTTTCACACAAAAAGAATGGTAAAACATTCCTTGAAGCAGCATCCAAAAACCGAGCACGTAAAGGCCGAGCATGACACCCCTACTTCCAACTCCTGACGACTACCTCTTTAACTTAATAGCTATGACCTCACCAGAAGCCAAGCGCCTGTGGAGGCGCTCTATTAAGGAACATTTTGACCATACATGTATTTATTGCGGAAAAACTTATGACCTTAGTCAGTTATCTATCGATCATGTTCATCCTAGGTCTCGCGGTGGGCAGGATGTCGCAACGAATGTCGTATGTGCCTGCACCCGTTGTAATCAGGAGAAAGGAAGTGCCAACGTCCTTGAATGGATGAGGGACAAATTTGGAGTCAATAGGCTCCGTGAAAAAGTTTTATTGGAGCATATTGCTTAATGAATCAGACTGAAAAGGCTGCTTACACTCTTACTAGACAGCGTATTGTCGCTCAAATCGATAATATTGTAGCACAAGGTGGAAGCGATAGTACCTTAAAAAGGTTAAAAAGATTTGGCAATGCTTTTAGCTGGTACCCTGAGTTTTATCCTCAAATTCTAGAAGGCATCGACGGTATGAGTGACCAACAGCTTATGTCTGCTTTGCGTACTGAAGATAGTTTTATGAAATTAATGGCACCTGTTAAAGGTCTGCCAATTCATCATAGAATTGCTAACCGTACTGGAGGTGATCTAGCACTACGTACTCCTACAGATGTTTTCTTAGATGTTAGGAAGATGATCTATGACAAGTACGGCGGTTTTCCTGGAAACAGTGCTTGGAATTTAGGTGCCCACGGTGCAATCGACGAACGTATGCACCAAGGCAGGTATGGTGCTAAAGGCACTGTATTTGAAGAGTCTAGGGGTCTTGGAATGGCTCCTACAGAAGAGCTGCCTATTGCCCACGGTAAAGGTACAAGAGATATTGGTCTTAAATTAGGGCAAGATCCGGCTTTGATTCGTTCACAGGCTGATGAAATTTTTAAAGCACTTGACCCCTTTATTGCACCACAAGTTGCTAAATTTACCGAAATTGTAGAACACCCTACTACAGTAGGTCAGCGTAAAATTATTACAGAAAACATTGATCCTGCTGCTTTTGACGTAGGACGGACAACAGAGCAGTCAACAGCAGTTAGAAAGGCTGCAGAAGCTTCTGGATTTGATGTAAAATTTGCATCAGGTTTTAAATTTCGTGGTGGTGGTGTTAGCCTAGGTATGTCTGTTATCTCAGAGTATGGTGAAGCCATTGAAGAATTTACAGGTGGTGCTATTTCAAACACTATCAACAAATTACTTGTCAATCCGTTGAGAAAAACTGTTGGTCAAAAGCCTGTTGGTCCTTACAAAAAACCCGACCCGCAAGCTGATGTACAAGCCGTTAAACGCGCTAAAGCAGCAGTACAACGTGGTGGTCAGTTTTCTTTTGGTTTTGGTAGTGTTAAATTTACTGCACCTGAACTTGGCTTGTCAGAAGTATTAGGGTTTAACTAGAAGCCTCTGTAAGCCCTTTCCACCCCTTCCACGCTAGATTGTACCTATGAATACTTTAGACCTCCTTAGAGGCGATTTTAAGCTGTTCCTACAGGCTTTGTGGACACAGCTTGATCTACCCAATCCTACACGTGCACAATATGCAATCGCAGACTATCTTCAGCATGGACCTAAGCGTCTTCAAATACAAGCTTTCCGTGGAGTGGGAAAGAGCTGGATTACTGGAGCCTTTGTTTTGTGGACGCTTTTCAATGCCTCTGAGAAAAAAATAATGATTATCTCGGAATCTAAAGAACGTGCTGATAACATGTCAATCTTTCTTAAAAAGCTGTTCATTGAAACACCAA
>BCSF01000715.1_pt1 | contig 12196 bp, 19 predicted proteins | sample 1016431 | NCBI WGS metagenome assembly BCSF01 (sample SAMD00045685;SAMD00045686;SAMD00045687;SAMD00045688;SAMD00045689;SAMD00045690;SAMD00045691;SAMD00045692;SAMD00045684;SAMD00045690;SAMD00045691;SAMD00045692;SAMD00045684;SAMD00045685;SAMD00045686;SAMD00045687;SAMD00045688;SAMD00045689, study...
AAGACAGACAGACATGGACACCCCCCTTTATGGGGGAGTCCTAATGTCTGTAGGGTACCTTGAGGTGCGAAAAGGTTTTTTCAGGTGGCTGTTGGTGGAAAACTTAGTGTAAGCTGACTGTCCGACGCAAGTACAAACAGGGGGGGGCCATACCTGCCCGTCCCGATAAACCGAACATTTGTTCGGATTGCTTAGGGTACCTGCCAAAAAAAAAGAGCGGCATTGCCGCTCTGATTTCTAGATGATGCGCTGCCCTATCGCAGCGTGGCTATTCTATTTTGCCAATGTTCAAATTCGCTATCGTCTAAGCCTGCCCAAATACTTGGTATGCCAATACGATTTTCAGGAAGCAATGTTACGCCGCTTGTTTCAGTCTCAATCGTTTGTAAAACTTGATAGCGTGTGAGATCAGTACCATCACCATATCGAGCGCCGTTTGATTGTTGAGTGTGAGTAACAACGGCGGCATCACCAACGCGTTGCCTAATTTCAGAAACGGCGGCACGAACACGTTGTTCGCTGCATCCTGTCGCATCCATAATATCTCGCGTTGTTGCGCCGTTATCGTTTCGCATCATAGTATATTGAACGCCTACTCTTGAATTATTGCGAAATGGCGCAACAGGCGTTTCAATTGTTGTTGATCTATTACCTTGCTCAACTCTTGCTTCAATTGTCCAATTAACAAAATTGTCTAGGAATTGTAACCACCTCCAAATTTTGTCTGCTTCAATCGTGCCGCTATGCTGTCTAAATTCAATTGTGCCGCGACGCCAAGTATCAAGATTTATAGCGTAAAACTTGCCGTGATTTAATTCTTGAATAGTGTTTGCATTCTCAATTTTGCGACCGCTCAATTGTTGGCAATATCTATTGTTGGTGCGTGAGCTAGGGAACATTGTATTGATAATATTTTGTTGTCGCTCATAGCGCCAAAATAAATCTTTGACTATTGTAAAATCAAATGGATCAGAATGTTCTGATAAAAAGCGGCCTGTACGTTCAGTGTGCAAAATACTATCACCTGTAAATCGTGCCGCGTGCGTTGTATCAGCTAGTGGCGCGTTGCCTATATGAACATGTAAGCCGCAAGATTGATTGATGCGGCATCCTATATCATTTAATACAGTACAAACACTTTCTAAGTATTCTTTACCAACTTGGCATAATGCTATCGGTGGCAATACTATTTCAGCATCCACACTAGGCGTGCCGTCGGGCTTTACTAGGCAACCTTTTATGCCTGCATTAGCTAGTGCCTGTTGTACAGTACTTACTGAAACGCCTGATGTTTCTTTTTCTATTCCAAATGTTAGGGTCATAATTTTCTCACTTTCTGTTTTTGTTTATACCTATTTTATATAAGAAAATTTATACTATCACAAGCAAATAATCCCACAAAATCCCAATTTATTCGGTTTATTTTTGCCAAAAAAATTCAAAAAAATTCAAAAAAAAAGAAAAAAATTATAGATAATATGTATATAAATAAGGGTATATATACATATATCCCGATCCCCGAACCCGAAACCCCGAAGCCCGAACCCCGAATCCCGACTGGTCTTCCAGGGCACTGGCGAACAATTGTTCGGGTTATTTTTTTACCAGTGCAAAAACCCGCAGAAGATATGATAATATATAGGAAGAAGGACAAAAAAAAGGGGCGTAGCAGGTGCTACACCCCGAACCCCGAAGGCCCGATGCCCGATTATTGGAACAATGTATTATATTCGTGATCTCTGAGGAATGTACCAAAAGGAATGTCGTATTCCTGAGCTAACTCCCATTCATCTCTGAACTGCTGCGCGTCATCTCCCTGAAGAAGAAAGCTCCACCCTGCTTCATATTCATAAACTTCGATTGCGAACCCGCGATCCTTCATTGTGTATCCACCGATAGTCATTTTATTTCCTCCGTTTAACTAGACTAATCCCAATATATCCCACACATTATTATATGTCAACACTAAATATAAAAAAATTTATAAAAATCCCCAGCACCTGCGCCTGGGCATAACCCGAACAATTGTTCTATTTATTCCCCAGGCAGCGGGAAACCCAGCAGGTAATGAAGGCGGAGGCCCAGGTTATTTCCACCTGGTCTTCGCCCAGTATCCCGAACAATTGTTCTGCATTCTCCCAGGCTGGCGGGATCTCCAGTTTTTTGCCAGGTACAGGATACCTATTTGTTTACCCAGCTCCTGCCTGGTATAATAACCCGAACAATTCTTCGGGTCATCCCGAAGACCAGGGAGATCCCGAACCAAAATACGATATGTGCCTGGGAAGCCCGCAGCCAGCCCGACATAACCCGAACAAATTTTCGGGTTCCCGACCCCGAAGATGGGCCTTCCCCTGCTGGACGGAGAAAAAAACGGGGCTGGCGGGCGTTTCTCCGCCCCCGCCAAGCGTTCCCGTTACTCTGCTGCTTCTTGACTATAGTCTGTTATAGGATTTTGTTCGGGTTCTGTGGGATTTTCTACGGGTGTTACGTCAATCATGCGATTTTTAGCACGATCCATAAATTCTTGCAGTTGCTCCACGATCTGCTCCCGACTGAGATTATCAACATGTTCGTGCGTTACATGGCTACGGGCGACCATCAACCCCGTCACCTTGAGCCTAAGTTCTTCTGCCTTAATCGCTGCTCCGAAGTTACCTTCTTGCCAAGCCTCGTCCCGTAAGCGTTGCATATCCCGAACAGATTTGGTTATCGACACCCCGTACTTGGCTTCAAGCTCCTGACGCATCTCCTCCATGCGCTCCTTGACCTTTGGGTTGTTAAGAAGCTGCACTGCTGAAACATTTGCGTTCTTGTACCCTGCTTCCCTAGCTGCTGCGGTTTGGGTCATATCTTTGTGAATGTAGTTATCAAGAAACTTCTGCTGCGGTGGCGTAAGTCTCTTTTCTCCTTTTGCTACCTGCTCCCCGACCTTTGGCATACTGGCTCCCGTGCTACCCGAACAATTTGTCGGTTTATATTACCTTATCCGCTGCTGCCGTCAAGTGCTATCTATCCCAAACTTTTCTAACACAACATCAGGCACGGCATCAACAACATTACATCAGGGGGGTTAAGGTATATAACCCCCCCTATAGGGGGGTGACGTAGTTGACGTAAAATAACGTATTGATTTTATTACATTATTTACGTCAAATGAACTTTTTGACGTAAGTGACGTAAACCCGTAAACCATTGATATTATTACATATTCTACGTTACGTTACTTACGTCAACTTTTGACGTGATTTTTTTTGACGTAAATTATCGTTTAAAATCAATGGGGGCACTTTTCATAAATTATTTTATATTTAGGGGTTGATCTTTGGGATTGTATGGGATATATATCATATTGTCTAGTAAAAGGAGGACATGAAATGTCAGGTTACAACGGATGGAAAAACTGGGAAACGTGGGTCACGAACCTGTGGCACGGTGACAGTATTACTGAATACTATTTAGAAATTTTCCGTGAGGGTAATTTAACTAACCCTGTAGAAGCTGATGATGTCAAAGAATATATTGAAAGCTTTATTTTTGACTGTGGCAACGTTCCCGAAAATGGCTTTGTTACCGATTTAGTAAATGGCGCAATGGGCGAAGTTGATTGGCAAGAGATTGCGGATCACGTTGAGGAAGCAATTAAATATGAAATGGAGAACGCATAATGTATCGCGAAGAATTTTTTGAATGGTTGAACACATGTCCAACTCATAAATGGGATGTTACGGCTGATGAATATGGTTTTGTCAGCGTTTCTTTTCCAACAATTGAAGAAGAAGAAGAGGAATAATTAAAATGTATTATTTAGCATATGGAATGAACACGAGCCGCGATGCAATGGCGGTGAGGTGTCCGAATGCAAAACCGTTGGGCGGCTTTTACCTGCCCAACCACCGTTTGATTTTTCGTGGCGTGGCTGATTTTCGATACGACCATGATTGTGTGCTGCCTGTGGTGCTGTGGGAGATCACGCCCCAATGCTTGATTGCGTTGGATAGGCTTGAGGGCTACCCGACTTTATACGATAGGCGCAAGATCAACGGTAATTGGATCATTTATGACATGAATGGCGACAAGGGTAACTTGCGGCATCCGTCAAGCGGTTATTATGACATGATCGAAAGCGGATACAAAGATTTTGGCCTTGATGATTGGTATTTGAGAGCGGCAAGAGAGGACGCATCTTATAACGAAGCAAAGCGTAAGGAGTTAGCATAATGGTTACTTGGAATTACACAATGCACTATGAAATGTTTAGACCAGTAAAAGCGCACGCTGACAAGGCGGCTTCTTACATTAGCGCAGGGAGAGAAACAAACCGCAGTTTTGATAGTTGTTTTGAATGGTGGGGCGCTGATGCTGTTGCGATTACACTTTATCGCAGAGCGCAAAAGCGACCCGATACCAAAATGGCAAAAAACTTATTCAAATATTTATGCCGTGAAAGCGTTGAATTAGTTGCAAAGAAATATGAGCATTGGGAAGATTTAGAAGAGTTAGCGAATTACATGAAGGAAGGGTCATTCTTACGATGCAGAAAAGAGGTGTCCGATGATTGATTGGCAAGATTGGCTTATCGCCGCAATTACATTCATTGCCGTGATGCTTTGGATTGTGGGAGTTGTCCTGCAATGGTGGTAGACCCCGACATATCCCGAATAATATGAAGCCCCCGCAAAATTCAAGCGGGGGTTTTTTTGTCCCAGGCATATAACCCGAACAATTTATCGGGTTATTTTTTTGTCCCCGCTGCGCACTTTTTTCTTGCATTGGTATTTTTCCCATGTTATACCATTCCTTGCAGAAAACGCATTGGTCTGCCTTTCTGCCTCACTTAACTAGACGCCCCACAGTTCCTCCGTTCTGAGGGGTTTTTTTTATTCATAAATTTTTTTATTTATTTGTTGACACCGATCATAAACTATTTTATGTATGGGATATCTAGCAAATTGAAAAGGAGTAAAATCATGGGTTTAGATATGTATTTACGAGGTGACAAGTTCCTCAGCAAGTGGGATCATTCACAGCAAGCGCCCGAAGGTGGATCACTGGAGGTAAAGCGCCCCGTTGTCGATGGGTTTGAGGTTGAGACATATGTTTTGGACATGGGCACATGGCGCAAGTTCGCACCGTTGCACGTTTACATTGTAAATGAGTTTGCTGATGGTGTTGATGAGTGTCAAAGGATTGACCTTGAAGCAGATCAGTTGCGCAAAATTGCAAATGCGTTGCGTGATAATGAGTTGCCTAATAATGACGATTGTTATGGTTGTTTCTTTGGCGGTGACGAGTGGTGGGATGAATTACGTTCGAAGGCAACGAACATGCCAAAGTATTTGATAAGGCTGCTGATTGGGTGGAGGAAACCTCATGGGGTAGCGTTACTTATCAGGCGAGTTGGTAAGATGCCTAAAATTTCAATCCTATGGGGTGAAACCCCCGAAGATGGTCAAAAAGCTAAAACCTATACCTTCAAAACTAAAGCAGAACTTGAAGCTTTTAAACTTGGCCTATCCGAACATGAAGGTTTATACGAGTGGGAAGAAGTTGAAGAAGGTTATGTTTTTAGATGGGATCAACCAAGGCTTCATACACTGTCTGAGTATTACCGAAAGAAGGGCATATGATGTCTGAGTTTTGCAAAGCATGCGATGGTTGGGGGTTGATTGAAGTCGATAACCCCCGACCTCATAATTTTAATCGTGACGTAGGAGTTATCGACGTTGGTATGATCGAATGCCCCGAATGTGAGGGCACTGGAGAAAAGGAACAAGAAGATGTTTCATAAGGTGGTAACGAAGCTATGGCAGGGCGATAAGGTTTCTGTCAGGGATTACGAAGTAAAGAGGGCCATTGATCTTGGTGGCCTTCATTTGACCTATAACAATCAAGTTATGACTTTAACCCCCGATGATCTGATGAAGTTGGAGCCAGAAGACAGGGTTTATTCATCCCGAACAGGTGGGCAAAATTATAGCTTAGTTGATATTTTATTTAAACCAAATAAGGAGAAGTAAGAATGTCTATTGCAGACGATACAATGTGCATGCACTACACACTTGAGCGGTTGGGCGGTATTAAAACCCAAACCGATCTACAAGAGTTTATGGAAGAAATCAGGTACAACATTAGCGTAAACGATGAACACCGTGAACTAAACCCCGATGGCGATATGCCTGATGGTTCTTTTGTTGATGATCCCGATGATTTTGATATGAACGCTGCGCTTGAGAGAGTTAAGCGTAACTATATTGAGAGAGCTTTAACTAAAACAAAAACGTTATCTGAGGCTGCTAAGTTGCTTGGCTTTGCCAATTACCAGACTTTGCAGAACTGGATTGATAAGTTGGAAAGAGCGCAATACGAGGACGAAGATAAGAGAATGGGAGTAGCTTGATGTTTAAACTATTCTATACGTTGCTTGTAATTGAGTATGTTGTTGAAGATCAAAATGTATCAACCACTATTCTTTTGCCAAGCGAACAAGCTTGCTATGAATACATGGGCGATGGTGTGTTTGATGATGTGTATGATGTTCTTGCCGACACGTATGGCAAAGACATTATGATGTATTGCAAACGCACACCGTTTCCGTCAGGCGATCCAATTAAACCGATGCCACGCCCATGAGAGATAGGACTAATGAAAAGTGGACTAAAGCAGAGAAGGAGTGGATGGGCTATAAACGTAAATTAGCAAACTTTAAAAAAGAAAGCGTTAGTCTATCCAAACCTCCTTGGGATGAAAAACCCGAACAAATAAAGGAAGAAGAAGAAAAAAATTAGCGGGATTTATTCCCGCTTTTTTTTGTCCCAGGTTGTTAACCCGAACAAATGTCTGTATTGTGCGCCTGGGACAAGTAATTTTAAAAATTTTCGAGGCGGGTTCACCTCCTTGTCCCACGATTATCTTCCGAAATTATGGTTTTATCTTTTGATTTTGTGCTTTCATCTTCAATAAGATCTCGCCAACATTGCCCATAAGCATCTTCAAATGGTATCTTCATCTGCACCAATGCTTTTAGACGTTGAATTGGCCTCAATTTTTCTTCTGTCAACTGCCCTCTCCAACATTTCTAACAGGGCGATTATCTCTTCGCCTCTTTGTTTTCCATAAAAAAAGCCCATGCGATCTCCGTCATAGATCAATACATGGGCTTTTCTTTTAAGCTGCTTTATTATTGCTTGTATTTCTAAGTCCACACGGCATCCCCTTTAAGGATAATTGCGGGTCCAACAATACCCGTCCCGCATAATTCTGTGGCTTCTGCGTTGAACGGTAAGCCTTCAAGCAATCCTTCTTCATTTACCAAGATTTGCCAATCAGGTTCCGTTGGAGAATGTACCATCTCCACATAACCCCCGACAATCTTCTGCGCTTCTTCAAGCGTTGGTTGTCTATCTTCAAATACTGTAATCATTGCTTCTCCTTTTTCTAGAATGATTGGGATAAATAGCATACTATCCCAAGCTAGTCAATCATATTTTCTTCTTGATTTAATTGACCCCCGACAACACCAAGCCATTTACGAGGACCACTTCTGTTTCGTTTAAATTGGTCAATACGTCCATCGTTTTGCAACCTAGTTACAGCCTTTTTAAGTGTGCTTTCTCCTACATTTCTAAGGTTGCCTGCGTTTATGTCATCGTTTGGCGCTGTTCTTATAGCTTCAAAAATACCATCATGCTGACCACCCTTAGTAACAGGGATGCCACGTTCCTCTCTTTCTCTAATAAAGTTAAAGACATATTCTATTCTTTCCCGAACGGCTTGAGACATAGCAAAATTTCTTATCTCTATACTCTTATCTTCTAATAAACCAGTATCTGGATTACGGATAAAGTGTCTTATCTCCCGATTTGCAGGGCCGTTTGATTTTACCACTGCACCATCAAACACAGCGTTTCTTGTGTATGGCACTTGTAAGTCTTTACAGCGTGACTTAGCTGTAGGCTCATCCACTTGCCATACAGAGAATGCGCATCTTACACCGTCCACAATCGCAGACGTACCTCTGATTTTATTACGAGCTTTCTCTGGCGAGTCGATGAAGTCATTGTCGCTTACCTTCGCCATATGGTGATTTACCATGACCGTTGCACCAGTTTCGGTTGAGATTTGCGCCAACAGACCCATAAATGCTGCACCCGCAGCAGGATCAGCGTTTACATCTGCGTGTACAAATGATGCCATTGGATCAATAACAACCAATGCGAGGTCTTCAATCTCCAACATTTCTTCATAAATCTTTTCAAACTCTGGAGATGTCGCGTATGTATTGTCTACTTTCATCATAATTGGAAACACACCGCCTTCGTTCGGCAGCGGCACAATGATACAATCATGGTCATAACCCGAACGTTTGTTCAGGGGATCTAGCCTGCTGATCCGTCTGTGGATCTCATCTTTGTCATCTTCTGCTGATAAAACAATCGCTGTGCCATGATTGGCAACCAAGCCACCGAAAGCATTTTGCATACCATCGCCCGATGCCACCTTCATTGCTAGGTCAAGTGTCATCATGCCTTTACCGCTATCCCCTGCGGCTGCGAATACCACTGGCACTCCGAGCGGTATTGTATCTCCGATCAAGAACTTCTGCTCTGGAGCCGAGCCAACAAACTGTTGAGTAATAAGTAAATTCTGGTTCTTGAGAGATAATGTTTTTTTAACTTTATGAGTAGGCGCATTGATAAAGGTTGATATGTCAAAACCTTCTTCGATTGCATCTGCTGCATCCCACTTCTTTGGCTTGCCCTTCGGCGGCACAAGCATGGTAATTGATTTGGCCCCTGCGTTCTGAGCTAATTCTTGAATTATCCTAGCTAGTTTTCGACCTGCATCGTCATTGTCAGGCCATATTATTAACTCTTTGCCCTGCAATGGAGAGAAATCAAACTTGTCTTTTGTGTTACGAGATAGCATCCCTGCACCACCAATAGTACAAGTAGCTGTGTATCCTTGCTTTGTTAGCTCATCTGCGCACTTTTCACCCTCAACCCATATCACGCGATCTGATTGAGCAATGTCAGGTAGGTTATAAAGCGGTCTAGTTTCAGGCAAACGCGGAAACTGGCGGAACTCTTTTTTCGCATTCCCGTCCGTATCCCGAACAATTTCACCTGCTGCATCTCTTTCTATATATCTTCGCACTGTTACGAGAACTTCTCCATCAGTTGATAGATAGAAATACTCGCCATCGTGCGGTGTATTAGTATCAATGACCCGTCTTTGCTTAACTTGTTCGGGTTGTTCTCCCTGGCTGCCGTCAAACTTGTTCGGGTTAATTGGGTTCATCGGCGCTTCTGCCTGGGAACGCTCCAAAAATGTAGCAAAATGTTCGGCTACATCGGTGATTTTCCACCTGTAAGCCTCCATTAATATCTTGGATATGCCCCCGATCCCGTCACCACTGTTAAAATCCATGCCGCGCATGAAGTTTGGACTTGACGGATCAATGTTTATTTTAAGAGATTGCCCTGCTTCGCCTGCTAATGAGCCAAGATAAAACTCATTCCGAACAACTCTTCCGTTTGGATAAGCATTCTTTAGTGCTTCGATTTGTACATATGACGGAACTTTCTCCGTAATTTCAGCGACTAAATCTTTTTGATTGCTACCATATATTGTATTGCCAACTACCCTTAATGACATTATATTGTCCTTATACTCATATACCACTTATCAATGGGGTTAGTTTTTGGACTAGCCCCTTTTTTTTATTATTCACCCTTCCAACAAGTCTCCCTAAACTCACAAAATTTACATAAGTAAAAATCCTTGCTCTGAGCTATGCGAGGTAGAATGTCACCTGACTTTGATGCAGTCAAGATATTTACCGCCTTGTCACTTGCTGCCTGTGCTAGTTCTTTATTAAAAGGAACTAACTCATAATATATTTCAGACGTATTTTTGTTTACGACTGTGAACAACGCAGGACATTCTGTTAGCTCCATGTAAGCCTGATACAAAGCGATCTGCGTTGCATATGTTGGGTTTGCCTTCGCTACTCCCATACGTTGAAAGGCTTTCCATTTGTTGTCTTTTGCTGACTTGTTTTCCCACAACGCGGGATAACACATATCAACAGGACCATCGCAGATCACACCATCTATGTGACCTCTGATCTCCCCATCAGCAATTGAAAACCCAAACTGCTCTCCCATCTTGTCTTCTGTCCTAAGATCAAAGCCTGCATCCTTTATCCATTTGGCTGCATAATCTTCTATCCCGTGACCAAACTCAAAGATGCGTAATGTCTGTGCGCTAAAGCCAGAGTTCTCATCTTGAGGATAATTTAGGTAACGATACTGTATTTTACGGCTGCACTCATCACCAATACTTGATGCCCCCAGGTACTTCCGCCGCTTTTTCTTCTCATTAACCCGAACAATTCCTCGGTCTACAGCCTCTGCTATTGCTTCTACTACGGGATCAGAATGGGATGCTTGTATGGGGCCAAGCGCCCGTTGACTTAAAGTAATTTTCTTCGAGCTTCCCAATTTCAATCTCCGATGATAGTTTTGCTGCCTCTTGTAATCCGAATACGAGTGTATGAACCTGATCTTCTGATAGATCACAAAATCTTGTTTCCCACCCGAACTTTCCTAATATAAATGCCAGTTCTTCTATTGGCTTTCTTTCTTCCATTAGTGCATTGCTCCCTCTTGCTCTGTTAATAAATCAATTATTTCGTCTATTTCTTTTTTTGGAAGTTGGCTGTTTGTGTATTGCAACATCAAAATTGTAAGATCGTTTACAATAACATCCGCTGACCCGAACAAAACTTCGCCTTCTTCAGAATCTTCTAGCTCATCTTGAATAACTTCGTTTGCTGTATCTGTAATCTCACTCAAGTCTTTCAAGTTCTCACAAAAACAAACGTATTTAGTTTCTTCTGTGTATAATTCTCTTTCACTGCTGCGCTTGGCTATTGATAAAATCATTTCAAACCTAGCCATCCTCTTGCCTTTCTGTGTCGTTATCTCTTAACCATAACGCCAAATCAGATAAAATGTACTTAAATTGTGAACATGGTATAATTGCCATGAGCTTACCGTCTTTCCAAATCTTCATTCCCTCATCATAAACAGCCCAATTTATCATAGGTAAGCCTCCACTGCATGTTCAATCGGACTCCTGTTCCACATAAAACTAAGCATGCATGCTGCCTTGTATTTAGTCCAAGAGAAGTCAAATCCATTTACTTCGATGCCTTGCGTAGCTAAATGATTGCGTTGTGTGTCTGTTAGGTTTTGATCTAACCAACGCTTAGTCTTCTTTGCTGCGCTGCCATCCTCAATATCACGCAAGAAATCATCTGCGGCTGCGGTGGCTTGTGGTTTGCCGCCAACGGCAAGAACACGCACTTTACCCTTTTTACGCTTGCCAAACGCAACTGATAGATTTGATGTGTTAGCTACCCCGACAAATCCTTCAAAACCTGTTGCCATACGCAAGCTGCCATCCCCGAACAAATCAATCCAACGGAACGGTGACATTTGCATCAAGTCATACTCCGTCATGGTAAATGCAGATAACTCTTCTTTTTCTTCTTTCTCTGACTCAAAAAGATGCCCACATACTGGACACTCTTGAACGCCCATAGGAACGTAGGACTCGCACTCTGGACACTCTTTCAGAGGTGCTTCACCCTTTTCCCGATCATCTAAATCAACTGCGTCTTCCAAAGACCCATGCGTAAGAACGCTTGTGCCAAAGTCAAGAACCACACAGTCTGTTTTAACAACACCTGGGAACTCCTCTGGATCAATCGTGCGTAGCCCACGACCAATCATTTGAACCATCGTACCCTTCTGTGAGCATGGCCTCGTAAGAACGATACAAGACACGGCAGGAGCGTCAAAGCCTTCAGTCAGTACCGACACATTCACAACCACTTGAAGATCACCATAGGCAAGCTCATGTAGCGTTTCGGCTCTTTCATCCTTTGGTGTCTCTCCAGTTACAAGTTTGGCATCAATATTGTGCTCTACAAACGACTCTAATAAATCTTCCGCATGCTTGATTGTGCTACAAAACACAACAGTTTTACGGCCCTCTGCACGTTCTATCCACTCTGTCACAACTTTATCATTAATGACTTTATGGTTCATAATGGCTTCAACTTGCTCCATATCGAAGTCATTGCCCTTACGAGACACGTTGTTAAGCTGATCCCCTACACCACAAT